>ENA-ORDP01001494-ORDP01001494.1-marine-sediment-metagenome-genome-assembly--contig:-NODE-1494-length-12714-cov-4.661190_pt1 | contig 12714 bp, 11 predicted proteins | sample MGYA00248627_ERZ508539 | MGnify/ENA primary metagenome ERZ508539 (study PRJEB26208, sample SAMN05571518) | marine sediment metagenome | biome: deep sea; feature: Hydrothermal vent; material...
AAGCCGGAATGACAGAAAACAGCAACGGTTCGACTTTATACACAGACTCTAATTAATATCCGCTTGTGTACTGCAAGTTATACATTTTCAGTTGGTCCTCTTTTCTGATTCAAGGGAGTCGAGAATCTTTAAGAGGTGCTGCGTTTCCCTTCTGTATTCTTCCAGCTCACTAACCCGTCTCTCAAGTTCATGAGATTTGTACTGGAGTATCAGACTCATTTCCTGGAGTTTCTCGTCATAAAAAGTCTTTACATGTTCAAGCTCGGTCTTGAGGTATCTGCATCGGGTCTTGTAACGAAATAAATTTCTGGTTTCCCTTATTCGCTTTGCTAACAGTGAAAGAGCCTTCATACATATAAAAATATCATAAAGCCCTTGACTCTGTCAATTGCTAAAAAGAGCTTTATATGTTTAAAATAAGCAGATGTATCCGGATTACAAGACATTTTTGAGTTTAACGGACAGTGGTAACCTTATCCCGGTGTACAGAGAGGTGCTTGCAGATATGGAGACTCCTGTGTCGGCCTATCTGAAACTCTTTACGTCGCCTTCTTTCCTGTTTGAGAGCGTTGAGGGGGGAGAGCAGTGGGGAAGGTATTCCTTCCTCGGCATATCAGCGAGAAAGATAATCCGGGCAAGAGGAAACAATGTTGAGGTTATTCAGGATGGCAAGTCAGTAAAAAAGTCGGTATACGCTGACCCCCTGGATGCCCTGAAAGAAGAGCTTTCCATTTATAAACCTGTTGTGGTTGAAGGACTCCCCGCGTTTTATGGCGGACTTGTGGGTTATACAGGCTATGAGATGGTCAGGTTTTTCGAGAGGGTTCCGGACCGGGACAAGCCGTCTCTCGGGCTTTCGGATATGTATTTCATAATGCCCGATATTGTCCTGATATTTGATAATCTGAAGCAGAGCCTGAAGATAGTCTGTCCTGTGCATGTTGAGGGTTCTCCGGATATGGCTTACAGGGAGGCTGAAAAGAAAATCGAAGCAACAATTGAGAGATTAAAGACTGTCCCCCGGGTTTCAGAGGGTTCCGGGAAACGCTCCTCGGGGGAGAAGGTTGTCTCTTCCTTTGGGCCGGAGGAGGTTTTTAAGGAAGCGGTCAGGAAGGCAAAGGCGTACGTATGGGCAGGCGATGTTGTTCAGGTGGTTATCTCGCAGAGGTTTGAGCGGGAGTGTGCTGTAGACCCCTTTAATATATACCGTGCCCTGAGGGTGATAAACCCTTCGCCCTATATGTATTTCATGGACACGGGAGAGGCCCGGATTGTGGGTTCCTCTCCCGAGATACTGGTGAGGCTTGAAGGAAGACATATAAAGCTGAGGCCTATTGCCGGTACAAGAAAGCGCGGGCTTGGCGAGGATGAAGACAGGGCGCTTGAAAAGGAACTGCGGGAAGACCCGAAGGAGGTTGCCGAGCACATAATGCTTGTAGACCTTGGCAGGAATGACGTGGGAAGGGTTGCGGAGACAGGCAGTGTGAAGGTCACGGAGTTGATGGGGGTTGAGAGATACAGTCATGTAATGCATCTCGTCTCAAATGTGGAAGGCACCCTGAAGGAGGGTCTCGATGCCTTTGATTTATTCCGTTCCTGCTTTCCTGCCGGTACTGTTACGGGAGCCCCAAAGGTGAGGGCCATGGCGATTATCGATGAGCTTGAACCCGTCAAGAGAGGGCCGTATGCGGGGGCAGTCGGTTATTTCAGCTATTCGGGAAATACGGATACCTGCATTACGATAAGAACTATTGTGATTAAAGATAGTAAACTATATGTGCAGGCAGGTGCTGGAATTGTGGCGGATTCTGTTCCTGAAAACGAATATAAAGAGACCGTTAACAAGGCCCTTGGCATGATGAAGGCCGTTGATATGGCAGAGGAAGGGCTCTGAATAAATTGACTATTGACTATTGACTATTGACTATTGACTATTGACTATTGACTATTGACTATTGAAAAAATAGAAAATCGTCAATCCTGACTGGAGTGAAATTATGTTGCTGATGATTGATAATTATGATTCCTTTACATATAACCTTGTTCAGTATTATGGTGAGCTTGGTGAGAAGATAAAGGTCTATCGTAACGACAGGATAACGGTTAAGGAGATAGAGGAGCTTGATCCGGACAGGATTGTTATCTCACCCGGTCCGTGCACTCCAAAGGAAGCCGGTATCTCCATAGAGGTTATCCGTTACTTTGCCGGTAAGAAGCCCGTACTTGGGGTCTGTCTTGGTCATCAATCCGTTGGTGCAGCCTTTGGTGGAGATATTATTAATGCACCGCAACTGATGCATGGAAAGACATCGCTCATATACCATGACGGCAAGACCATATTTGAAGAATTGCCTAATCCCTTTGAGGCTACCCGCTATCACTCCCTTATTATTAAAAGGGAGACACTTCCGGAGTCTCTTGAGGTGACTGCCTGGACAAAGGAGGGCGAGATAATGGGGGTGAGGCACAGGAAGTATGTGATTGAAGGAGTACAGTTTCACCCGGAGTCAATACTGACAATGGTTGGCAAGGATCTGCTGAGGAATTTCCTTAAACCGGGCAACAGGTGGCCGGAGGTTACTACCCCCCATGACCTGTGAACCCTGCCTAACAGGAGGATAACATGATCAGAGAGGGAATCAATCTGCTTGTTCAGGGTATCAACCTTTCGGAGTCCGAGATGGCTGAGTGCATGCGGGAGATAATGGAGGGTAAGGCAACCGATACGCAGACAGGAGCCTTTCTTGTTGCCTTGAGGATAAAGGGAGAGACTGTTGAGGAGATAACAGGGGCTGCAAAGGTTATGAGAGAAAAGGCTGCAAGGATTAATGCACCTGAAGGTGTTGTGGACACCTGCGGCACTGGTGGTGACATGGCCCGGACATTTAACATATCAACGACTGCAGCTATTGTAGTGAGTGCGTGCGGGGTTCCTGTTGCCAAGCATGGCAACAGGTCCATCTCGAGCAGATCGGGAAGTGCTGACGTGCTGGAGGCCCTGGGGGTCAGGATAGACCTTCCACCTGAAAAGGTGCAGGAGTGTCTCTTTGAAACAGGTTTCGGTTTCCTCTTTGCCCCCCTGTTTCATCCTGCCATGAAGTATGCTGTCGGGCCACGAAGGGAGATGGGGATAAGGACGATATTCAATATACTTGGACCCATTACCAACCCTGCAGGTGCAAAGAGGCAGACCGTCGGTGTATTTACGGACAGGCTTACTGAGTCCCTTGCCCGTGTTCTTGGTAATCTTGGTGCCGAGGATGTGATGGTTTTTCATGGCGAGGATGGGCTTGATGAGATCACGATTACCGACGGCTCGAAGGTGAGTCGTTTCAGGAATGGAATTATAGAAAATTTAATTATTGCCCCTGAGGACTTTGGTTTTAACAGGGCTCCTGTTGACTCTATTGAAGGTGGAGATGCCCGCGAGAATGCAGTGGCCACGATGAATATCCTTAAGGGAGAGACAGGGCCAAAAAGGGATATCGTTGTAATGAATGCGTCTGTTACTTTGATGGTTTCGGGCAGGACTGATGACCTTAAGGAGGCGTCATTAATCTCCCGGGAGGTTATTGATTCGGGGAAGGCATTGAAAAAACTGAAGGAAATAGTAAAGACGACTCAAAGACTTGCATCATAAATAGCATAATTACAGAAAAAAACAGCGACAGGTGATGTAAGGAACAGGTAGATGGGTATACGGGTAGCGGTAATAGGTACGGGATATCTTGGCAGGCATCATGCAAGGGTTTTTTCAGAGCTTGAAGAGACCGAGCTTGTTGGTGTGGTGGATATTGATGAGGGGCGGGCAGGGGAGATTGCAGCGCAATACCGCTGTCAGGCGTTCGTGGATTACAGGGATGTCCTTCCGTATGTGGACGCCCTCAGCATTGTGACCCCCACGACCACACATCATGAAATAGCCATGAGCTCCCTGCAGGCTGGAAAAGACCTTCTTGTTGAAAAACCCTTTACACGGACTGTAGAGGAGGCAGAGGGTCTCATAGGTGAAGCGGAAAGTTCCGGGAGGATTATCCAGGTAGGACATCTCGAGAGGTTCAACCCGGCAGTGCTGTATATTGAGGATAAGTTAGAGGCTCCGAGGTTCCTTGAAGCAGAGAGGCTTTCTCCCTTTCCGGGCAGGGGAACGGATGTGGATATAACCCTTGATCTTATGATACATGATATTGATATCATACTCTCCCTCTGTCGCAGCGCCATTATAGACATTAGGGCTGTTGGGGCAAAGGTGCTTACTGATAAACTCGATGTTGCCAAGGCCTGGCTGGAGATGGAGGATGGCTCAAAGGCCCTTATTACTGCAAGCAGGCTTTCTCCTGAAAAGAAAAGGATTTTAAAAGTCTTTCAGGCCTCGGAATATATAATGCTCGATTACCGAACACTCGAGATATTCAGACACAGCAAGGATTCCACCGGAATTATACAGAGAGAGGAGATCAAATTAGAGTACAGGGAGCCCCTGAAAGAAGAGCTAAGAGATTTTGCAGGCTGCATAATGAACAGAAGGCAACCTATGGTAACTGCCCGCGATGGGCTGGAGGCCCTGAGGGTGGCACTTGAGATAAGCAGAAAGATAGAGGAGACGATATGATTCCAATGGTTGACCTGAAGGTCCAGTATGAGGCACTGAGGGAAGAGATACTTAAGCAGATTACCGATGTCCTTGAAAGCAGCAGGTACATCCTTGGCCCAAAGGTGGAAGAACTCGAAAAGAGTATTGCCGGCTACCACGGTGTTAAAGAGGCTGTAGGTGTGGCCTCAGGGACTGATGCCCTTAATCTGAGTCTCAAGGCACTCGGGATTGATAAGGATGACGAGGTTATAACCACCCCCTTTACTTTCTTTGCCACGGTTGAGGCAATCATATACCAGGGGGCAAGGCCGGTATTTGTTGATATAGACCCTGAGACATTAAACATTGACCCTGAAAAGATAGAGGAGAGGATAACCGACAGGACAAGGGCAATAATGCCGGTGCATATGTTTGGTCAGCCCGCGGATATGGAGAAGATAGGAGAGATTGCCTCAAGGTATAATCTCTTTATCGTAGAAGACTGTGCCCAGTCTTTTGGCGCTCACATAAGAGGTAGAAAGACCGGAAGTTTTGGCGATGCGGGATGTTTCAGTTTCTATCCGAGCAAGAATCTCGGGGCTTATGGTGACGGCGGTCTCATTACCACGGACAATGAGATGATTGCCGGGAAAATGAGGGTGCTCAGGAATCATGGCTCAGAGAAGGGATATATCCACCATGCTATCGGCCTTAACAGCAGGCTTGATGAGATTCAGGCAGCCGTCCTTCTGGTAAAGTTTAAAAGGATTGACCGGTATCTGTCGCTGAGGAGAGAGAAGGCACGTTTTTATACAGAGCAGCTTGGTTCAATAGTACAATGCCCTCAGGAGAGGGAGGGATTTTATCATGTCTACCATCAGTACACCATAAAAAGCCCCGTCAGGGAGAGGATCAAGTCTTACCTCTATGAGGGGGGTATCTCTTCCGTTGTGTACTATTCCATCCCCTTGCACCTCCAGGAAGCCCTTACCGGGTTAGAATACAGAAGGGGTGACTTTCCTGTTGCAGAGAGGACTTCACTTGAAGTGCTTTCACTGCCGATATATCCCGAGATCAGTGAGTCTGCCCTGGAAAAGGTCTGTGAAGCAGTCAGAAAGGCAGTTGCATGAAGAGCTCGGAAGTCAAGAGCAGCCAGTCGGCCTGCCAGCTTTCCAGCCTTCCGGCTTGTGTCCAGCCATGACCGATGTGTTCATCATTACAGGTGAGCCCTCCGGAGAGCTTTATGGCGCCCTCCTGTCCGGGGAATTGAGGTCTTTAAAGAAGGATATCCGTATCTGTGGCGTTGGCGGCGAGCGGATGATGGCCGAAGGGGTAGAGCTTATAGCAGGCATTACAGGTGCATTCGGTCTTATTGAGGCCGTTTCATCCATAAAAACCCTTCGGGATGTATTTTCAAGAATAACAGAGAGGCTGGAGCAGGACAGGCCATCCGTTGTAGTCCTTATTGATTTTCCTGATTTTAACCTCAAGGTTGCCCAAAGGGCCAAATCTCTCGGGATCAAGGTGCTCTACTATGTGAGCCCCCAGGTATGGGCCTGGAGGAGAAGGAGGATCAGGAAGATCAAGGCACTCTCCGACAGGATTGCAGTGGTCCTCCCTTTTGAGGAGAAGATTTACAGAGATGCAGGCGCGGATTGTGAATTTGTGGGGCATCCGATAATGGAGGAGATAGAGAATACAAAGGGAAGTAAGGGTTTTATAAGGGAGAGCCTGGGCTTAAGGCCCGACAGGGAGGTACTTGCCCTCCTGCCCGGAAGCAGAAGACATGAGTTAAAGAGACTTATGCCCCTGGTTATAAGTATGGTTCAGTGCTTTAAAAGAGACCATCCCAATTTTCAGTATATCCTCCCCATGGCCCCAAACCTCTTTGCCGTTGATTATCAGGAATGGTCGGGGGTACTTGAAGGGCTTGGAGTGAAAGTTGTAAGAGGAATGGCGACCGAGGTACTTTCCGCCTCTGATCTGGCCCTTATAGCATCGGGTACTTCAACGCTTCAGGCAGCACTTTGTAACATTCCAATGGTGGTTGTTTACAAAGTCTCTCCCCTTACATATTTTATAGGAAGGATGCTTGTCAATGTAAAATATATAAGCCTTGTCAACCTTCTGATGGACAGGGAGGTTGTTAAGGAACTGATTCAATACAAGGCGACTACAGAGAACGTTGTCAGGGAACTGGATCGGATAATAAACGATGATCAGGTCAACAGGTATATGACGGAGTCTTTCAGGGAGATCAGGTCCTTATATGAAGGCAAGCGGGCATCCCGGAGGGTTGCAGAGATGATAGGCGAGATGTCGGGGTGGTTAAGTGGATAATGAGAAGATTTAACCTTTTGCTCATGGTATACAACCTTCTTTATATTTTCAGTTTGACCCTTGTTTTGCCGGTGCATTTATTGAAGAGGCCCTCCCATCTGAGGGGGAGGTGGTTAAAGGAGAGGTTTGGCTTTGTCCCTTTAGGGTTAACCCGTAAAGGCGACGGGAAAAGGCCTGCAATCTGGATCCATGCTGTCTCTGTGGGTGAGGCAATGGCTGCCAGACCGCTGATTGAAAGGTTGAGGGCAGGGGCCGATATTATCGTCTCCACGGTTACAGATACAGGGCAGAAGGTTGTGCGGGATTTTATTACCGATGATGAGGCTTGTATTTATGTGCCTTTTGATAGTCCTTCTGCAATTAAAAAGACAACAGGCCGTATAAGGCCCGACATGTTTGTAATAATGGAGACGGAGCTGTGGCCGAACCTGCTTAAAACCATCAAGTCAGAGGGGATCCCGATACTGATTGTCAACGGCAGGATATCCGACGGTTCATTTTCGGGTTACAGGAAGATAGGATTTTTTATGAAGGGCATGCTCGGGATGGTGGATTTTTTCTGTATGCAGACCATCAGGGATGCTGAAAAGATCATGGCCCTTGGAGCACCTGAAGAAAAGGTGCGGGTTACGGGGAATCTCAAGTTTGATATCACCCCGCCTGCGGATATCCCGGCCTGGTGTAAGGAACTCGGCAGGCCGGTAATTGTAGCTGGAAGCACGCATGAAGGAGAGGAGGAGATTATCCTTCATGCGTTTGATGGAATAAAGAGGACTTTTTCAGGAGCAACTCTCGTCATCGCCCCAAGACACCCTGAAAGGTTTGCAGCGGTTGAGAGACTTTTAAGGGAGAGGGGAGCCGGGTTCGCCAAAAAATCCGACGGTTTTGTCAGGGGAAAGGATATCGTTCTCCTTGACACTATAGGTGAGCTCTCATCCGTTTACGGCTGTGCAGATGTATGTATAATCGGCGGGAGCCTGATACCAAAGGGTGGACATAACCTTTTTGAACCGGCTTACTGGGCAAAGCCGGTTGTGTGTGGCCCTCATATGGAAAACTTTCCCCTTGCCCGGGAATTCTTTAAACAAGGCGCTGCTGTTGAGGCAGGAGCAGAGGATATTGACAGGGTATTGCAGGATATACTCTCAGACCCTGTCCGTGCAAAAGAGATGGGCAGGCGAGCCAGGGACCTGTATTTCAAAAACTCAGGGGCTCTTTTAAAGACCCTGGAAGTGATAGGTAGCCTTTTTAAAAATATCCAACCGGATATTACCCGATAAACTGCTATCCTTTTTTTAAGGCCTTTAGAAGTGTTCTTGAGAAATTATCCACTAAAAAGGGGTTGAATTCAGAGCCGGCATTTTCCCTCATCAGTGCGATAATCTCCTGTACCTGCCAATCTCTCTTATATGGTCTCCTGCTTCTAAGGGCATCAAAGAAATCGGAGGTGGCAATGATCTGACTGCAGAAATGCTGCTCTTTCCCGCCTGCATTAAGTTGCGGATATCCCTTGCAGTCATATCTCAAGTGGTGTTCGAATGCGGCAACAGCTGCAAGTTGTGTCAGTCCATCGGTTTTTGCAAGGTATCTGGCCCCCTGGAGTGAGTGCAGCTTTATTTCTTCCCACTCCTTTTTGTCAAGCTTGCCCGTTTTCTCCAGGATGTCCTTTGAGATAAATAGTTTGCCCACATCATGCAGTAATGCTGCTATCCCGATGTCGTGCAGCAGGTCGTCCCTGGCTCCAAGTGACTCAGCCTGAAACATGGAGAGGATCGCCACATTGGTAGCGTGTGTGTACGTATATTCACTGTAAGCCTTAACAGGGCTTATCAGTTTAAGGATATTTGCCTCCCGCTTGAAAGTGACGATAAAATTGACCACGATCTCCTCGAGGCCCGATATATTGAGTTCCTTGTATGGCGAGATGTTCTGGTATAGCTCTTTTACCTTTTCGACCTGCTCTGATGAGAGGTTTCTAAGGTCACTCGCCATATTATCTCCCACTATCCTGACATTGACAATTCCGGTCTTTATATGCGGGTAGGTCTTTAGCTTTTCGTCGGGGTCACTCAGGTCGGCAATGAACTGTTTGAGCTCTGAATAGGAAATATCTCTTAAAAAGTCAATGCGCGAGATCCCCTTTCTCTTAAGTCTTTTAATGAGATTGCTTCCATGGTGTCCTGCATTTCTTTCAGGGGTCTTGTTTATAACAAGGTTATCCTCCACTATCATTATCTCGATACTGTCCTTGTGTGTCAGGAGTTCGGTCAGGATAGCGATGGATTTTTTGGTCAGGTTGTCTACGGATATATGATCTTTTGAGTAGAGTGAACAATTTGATATAGCAGACATTAATGTCGAGATAAATGTCTTTGCATATGCCATTCAGCCCCTCCTTGCCTTTTTGATTTTCAGGGACTCGTCTCTTATGCGTTCGTTTCTGGATTTCAGTCCTTTCTCTATAAGGTCTTCAATCTTATCGACCGGGTAATGTTTAAGCGAACCGTATATCGCCTCCCTTAGCCGTTCAACAGTGCCTTTAAAAAGGATGCTCCTGATTGAAAGGGTATTCCTGATAGTGTCCAGGGCACGCGGGTCTCCTATCTGGGCAAGGGCTTTTACTATGGGGATCTTTTCGTAGATATCCTTACCGGATATGTCTTTTTTCCTGAGCATCTGTATTAGTTCGGGAATCACCTCTCTTACCTTAAAGATTCCGGAAATGACTATAGCCTGTTCAACCACCTCTTTGTTTTCCGATTTAAGGTATCCCCTGAGTGCATTGACGCCATAGCTGTCTCCTTCTTTCAACAGACACTTGATTGCCTCAAAACTGACCTTGGGATTTTCATGGTGGCAATAAGGCCTGACATGCGGCAGCACTTCCTTTGTACCACACTCGCCAAGAATAAGCAGGATGTTCCTCTTGACAAACCACCTGCTGTCACTGATATGTTTTATGGCAACAGGAATTATCCTCGCTCCAAAGTGTGTTATCAGGCTTATGAGAAAATGCCTGATTGTTTGTGATTCTTCATCAATGAGTGCATCCATCAGGGGGGATATAATCCGCTCTCCGTAATAATCGCACAATTGCAAGGCATCTTCTCTTGCCTGTCTGCCTATAATCCTGAGGGAATCAATGAACTGTGATATGAATTCCGGAGACTTGTAATCTTTAAGGGCATCTGAACTTATATCCGGGAATCTCTCTCTTGACAGATTTGATTCCAACACCCGGAAAATATTTAAGACCTGACCATACTGGCCGGTCTCTATAAACTGACCCGCCTCTTCTTTTATCATATTGACGATATATTCATATTCTTCTTCCGAGATCAGATCAGATGAGATAAGTTCCAGCATTGTTTGATTAAAACATCTCTCTACATACTCATCACTGCAAGCCTTCCTGAGTTCCGCCAATTCCTTTGCTGCAACTTCCGAGACATCAAATCGCAGAACTTTCTCTATCTCTTTCTGGTATATGTCCGTCACATAAGATTCAAAGTCACCCGTGCCCAGAAGGTTTACAACATCAGGGGAGAGAAATATATCGTCTGCAATAATGCTGTCCCCAAAGGTAGTGTCTTCAGAGTTCAACTGATAAAACTTCGAAAATTTATCAAGAAGATTTTTAAGGGCCGCCGGTATGGTCACTTGCTGTTCATCAATAGCGCTGAGCAGTTCTATAATCTTGTCCACCGATATCTCTCTGATTGCCCGTTCAGTAGACCTTATATCCATGGAGACATTTTTGACTGCAGAGGAGAGGAACTGTTTCTTTAATTCAGGCCGGAGTCTGCTTATAAAATCCAGGAGCCTGGTCAGTTCCATGCTGGAGAGAGTCGTTTCCGGAGATTGTTTCATGTAAGTGCTAATCACCCGCTCACAGCCCTCTTCCCTGATCTCCCCGGGATTGGTTGTATTTAACATATCTGCGAGGGCTTCAGGAGGGATTTCCTGTATTATGTCTGAGATGCCTTCTGTTTGCAGAGTGCCGTCGATCAGCCCGCGTATGTAACGTTCCCACAGGCCTGTTCCCGAACCTTCTTTTTCTGTCCTGCCTTCACCAAAAGAGAAGGCTCCATAGTCTATGAAGCCTATATTGATATGGATCAGGTTGTGTTCCCTTACAGCCTCCTGAAGGGCTTCCGGAGCCAGGTCGGTAGCATCAATTGAGAGAAAACGGAGAAATTCATAAAGCTCGTCTTTGGGGAGGCCTGCTGTAAATGTCACACAGGCAATGTTCATTGCGTTTAAGTGCAGGGCAAATTCCCTGTAAGCTGTGTTTTTTTTGTCAAGGACGCTGTCATCGATAACAATGGTATCTTTTGCAATAGCGAGGGTGATATCTTCCCTCAGTTCAAAGAGCTTTTCCAGAGAGTTATAAGCCCTGTCTAATGACCTTGCTACCGAGGGATGACCGGCAGGATAGATATTTACATTACGGCGTGAGACATTTAACTCAAAGATGGCCTCACTGAGTAATTGCGCATCAAGCGGGAGTATTTCCCTGTCGTCAGCCATGTACTAATTTTAACATAAAACAGATAGTATACAATATAATTTTTGTCTGCTTATGTCTTCCTCACGTCCTGAACCGAGGTGTTCTTCATACAGTCTCAATCAGTTTCTCTGCAATCTGGACGGCATTCAGGGCTGCACCTTTTCTGAGGTTGTCTGCCACTATCCACATGTTGATGCCGTTTTCAATAGATTCATCCTCCCTTACCCTGCCGATATAAACATCGTCTTTTCCGGCCATATCAACGGGGAGTGGATAAATATTCTTCTCGGGGGCATCAAATACTACAATCCCGGGAAAGGCCGCAAGCAGTGCCCTGACATCATCGGCTGCAAGCTTCCTTTCGGTCTCCACATTAACACTCTCGGAGTGACACCTGAATACAGGGACCCTTACGGTTGTAGCAGTTATCCTGATTGAGTCATCCCCCAGTATCTTTATGGTCTCGTTGACCATCTTCATCTCTTCTTTTGTGTAACCGTTGTCGAGGAAACTGTCAATGTGGGGCAGGACATTAAAGGCGATCTGGTGCGGATAGACCTCACACTCAACAGACCTGAAACCAAGCATGTCCGTGGTCTGTTTGAGAAGCTCGTCCATCGCCTTTTTACCAGTGCCGGAGACGGACTGAAATGTAGTAACAACCACCCTCTTTATCCCTGCAGCATCATGGATCGGTTTGAGTGCCATCACCATCTGTATGGTTGAGCAGTTCGGATTTGCAATTATGCCCTTGTGGCGGCTGATATCACCGGGGTTGACCTCCGGTACCACGAGCGGCACATCAGGGTCCATACGCCATGCAGAGGAGTTGTCGATTACCACACAGCCTGAACGGGCTGCTACAGGTGCCCAGGTCCTTGACCTTTCCCCGCCTGCTGAAAACAGGGCGATATCAACTCCCTTAAAAGAGTCTTCCTCCAGCAGGCTGACTACCGTCTCTCTCCCCCTGAACTCTATTCTTGTACCCGCTGACCTTTCGGATGCAAAGGGAAGCAGCTCTTCCACGGGAAAGTGTCTTTCCTCAAGAACAGATATCATCTCTTCACCAACAGCCCCTGTTGCGCCAACTATGGCAACTTTATATTGTTCCTTTTTCTCAAGCATTATTTACGGCTCCTTTATGTTTTAATTTTTTAAAGTTTTATAGGCGTATTCGACCCGGATCCAGTGATAAAAGCCTCAAACATGGGAAGGAAGCGATATGATGGAGTCTGAACGGTTTTAATTTCGCAGTAAATTCACCTGGAGGGTTAATTGCGAAATTCCCTCG
>ENA-ORDP01001495-ORDP01001495.1-marine-sediment-metagenome-genome-assembly--contig:-NODE-1495-length-12699-cov-3.848070_pt1 | contig 12699 bp, 12 predicted proteins | sample MGYA00248627_ERZ508539 | MGnify/ENA primary metagenome ERZ508539 (study PRJEB26208, sample SAMN05571518) | marine sediment metagenome | biome: deep sea; feature: Hydrothermal vent; material...
ACCCAGCGGGCGCGTAATCTGGTTTGGGGGCAGGGTGTTTTGTTGGCCGAGGCCAGGCAGTATATCGATGCCTGGCTCAGTAATATGAAGGAGGATATTTTCAGGGCACGATTAGAGGCGGGTATGGGCCTTTTGTGCAATAATATCCTGCATACTCGTAGCACATTTATTAATGATAATACACCACGTCTATTGTACCGTTTACGCTATCACGAGCGAATCGAATGAGCAAAACTGAATTTGAAAAATCTGAATCTGTAAAAGCGGCCAGGGAAGTCCGTGCTGTGCCCCGCTTACCCGGCTTTATGCGACGTTGTCTGCACTTGGTTCCCAGGCCCCTGCGCCAGAAGATTCTCGAAACCTCACTCAACAGGGTTTTCGCCGATGCCTTGGCCGAGGGAGAGCTGGATTTTCTGCGCGAGCGTTGGCTGGCGGTCAAGGTTCTTGATGCCGACGTGGTGTTTGCATTGACCCTCAATAGCGACGCCTTGCATGGTGACCGTATCGAGATCCGTCTGGAACAGGTGGAAGGGGATATGGTGATTGAAGGTTGCACCTACGCTTTTATGTTGCTGGCGAGCCGGCGTGAAGATGCAGATACCCTGTTTTTCCGGCGCCAGCTCAAAGCCTGTGGGGATACCGAGCTGGGTCTTTACATCAAGAATTTTCTCGATGCTTTCGATGTCAATGCCTTGCCCGGCTATATCCGTATGGATGCGATATGCAACTGGAACCTGTTGCTTGCCGATTGTAGCCAGGATGTAAAGGTGGCGCTGGACCGTTGTCAGCATCGCTGGCAGGACTTTTCAGCCAGGACCCAGGTTTGAGTTCCGGCGTACAAGCGTTCGGCGACTGAAACCGTGTCTCGCAGGGCCGCGATAGCGACCGGGCACGAGCTTACCACCGAGGCGGCGGAACTGATTCTGCGTGAAGGTGGTAATGCCTTCGATGCCGTACTCGGGGCCTACTTTGCCGCTTGTGTGGCCGAGCCAGTCCTCAGTGCCTTGATGGGTGGGGGCTTCCTGATGGCACATCCGCAGCAGGGTAAGCCGCGACTGTACGACTTTTTCGCCCAGACACCGCGCAGTAAGGAGGTTCAGGGTGAATTGGACTTCCGGCCGGTTCTGGTTGATTTTGGCAGTGTGCAGCAGGAATTTCACATCGGCCTGGGCTCGGTGGCCGCACCGGGTTGTATGCCTGGTGTGACCGCAATTCATTGCGACCTGTGTTCCATGCCCCTGCGTGAAATTGTCCAGCCAGCTATTGATGCAGCACGGTCAGGGGTCAGGATCAATCCCCTGCAGGCGTATCTGTTCCAGATCATCGCGCCTATTTTTCTCGATACCGCAGCTGCCCGAGCCATTTATGCCAGTCATGCTGAATCATCAACCATTATCCAGGCCGATGAAGTGCTGCGCTTGCCTGAGCTGGCCGATACCCTGGAGTTGCTCGGTCACGAGGGGTCAGACCTATTGATCCGGGGCGAAATCGCCCGGCTGGCCGCTGAGCAGTGCCGGTCCACTGGGGGGTATCTGGATTATGATGATTTTACCGGGTACGAAGTGAAGCTTCGTTCACCACTCGAGCTGGATTATCGTAGCGCCAGAATATGGACCAATCCGCCACCCTGTTCCGGGGGCCTGCTAATGGCCTTTGGTCTCGATTTATTGCAGCAGCAAGTAGCGTCCACCGGCTGGGGCGATCGGCAGGCATTGTTGACCCTGGCAGCGGTATTACGTGGCACGGCCAGTGCCCGAATCGAGTCGAGGATCAGCGATGAAGATCCACGAGTTGATCCGCAAAAGCTATTGTCGCCGGTTTTGCTGCAGCATTATCGCGAAGAATTATCCGATGTGGTCAAAAGTTTTGCCGGTACGACCCATTTCAGTGTGATTGACAGCAAGGGCAATGCGGCGGCCATGACCGTATCCAATGGCGAAGGTTGTGGCAGCATCGTGCCCGGGACCGGGATTATGCTCAATAACATGCTCGGCGAAGAAGACCTAAATCCCTGTGGCTTCCATACCTGGCCAACAGGTCAGCGCATGAGCTCAATGATGAGTCCGACCCTGATACAAATGGCAGACGGCTGCTGCTGTGCTATCGGCTCCGGTGGCTCAAATCGAATTCGTACCACGCTACTGCAGGTGATCCGAAATCTGGTCGATTACCCATTGTCTCTAAAAGAGGTGGTTAGGGCGCCGCGCCTGCATCTGGATGAGGATATCCTGTTTATCGAAGGAGGCTTTGATCCGGATGCGTTGCAGGTATTGTGTCAGTATTATCCGCAACATCGGTTATTCGAGGGTCGGAACCTATTTTTTGGTGGTGCACATTGTGTTCGCTCCGGCCCCGCTGGGGTTGAAGCCTTTGGCGATCCTCGCCGTGGGGGCAGTGCCAGGGTGATGTAGTGCTGGTTCGAGTATAAGAAGGACTGAAGTTTCACCGTTTTTGAGTGGACGATGGTTCACAACAACGTTCGACGCTGTGATCACCAGAAAGTCACGGCAGAGAACCGCGAAGCGCTCAGACAAGCAAAAGCGCAGCGACGGGAAGATTATCTGCAACGGATCCCGGTGGAAGGGAAAATAGGCCAGGGTAAGAATGGGTATCGACTCAACGATATTCGGGCAAAACGCGCAGACACTTCCATAGCCTGGATCAACAGTATCTTTCTGGTGATGAACTTGCTGATCCTGTTAAGGATCTTTTTCGCCTGCAGAATACGCAGCATGATGAGGGCTGTGAGGGTCTTTATTGGCATAACGAATCAAAAAGTGTGCGCCAATAACCGGAATAGCTTACCAGGTTCCTTGGGTTATTATGCTGAGACGGCTTATTGAGCAGACTCTACATAAGGAAACGTATCAACGATGCTGGTGATACACACTTTATGAGATCGAGGCTTGGACGGACTAATAAATATTCAGAATCTATACTTTACATTTAGACGTCTATATATATACTATAGTTATGATTAAACGATCACTATGGCTAGATTCTATCCAACAAGCATGGCGCCATCGCTCCATTGTCTGGTTATCAGGTGTGCGACGGGTAGGCAAGACCACCCTGACCAGAATGTTATCTGATGCGCTATATATCAACTGTGATTTGCCCTCTGCACAAAGAATGTTGGAAGAACCTGAGCTCTTCTTCGACAGCCAGGTGGCGGGTAACACGCTGATCCTTGATGAAGTTCATCAGCTACGCAATCCCAGCCAGTTACTGAAGATCGCAGCCGATGAATATCCACAGCTGAAAATATTGGCTACAGGGTCCTCCACACTAGCCGCCACCCGCAAATTTCGTGATTCTCTAACGGGGCGCAAGCAGGCAATTCACCTTTGCCCCATACTTTGGGATGAATGTGTTGATCCTTTTGGCATCCACGATCTTGACCACCGTTTACTGCACGGCGGCCTGCCGGAACCATTATTGACTACACATAAGGACCCGGAGTTTTTTAGCGAGTGGATTGACAGTTTTTATGCCCGGGACATTCTGGAACTGTTTGGCATTCGCAACCGCCAGGGATTCCTTGCGCTTTTCCGGCTTTTGCTACGCCAAAGCGGTGGACAATTGGATTACAGCCAACTGGCAAATTTAAGTGAACTAAGCCGCCCAACCGTCAAGACCCACATCGAGGCTATGCAAATCGCCCATGCGGTGCACTTGTTACGGCCTTTTCATGGCGGTGGTAAACGTGAAATTGTCAGCCGCCCCAAGTGCTATGCATTTGATACCGGCTTCGTAAGTTTCGAAAAAGGTTGGAACAGTATCCGGAATGACGATCGTGGCCTGTTGTGGGAACATCTGGTATTGGACACACTACGCTTTCATTTCCGTGACGAAACTATTTTTTACTGGCAAGACAAGTCTCATAGGGAAATTGATTTTGTGATTCGCGGAGAACGTGACCAGGTCGACATTGTGGAATGCAAAATCAATCCTGACAAGCTGAATGTGGCACCTGTTGTGGCCTTCCGAAAGCTATATCCGAAAGGTGAAACCATGATTGTCAGCCCGATGGTGAAAAAGCCCTACAAGGTGCGACGCAGCGAATTGGTGTTTAACCTGTGTAACACAAGGGATATATCAAAATCTGTAGGCTGACTGCTGCGAACATGATCTGTTCGCCATCGCAGTGAGCCTGGATACATTCAGGACGAACAAAAATTGTCGATTGCGCTTATTACGACTTGATGTTCAAGGATGGGAGAAATCGGGACTATTTTAATATTCAGCAAATAACTGCGGGTTTGGGCTGGCGCTTACAACCTGTAGTCTTTGAACAACAATTACAGACTGTTTTTTGAGCCAAACAGAGCCCTTAACATACTGTTATAAATATGTATTATTATACTTCGAACAATAATGACTGAATCGGAGAAAGCACGAGATAAACGCCTTCGGAGGGCAGTACTCTATCCAGCTGAGCTACGGGCGCATGAAAAGCGAGTTGCGTAGTTTAGCCGCTTTACTGACATAAGGAAACGCAACTTTATTTCCTGGGGCATTTGCATTGATTCCATACCTGGCTGTGCTGGCCCTGATCGCTCAGATGCCAGGGTGCCCGGTTTTTTAGCTGGGTGGTGTTCATGTTGTTTTGGCCCAGTCGACCTGCATTTCCCGGGCGATGAAATTAGTAAAGGCTGTTATGTCCTTGTTTACTGACGCCTGTTCAAGGGTTTCCATGTAGGGTTTTCTTTGAGTTAAGCGGATTACCGTCCAGGGGTAACCACCTGATGCCAGCATCAGGTTCATCAGAAACCGGCCAATACGACCGTTGCCATCCGGGTAGGGGTGAATAAAGACGAAGACAAAATGCCCCAATACTGCACGAACGGCGGCAGATTTTTCCTTGTCCAGAAGCTCAAAAAATGTCTCCATGCAATCCATTAGTGCAGCGGATGGTGGTGGCACGTGGCTGGATCCACGAATGTACACGGGCCGGTTCCGAAAACCGGCCACATCTACTGCTTCGAGGATGCCGGCCTGGATGCTGGCACTAAACAAAGCCCGGTACCAGTCTTGCAGGTGTTTTTTTGCGGTTGCTGCGGGATCAATTCCACCCAGCACGGTCCGCACATCTTCCTCAACGAGCTTGAACGCATCAAAGTAACCCTTTGCCGCCATGGCGGCTACGTGCTCACGGTCTTCCTCCAGGGATTGCCGCTTTTATTTGAGAATTTTAGTTTTTATGTGAATGCCATTGGAGATGCGTGTGGGCGGGGCCAAACTAAGCCAGGAACAGAAATGTCCGGTACTTGGGAAACGCGATAGATCGGGCCCAATTTCGCTGGCGATAACCAACACGGTTTCGATCCCGAGTGTAGGCACTGCGGTTAAATCCACACCAAGTACCGCATATAACGCTTGATGCAAGGCCGTTTGCTCTGCACGTGTGCGCTGTGGGCTGCGTAGCGGTTTAAGCGGTTTCGGTGTCTCTGCCGGCGATCGTGTTGGAAGATCAATAAGCGTCTGCCCGATCGCTTGATCACATTCATGGATCTGTTCAATGACAAAGTCATAATGGGTCAGGGCCTGTGTCAACGCGAACAGGTGTTCTTTACGCCAGTTACCGTAGAGACTGCGTGCCACTGTTACAGCGTCCGCGTGCAATCGCCCATCCCGAAGTTTGGCCAATTGCCTGGGATCGCGCTCACCCGCCACAATGCTTCGCAAAATGGCCAGGCCAGTTTTACCGGTCAGGTCACTGACCACGTTGCTCAGCTGTACATTCATTTGCGTGAGCGCCTTTTGCATGTGTAAAACACAACGTGCTTGCTCCTGAACTTTGCTCGCTCGCTGACGCACCAAAGATCGCAGTACACAGACCTGATCGCTTGGCCGAAAAGCCCCACGTAATAAACCATAACTCATTAATTGCCAGATCCATTGGCAATCCAGCACATCCGATTTGCGACCCGAAACTTGCCGGGTTGCTCGTGAATTAACAATATGTACCTGCAGACCGCGCGCATCAAGAACTTCATACAAGGGAATCCAATAGACACCGGTCGCCTCCATCGCAACCATATCAACGTTCAACGATTCCAGCCAATCTGCCAGTGCATACAGATCGTCACTAAAGGCACTAAAACAGCGAACCGGTTCGTCATCTTGACCCGGATCAATGGCCACCCAATGTTCCCGGTTGCCGATATCTATCCCCGCACAATGGGAATGAATAATTTCTAGTCGCTGCTTCTTGCTCTTGCGTACCATTGCTTTTACCCTCATGATTGTGTGTGAGGCGTGCAAGCAACACGGTGGCAAGTGGATTCACTCTCTTATGCGAGGTCACAGCAAGCTGTGCCATCAACGACTCCACGCCGATACCGTGCGGGCCACTCTCCTAGACGGGTGCAAGCACACCATTGGCTGAAAGACCTTTATCGCTTGCGCGCCTCATCAAGTATGCCATCCTTGTTTGATAAGAGCCCCCACACTGCCTGTGGCACTGCGCTGTCGCGCAGCAAACAAAATGGAGGTTTTTGGCCTTGGCGGAGACTACGGAATGAGGCAGATGATTATTCATTATTAACAATGAGTTACGATTTTGTTTGATAAGAGGGTGTCCGGGGACGGGAATCGATTCGCAGGCACACCTCCGTAACGGAAGGTGTTGACTATATTACAGCAGCTCATGACATCTAATGGATGTGGAATTGCTTGCTGTCGTGGGTGGCTTAAACCCGTCAGGGACTTCGGGACAAGGAAACGGCAAACAGATCTGCCGCTAGCGGGGACAACTGCATATTTTACTGGCAAGTTGCGCTTCCACTCATCTTACGAGTAAACTTGTCCTGCAATATCAATATATTATATTAATTATCTTTATGAGGAGAATAGTGATATGTATAAGAATGTAATAGGTCGGGGACTATTTGCCCTCCTGTTGAGCCTGTTTCTGACCAGCCAGAGCTTGGCTGCCGAGCGTGTTCAACCATTTATTTTGGCCTCGTCCGGCAACAGTGAAATGAACCGTGCTGTTATCCAGCTTCAGGAAAAATTGAGCGCCGCTGGCTTTCAGATTATTGGCAATTATGCCCCCTATAAAAATGCTCGGGTGTTTGTTTTTACCAACGACACACTAAAGCAGATGGCCACACAATCCGTACGCGGTGGCTATGGAGCAATCCTGCGTGCGGCAGTCACACGCAATGGCAACAAAACGGAAATTTCATATACCAACCCTGAATACTGGGCCAATGCCTACCGGATGCAGGGTGATTATTCCGCTATCAAACAGAAACTGGCCACCGCACTCGGTGCAGAGCAAGACTTCGGCAGTGGAGACAAAATACTCAGCGCCGCTGACATGCGCAACTACCACTATACCTTTATGATGGAATACTTTGACGATCCCAGTGACCTCAATGAATTTACGACTCACGATCAGGCTGTGACTGCAGTAGAGCAGAATCTCGCTGCCAAAAAAGGAGGATCAGGAGAAGTCTACAAGTTATCCCTTGGCAAAGACCCCAAAGGTCGGAGTATGACCTTGTTCGGTGTTGCCCTAACGGGGTCGGGTAAAGAGGATTGCAGTGCCGACCAATACATCATGAGCCGCATTGATAAAAGTAGCCCCCGACATACCGCACACCTGCCCTATGAATTGATGGTCTATGGCAACAAGGTTGAAGCACTGTACGCACGTTTTCGAATTGCGATAAGCTGGCCCTCTCTGCCCATGATGTCGAGTAATACCGGCGCTACGTTTCTGAGTATCATGTGCGCTCCTGGTGCGATCGAAAAAGTCTTACAGCAGGTTGCAGGCAAAATGGCAAATAGTGAAGACGACAGCCGCTAAGATTACCACCTTAATCTTATTTGAAATTACCAGGGAAAGGGGACGCTACCCTTTATCCTGGCGTACGACGGCGACAACGCCGATTCGGCCGATTCACCAAGCGGCGCCTGGAATCGTAAGCGACACGGCCGGGACCAGAAGGACCAGGGCGAGTACCAGCACGTCCAGAATCAGAAACCAGGCTACACCAGCAAAAATTATCTCGACGGTTACCGAGGGCGGTGAGGCCAACTTGATAACAAACACATTGAGGCCCACGGGCGGTGTAATCAGGCCGATCTCAAGGAGCTTGATAACGACGACCCCGAACCAGATCAAATCCAGGCCGTAGCTCTCCACCAGGGGGACCACAAAGGGCAGGGTCAGGACCAAGATACCGATGGAATCCAGGAACATACCGAGCAGTAGGTAGAAGACGACGATCATCGCCATGACCAGAACCATTGAGGCCCCGGTTCCCTGAACCCAGTCCAGCAGTTGTGGAGCGATCCGGGTGAGGGAGGAAAAAGAGACAAAGAGTTTGGCGGCAAGCGCGATGAGAAAGATCGAGGTGGTTTGGCGGGTAGTCTCGACGAGGGCCGTCCATACAACACCCGGATTCAGCCGTCCTCGCGCGAAACCGATAAGGACAGCCAGAAACAGGCTCACCGCAGCGGCCTCGGTGGGAGTGAAAATACCCATGTAGATACCGCCGATGACCACCACCAGCAGCATCATCGCCGGCCAGGTCCGGCCCAGGACGAGAAGGCGCTCCTTGCCCAGATCGGCGATTTCTGGTACCGGGGCAGCCGTAGGCCTCAGCCGCGCCCAGACCGTGATGGTGATTACGTAGCCGCTCAACGACAGGAGCCCGGGTAAGATCCCGGCAAGGAACAGGTCCTTGACTGATTGTTCGGTGAAGATGGCGTAGATGACGAACAGGAGACTCGGCGGGATGAGCGATCCCAGGGTACCGCCCGAGGCCACGGCACCGGTGGCCAGTTTGGGGTCATATCCGAAACGTAGCATCTCGGGCACTGCGATCCGCCCCATGGCAGCGGCACAGGCAACGGAGGAGCCCGTGATGGCCGAGAATACCCCACAGCCCACGACCGAAGAGATGGCCAGGCCTCCGGGCAAGCGGGCCAACCAAACTCTGAGGGCGTAATAGAGATCGGTGGTGATTCGGGCGTGGTAGGCCACGTGGCCCAAGCCGATAAACAGAGGGATCATGCTTAGGGGGTAGTTGTGGACAAACTCGAAACTGGTGGAGCCGATGAGAGAAAGTGCCGGTATGACGCCGTGTTCGGGCTCGAAGTCGCCACCCGGACGCCAGGAGAAGAATAGAAAGAGGCCCACCGAGGCGACCCCACCCAGGGTGTAGGCGATGGGAACTCGTAGGGCGAGAAGAACCAAGGCGGCTGCGAAGACGACCGCCGCCAGTTGGAGCGGCTCCACTAGGAAGACTTCCCCCCGCGGTGGACCACCAATGCCTGCAGATCGATAACCAACATGGCAGCCAAGCGCAGGAAAAAGGCGGCCGCACCAAATACGAAGACTGCCCAGCCTATCCAAAAGGGTATATAGAGATCACCGTCATAATACTCGCCGGTGACCACCGCATCGGCAAGGAACCGCCAGCCGGCCAGCAGCAGGCCCCCAGCGAAGACCAAACCGACTCCATGGCCGATGACTTCGAGGACCAGCCGCGTTCGGTGACCGGCCTTGGTGGTGAACACCGTGACCGAGATGTGCTCACGTCCCGCAGTCACCACAGCGAGGGGCAACATTATGGTGGCAACCATGAGTTCGCGGGCCAAAAGAACGCTGTCTGGGATAAGACCCCATCCAAGCCAGCGAGTGACGACGCTCAGGGTAACGACGACGGAAAGGAGGCCGACGGCGAGCACGGCCAGAGCGGAAAGCATCCGCTCCGGTTGACTCGCCCGCCGTGGAGCCGGTTCCGGACCGTTTATCTTGCCCACGGATATCCTTTGACCCGCTTCTCGCTAGCGTACTTGGTGATCAGCGACTCGTAGGCCCGCATAAGGCCGGTACTGTCGAGACCATCCTTGGTCGCCTCGGTGAGCCAGGCGTTGACGTACTTTCGCCCAGCCGCCAGGAGCTCCTGACGCTCGCCTACAGGCAGGGTGGTAACGGCGATGGACTTGCCGCCAATACCGGCAACCATGGCCGCCTTGTCCGTTTTGGCGCCTTCGATCATGACCCGAGCCATGTGATCGATGAAATCAGATCCCACGCCTGCCAGGACCTTCTTCTCAGTACCGCTGAGCCCAGCGAGCGTGTTCCGGTTGATGATGATTCCGAAGGACATGTTCTGACCCCAGTTCAGCTCCAGCACGTAAGGCGCCACTTCGTACTGCTTATAGGCCCTCATGGAATAGTAGTAGTTCTGATTACACTCAATAAGGCCCGAATCCAGGGCTTGATAGACCTTGGGCTGGCCCATCCGCTGAACCTTGGCACCAAGATCGCCCAGTGCCTTACCATAGGGCCCCGAGCCGCGCAGCTTGACACCCTTCAGATCGGCCAAGGCCTTCACATCCCTGGTGCAGATGAGCTGGATTGGACCGGTGGAGTAGTTGGTCACGTAGGCGACACCCAACTTCTTCATCTCGGCCAGGAAGACCGGGTTACCGGTCCCTAGGGCGTACATAGCCCGCATACCGACCCAGACGTCCGAATTATCGACCGGCAAATCCCCGATATTGTATGCGCGCAGCTTTTTGGGTGTAAAGAACCCGATAACCGAACCCATATCGGCTACCCCGTCGCCGACTCCCTTGAGCACCGCCTTGGTCCCCAGGAGCGACTTGCCCCAGTGAAACTCGATCTCCAGAGACCCACCCGAACGTTTCTTGATCTCGTCGGCGAACCACCTGAGGGCCTGGGCCCGTAGGCCGCGGTTGGGGCCAAACTCGGCGTAACGTAGGGTCTTGGCCGAGGCATCGATGGTCAGCCCGGCCATAAAAATGCCAGCGAGCACCATCGCGACGGCCAGTCTAGGGAAACGTTTCATAACTTTATCCTCCATGTTTGTTTGTTTGTTTGTTTGTTTGTCTGTCTGTCTGTCTGAGCTGCTCTAATCCAACCTGATGTCATATTTCTCCAGAAGCGCCAGAACCTCGGGATCGTCGTAGTAGACCCTCAGCCTACCCTCCTCGACGCAGATCTCGTCGTCGATACGGATGGTCGGTTTTTGGATCCATTGGTCCAGATGGATGCCTGGATTGACCGTGCGGTTGCGATCCACGCTCATGCCGACCGCAGTGTGTAATGCTCCGGCGTGACGGTGGGCCTCCATGTGGGTGCCGTCGTCAAGGAAGATACGTGTCTTCGGATTAAGCCCGATCATGAACTCACCGATGTGCAGCGCATCGGGCCCGAAGCGCTCGGGAAGCGCCCGGAAGAAATCGACCACCTCCGCGTCTCCGTCCATATCGACCACCCGACCTTTCTCAATGACGAATTTCAACGGCGTCTTGAGACGGCCCTTGAATGTGTGGGCGGCATCGTAATACATGACTCCCTCAGCCGTCCACTCGGGCCATACCCCGACCACGCCGAAGCCGCCTGCAAAGTTACCGAACTTGTTCATCCACGAGTCTGCCCCCCCCGAGAAACTACCTATCGGTGCCGCCGCGGCATGCCAGCCAACCACGTTCTCGTCTGGATTCCGTATCTCGCCAGAAACGTTGGTGCCCTTATCGCAGGTGATGTGGATACGCTTACCATTGCACCATTGCTCTGCTACCTTGCGGGTGACCAGGAAGATGATCTCGGCTGGGAAGCGGGCACCCTCGGATTCCAGGGCGTCCGTGGTGGTCACGGACAGAATCCAGCAAGCATGATTCTTATCACCGCACTACCTCGCTCATTCACCCCTTACCCACACTCCGCCGGGGAAGGTTGTAACAAACAGAAGGATTTAACAACAATAATTTATGTACAATAGATTTCCAGTACCGCATAACGTCTTATCTTATAATTTGTCCCTGACCTGTCCAATGATTGGGGGTCACCTCACGGGGGCGATCACGGAGCTTGGTCGAACCCGGTCCTGCGATCTGAGGTAGGCTTGGAATGAAAATGTTCGAACCGCTCGAACGACGGAAAAAGGTCTACGAGGAAGTAGCCGACGAGATCCGCGAGAGAATCCTCAGCCACAAACTGAACCTCGACGAACGCTTGCCTTCCGAGCGCAACATGGCCGAGCAGTTCGGGATCAGCCGGGTGGCCGTACGTGAGTCTATCCGGATCCTGGAATTAACCGGATTCGTGGTGGTCAAGAATGGTGTCAAGGGTGGCGTCTTCGTAGCCCAGGAGTATGACCGGCCGTTGATCAATTCGATCCGCAACATGGTCAGGGCGGGCGAGGTTTCCGTTGACGACATGTTCACCGTACGCCTGCTCATCGAGCCCCACGCGGCGGCGACGGTCGCCGAGAACCGGAGTACCGACGGCTTGGCGCGGCTGCACAAAACCATCGACATAGCGCGCGATGCGGCGGGGAAGAACGAGAGCTTACGACCGCTCAATTTCCGTTTCCACCGCCAGATCGTCCAACTGTCTGGAAACGCCATCCTCAGGGCGGTGGGTGAAACCAACCTAACCACCTTGGTGGAGGCGCTGAGCGACATTCCTTCCGACTTGATCTCGGCCCAGCACCTAGCCTTCCACCGGAGCATCCTGGATGCCATCGACGCCGGCGACGCGGTGACCAGCGAGCGATTGATGATCGAGGATATCCAAATGCTCCGAGAAAGGACCCTGGAGTTCATTGCCTAGGAGGCTGTCCGAGAATAGGAGCCGTAGCGAGGGAAAGCGGATTTGAGACCGATTTTTCTATGATTTGAGGCGAATACTTGTTGTATTTAACG
>ENA-ORDP01001497-ORDP01001497.1-marine-sediment-metagenome-genome-assembly--contig:-NODE-1497-length-12685-cov-2.329375_pt1 | contig 12685 bp, 12 predicted proteins | sample MGYA00248627_ERZ508539 | MGnify/ENA primary metagenome ERZ508539 (study PRJEB26208, sample SAMN05571518) | marine sediment metagenome | biome: deep sea; feature: Hydrothermal vent; material...
GGCTGCCACTCGCCGCGCCGCGGTGATCCGCAACGACTTGCTTCGGATGCAATTGCATTTCAAGAAGGTCGTTTGCCATCAACCTTAAGCCCACCGACGACGACTGAGGTCATTGATTATGTCGATCATGTTCAAAGCATTTTTGACGCGAAATGTGTCACCTGTCACGCAGCGGTCGCGGGACCTGCGGGAGATTTAGATTTGACGGGGGATCTCTCGGGTGCGGGTTTTATTATTTCTTATGAAAGCTTAGTGGATAATATGAATGGTTCCGGGCTTGTGAGAACAGGTGAATCGCGTCAAAGTCACCTCATCGAACGTATGTACGGTGAAGAGCTTCGTGCCGCCAAAGATATTCCTGACACCGATACGAATAATCATTCGGCTATGTTGACGCCTACTGAGAAATTGATGCTTGTTGAGTGGATTGACCTGGGTTCTCAGTTTACGAATAAAGAGATCATCAGTAACCTTGGACGTGCCAATTTGAGTGCAGAGGTTTTTGAAAGCACGATTCTTCCGATCCTGACCATGAAATGCGGCGGTGCCTGTCACTTGGCTGCTGGAGACAGTGATTTTGTCTTAACCGGAAGTGCTGAAGGCGATTTTGGTGCGGTGGCTGCACGGGTGAATGTGACGGATCCTGCCAATAGCATCTTGCTTTTGAAGGGAGATGGCACACTGCCCATGACGGGGACAACGACAGCACCCCTGCCTAATACCGATCCAGACTACACCACGATTCTGAATTGGATTACGGCGGCGCAGCCGACACCATAAATTGCTCTGTTATCGCGAAGTGATATGAGACAAGAAAAATTAGAGGAGAGGCAGTCCACCTTATGTTCCATTTTTGGCACTTGGGGCATGTTTTTAATGGGACTGCTTCTCCTCGTAATATTTGGATGTGGTCAAGTTGAGCCAGGAGAGGAAGCGACGCTCGGCGAATTAGATCACGAGGTCTTTAAGGCCAGTATTCAAGCCATTTTGGACAACCGAGGCTGTTCAAATGGGTCCTGTCATATCCGTGACAAAAATGACCCTTTTGTTGGTGGCCCGGGTGGCAACTTACGTCTGTACGAATGCACTGTTGCACCCTGCACGGCGGAGCAATTACAAGCAAACCATGACTCGACGGTGGGAATGACTAATTTAGTCAAGCCCGCGAGCAGCCTTCTTTTGACAAAACCCTTGGATCAGTCCATCAGCGGGATACAGCATCAGGGCGATAATATTTTTTTGAGCCGATCCGACGCCGACTATCTTGCACTGCTTTCCTGGATTCAGAGTCCATTGTGAGGGATGTTGTTTTTGTAAAACATCGCCTATTTGTTTTGATGGGTGTGATGATTTTATTTTTGATGACGCAGCCTGCTTTGGCAAAAGAAAAAAACTATCCACGGGCCAAGGTTGTGGAGCCATTTCTGGAAATTCATACGGGTCCCGGTCGTGGTTATCCTGTCTTTTACATCGCGGAGAAAAACGAAGAAGTTTTTCTCATGAAAAGACGGACGGACTGGTTCAAAATCCGGCTTTTCAGTGGTCAGGAAGGCTGGGTACATTATAAAGAAGTGGATAAAACAATTCAGGCTTCAGGGTATGAAAAAGGGTGGTCGGAGCGTTTTTATGACAAACACATTGAGGGTCGTTTACAAACAGGTTTTGCCTGGGGTGTTTTTGATGAAGACAGTGCGCTCTATGTGCGCACCGCCTATCGTTTTACAGAGGCCCTTTCGCTGGAAAACAGCCTGGGTTTTGCTTCTGGTGATTTTGGAGACACCAATCTTTATCTCGTGGGTCTTGTGATTACACCCTGGCGGGGGAGTTGGTTTTCGTTGAATGGGACGCTTGGCGGAGGGCTGGTTGAAACGCGTCCGGCTGATATTCTCATTAACGTAAAAAGTGAACGTTTTAAGACCGCTTACGTGGGCATCGGTTTCTCTGCGCCGCTTGTCCGGCGACTTTCTTTACGCGGAGATCTGAGAAACTACACCCTTTTTCTTAGCCCGAAACGCAGTCGAGAGGTTCGGGAATATACTGTGGGTGTGATTTTTGAATTTTAATTTTTAGATTGAGTTGAGTCTTATATGATGAACAAAAAATGGGTTCTTTTTGTGCTTGTGTGTCTTTTGAATCAGGCGGTGATTGTTTTTGCTCAGGCCCAAAATTTTCCAAAAAATGAAGATCCTTTGATTGCTCCTCCTTCGGAAGTTATTGAGTTTAAAGAAGAAAAAATTGATCAGGAATTTATTGAAATTGCCCCTTATTACGGTTTTTATGCGATAGATGGTTTCAGTACTTCAAATGTGATGGGACTCAATTTCGCTTTGCATTTGACCGAGGATGTTTTTTTTGAAGGAAATTACGGGTTGAGTGAGGTGAGTGACGACAGTTTTGGCGGAGTGCTCACGATTTTTACCGACACAGATCTTACCTACTGGAATGTGAATCTAGGTTACAACCTTTTTCCCGGGCAGATTTTTTTAACCCGTAATCGCACCTTAAATTCAACAATCTATATTGTGGGGGGCGCGGGTTTAACTGAGTTTGATGCAAAAAGCCGCTTTACCTTTAACTTTGGAACGGGTTACAAAATTTTCTTCACCGACTGGATGGATGCCGGTTTTCGACTCAGTCTGCATTCCTTTGAATCTGATGTAACAGGTGTAAAGGAGCAGATGTTTAATTTGGAAGGCATTGTGAGTGTTGCTTTTTTCTTTTAAAAAGTGCGATGCCTAAGAATACTGGAAAGTGAGGTGGATATGAACTGGCATAAAAAAATTCTTCCGGTCGTATTTCTGATGAGTTTCGTTTTGTTTCCTGGTTTTGCTCTTGCTGCAAGTAATGTTTCATTAAACCCGGCTGCGGATTTTACCGTTAAGAGTCTTTCTGGAAAAAATATCAAGCTGAGTGAGCAACGGGGCCGGGTGGTCATTCTAAATTTTTGGGCGACCTGGTGTACCCCCTGTAAAAAAGAACTGCCTTATTTTAACGACTTGTATCAAAAGTATCGTGGCGTGGGTTTGCAAGTCCTCGGAGTCAATATCGACAAAGGCACTTCTGAAGTCAAGCGCATGAGCCAGGATTTTAATCTGGCCTTTCCCATTTTGTTGGATCCCAAGGGTAAAATCTCTGACCTTTATCTTGTGCGCAGCATGCCGACGACTTATGTCATTGGAAAAGATGGCATGGTGCATCATATTCATTGGGGTTTTGGCCCTGACGAGCCTGCCCGTTATGAAAAAGAAATCCGAGCCTTGCTGAAGCAGTAGAGTGCTATGAAACTGAAATATAGAATTCGATTTTTGGCCTTGTTTGTTTTGTTGAGCACTCTGAGTGCTTGTGCCGCGGTGCAACCCCGAGACCGTGAGTTTTTGGCAGACGAAATGATGTATTTCGACGTAGATGTGCAGGAAGCGAGTTGGCACTTGCATGTTGAAGAGGTATTAGAAGGCAGCCGTGGCGGATTTAGCGGTTCCGGGGGAGGCTGTGGTTGTAAGTGAAGCGTTTTCTTTTGATCATCATCGGGATAGTCTTCCTACTGCTTTTTTCGATGAAACCCATCATGGCGATTGATCCGCCGGAAAACGAAGCCTCCGTCGCCTACAATTATTTTAGTGGTGGTGGCATTACCGTACAAGGCCCGGCCATTATTCTAAAAAAAGAAATGATGGGGCGCATGTCGATTGAGGCGGGTGGTCGTATGGATATGGTGAGTTCAGCCTCGATTGATGTTGTGACGCAGGGCAGTAAATTTAAAGATGAGCGCAAAGAAATTTACCTGGGAGGAAGCCATATTTGGGGGGACTCCCTTCTTTCGGGTACCTACAGTGTGAGTGATGAATCCGATTACACCTCAAATACCTTGTCGCTTGGACTCACGCACGATTTTTTTGATCGGAATGTTACGGTGAATTTAGGTGTCGCCCGCTCCCGTGATGATGTGAGCAGTAATGCTAACCCTTCTTTTGGTGAAAAGGCATTTAACCGGACGGCCTATCGTATTGGATTAACACAATCGCTGAGTCCCCGCTGGTTAGCGCAATTGAATTACGAACTCACAGCTGATGACGGTTACATCAACAGCCCCTATCGCAGTGCCCTCGTGGGGAATACTGTTCAGACGGCAGCGCAGTCCCCCGAGCTTTACCCTAATGCGAGAACGGGGCAGGCTTGGGTCATTCGCAGCACTCACGGATTTTTAAGAGATTTAGCCTTAGGTGGCGGTCTGAAAAGCAGCGTTCAAGTGAGTTATCGCTATTATCAAGATACCTTTGATGTGCAATCACATACAGGAAAACTGTACTACCAGTACCGTCTTTCGTCGAACAAGCGCTTTGGGATTTCTTATCGCTATTATCAACAAACCGCTGCCAGTTTTTACGGTGATGTCTTGCCCTCATCTCAGCTCTTTAAGGCGCGGGACAAGGAACTTTCGACCTATTCAAGTCATGGTGTGGGATTTTCATTTCGTTTTGAGCCGCATCAAAAAAAATGGGGGTGGTTTAAAAATCCTTATTTAAAGGCAGGCTACAGTTTTTTGATGTTTAAATATGACGATTTTTCTGACCCGCGTAGTGGTCAATTGTATTCATGGGAAGCCAATGTTTTTCAGATTTCTCTCGGTTCTACTTATTAGTCTCAGCGTCTTAGCGCCATCTGCATCATGGGTGTTTGCTGGGGCGATTCAGGCTGAGACCTGGCAGGGGCGGCACTTGATCACTGAGGAACGGGTCTTGATGGGGACACAAGTCATCGTCAAGGCCATCGGGGACGATAAATCAGCGATCGAGACGGCAATTGCGGCGGCATTTGATGAGATTCTGCGTTTGGATCAACTCATGAGCCACTACAAACCCGAAAGCGAGCTGTCTCAGATTAACCAAAATGCAGGTAAACAGGCCGTGCGGGTGAGTCGAGAATTGTATGACTTGATTGAAAAATCGTTGGCTTTTTCCAAGCTCACGGAGGGTGCTTTTGATATTTCCTTTGCATCGGTCGGAAAACTTTGGAATTTTCGTAAAAAAATCGTCCCCACAGCAGAAGCGGTCAAAATGCAACTTCCTAAGGTGAACTATAAAAAAATTCGTTTGAATGTGAAAAACAGCAGCGTCTTCTTGCCAGAAACAGGCATGGAGATTGGTTTAGGCGGTATCGGCAAGGGTTATGCGATGGATCAGGCGATGAAAGTACTACAAAAACACGGCATTAAAGATGCCATGGTCATGGCCGGTGGCGACACTTTAATCCGCGGTAAAAAAGGCGATCTTCCTTGGAAAGTCGGTCTGAGAAATCCCGATCAGGCCGATGGCATTCTTGCGGTTTTACCCTTGTCAGATCAGGCCATTTCAACTTCTGGAGATTATGAACGCTTCTTTTTTAAAGACGGTGTGCGCTATCACCATATTCTGGATACAAAAACGGGTTTTCCCGCAACAGTTTCCCGCAGCGTGAGTATCTTAGCGCGGGAGGCGACCACCAGTGATGCCTTGTCTACTTCGGTTTTTGTTTTAGGGCCAAAAGCGGGGCTTGCGCTGATTGAAACACTTCAAGATGTTGATGGCATTATTATCGACAAACAAGGCAAGGTTCATCTTTCATCGGGCCTGAAGGCCTTGAATCCAGAGCCTAGAGCAAAATGAGGAATGTGATGATAGAAAAATCAAGACACTTAATGATTTGTTTATTGGCCTTTGCAGTGTTCTTTTTCTCCGGCTTGAAGGCCCTGGACGCGCAAGGGCAGTCCTTGGAAATAGGGTCTAAAATATCTGCTCAAAAGACTGTTGTGTCTGAAGCGTCAGATGGAGAAGACTCTGAGTCCATTGAAAGTCTTGATCCCAAAATTCAGGCTCTCAAAGAAGAAATCCTTGAACTCAATACTCAGCTCTTTCGGCTCCAGGAAGATCTGCTTTTCCCTGAAGATTCTTCGGTTGTGATCTTTTTAAGTGTGCAAGGAGGACATTATTTTACACTCGATTCGGTCAAACTCCACTTAAACGATACCCTGGTGGCCAGCCATCTTTATACCGACCGAGAAGTGGCGGCACTGGGTAAAGGTGGGATTCAACGTATTTATCAGGGCAATTTGAAATCAGGAGATCACCAATTGGTGGCCATTTTCAGCGGTGTCGGCCCTCAGCAAAAAGATTATAAACGGGCTGAAACCATTCAAATCAAAAAGGAAAAAGGCGCCACCTTTATAAAGTTGATCGTGCGAGATAATACCGTCATCAAACAAGCTGAGTTTATTTATGAGACCTGGCATTAAACAAGGCTATTTTATACTGACCCTTGTGGTCTTTTTTTCCCTGCTGTCCTCCGTGCGTGCAGCAGAAGAAGAAGGAGCAGAAGCACCCCTTGTATCCGAAGCCCCTGTGCTTGACGTTCCCGTGGATGAGGGTGCAAAGACCCTGCAAGAGACTCTACTCAAAACAGCTTATTTCCATTTTTTTGTTGAAGATTATATGCGTGCTGCGACCCATTTACGTCTCGTTGAGGATGCTGCCAAGACGCCCTACGATGAGGAGATGATTAACCGAAGCCGCTTGCTTTTAGGCAGTCTCTATTTGGCTTGGGGCATGGATCGACCTGCAACGCGCATTATTAACGAACTGGTGGGTGTTTTCCCATCCGGCAAGGCGCGAAATGATCTCCTGCTTTTTGTGACGCGGATGCAATATGAGCGTGGTCTCTACCAAACGGCGCTTGAAACCTACAGGCTTTTTGATGCCGCGGAAGATTTTTCACAAATGGACGAGGCGGTTTACATTGCGGGCATGAGTCACTATGCCTTGGGTTTTGTCAAAGAGGCCGTGGAGAACTTTAGACGGATTGCGCCTGAAAGTCTCTATTATCCCTATGCACAACTTACTTTGGCGCAGTCTTATTTTTTTCTGGAAGATTCTCCCAAGGCACTGCGCCTCTTTGAAGAAATCAGCCGATATGATTCCCAAGAAAACGCACTTTTAAAATCGTTTCAGGAAAAAAGCCGTCTCCTGTGGGGACAATTTTTAATTGAGGAAGGTCGTTATGGCAAGGCGCGTTCTGTGCTTTCGCAGATTCCTAAGGGCAGTCGGTTTTTTCCAGATGCCCTTTTTGCACGGGCTTGGGCTGAATTTAAAGGACGTCATTTTTTTAAAGCCATTTTGATTTTTCAAGACTTGATCAAGCGCTACCCGACCCACCCTTATGCCTTGGAAGCTTTGACTGCTGTGGGCCATGCTTATAATCGACTCAAAGCCTATCAAACGGCCTTGGATCGTTACGCTGAAGCCATTGACCTATACAAAGAGGAAGAGGCGCGGCTGCGAGATTTTAAGACCCTCCTGGATGATCCTTTGCAAGTGATTGCTTTGATTGACGCCTATAATGATGACGGGGCCGTGGTTGAAATTTTGAATGTTCTATTAACTGAGGATGAGGGGGTGCGCTATTGGGTCTCGCAATATGGGGCGCTTTCAGCACTGGACTCTTTTTTAGGTCAAAAATTACGTGATATGGCTGTTTTTGAGGTCATGGTTGATCATCGAGAAACCGTTTTTCTCTCTTTTGCGCCGGAAGTGGATCGTTCCTTGTCACTGGATCCCGTTGCGGTGTTACAGAAAAAAAGTGACCAGCTTAATCTCCGTATTCAAAGGGCGGTAAATCTGGAAGCCTTGAGTCTCCTGACTTCGCCAGAGGAGGCGGTCCGTTTAGGAGAATTGACCCATTCCCAGGCAAGACGTACTGCAATCGCCTCGGATCTTAAGCGTCTCGAATCCGAAGAAGCAAATCCAGCCCAGAAAGACGAGATTAGGGCACTTCAGCAGGATTGGGAAAAAGTCTCACGCTGGTTTCAGATTATTGAGGGAGAACTGAGCTGGAAAATCAGAACAGAGATCGCAGCGCGTGCGGACGACCGTCAAGGCGCATTGCGCCGTGTGAATACAGACTTGTCTCAAATGGCAGAGGCTCATGCGACGCTGGTGCTTTCGGTGCCGCGTGTGTCACGGGAAATTGAAGCTTTTCGTGTGCGGATTGCAGATGCACAAGTGGCTTTGGCTGCAAAAAAAGAGAGGACACTTTTTTTGCAGGAGGCAACCTTGCCTGCGCTCAAAGCCAAACTGCTTGCGGCTTCGGATCGACGTTTAAGACGGTTGACGGATTTGGCGGCCACAGCGGAGTTGAGTCAGATTCAAATTCTGGATATTCAGGCGGAAGAAGCGCAATGATGAAGAAGACCTTGAAACCCAATTTATTTTTTCGGGCGGGTTTGAAACCCGCCTCTACAAAAACCTCAGCCTTGGGGGTGATGTGGATATTGTTGTCTTTTGTTGTACTCGCAGGATGTGGTGGCGGACAAAAAACCCTTAAACCGACTTTACTCACCGAGGAAAACCTGGAAGAACGTAAGCTTGTCCTCAAAGAGGAAGTTAAGGTCCTGCGTGATGTTGCAGTGGTTTCAAAAAAAGGGGAAGCACTGAGAGGCTATCAAGCGCTCTTGGCGCGTCATCCCGACCCTGGAAGCGCTGTACGCGCTCCGGCCCTAAAACGTCTAGGCGACCTCTACATGAAAGAAGCGCATACCCGTTTTTTGCGAGAAATGGAAGCTTTTGAAATTGACCCGAGCGGCCCACTGCCTCTCGTTGATTACAAACAGGCCATTGAAACCTATACGGCGCTTTTACGCGATCATCATGATTATCGCGAAAATGACCAAGTGCTGTATGCACTCTCTAGGGCCTACGACGAAACAGGTGAAAGAGATCAAGCCTTGCCCTTATTGGAATGGCTGATTAGAGAATACCCTTTAAGTCCCTACCGTTTGGAAGCTTCTTTTCGTCTGGGTGAATATTATTTTGACCGCGACGAATTTGAAAAAGCAGGGCTTGCTTATGCGGACGCGTCTTCCTGGGAAGATCCCTTTTTTCAAGACAAGGCCCTTTATAAATTGGCTTGGACACATTTTAATTTAAAACGGTATCCCGAGGCGATTGAGAATTTTTTGAAGGTTGTGGATCAGAAGACGGAAGACATGCCGATTTTTGAGCCGGAAGAAGGTTCTTTGGTTTGGGAGGCCTTAAGCTATGTGAGTACTTCTTTTCGTCGTCTCGGTGGCTCACCTGCCGTCGCCTTGTATTTTAAGCAAAATGGCCCTCGCCCTTATGAAAAAGATCTTTATTTGATGATGGGCAATCACTACATGGTCGAAGGCGAAGCTTTGCAGGGGATTGAAACCTACCGCGCTTTTATCGCAGTGCATCCTCTGGCTCCGATGGCGCCTTTTTTTGCATCGTATGTGATTGAAGCTTTAAAAAAACAGGGTGATGTTGTCGCCGCTGAGGCGGCGCGTATCCGTCTTGTGCAGGATTATGCCTCAAGTAGTCTTTGGTTTAAGGCCAACACCGAAGCGGATCGTGCGCGTCCCCATAAATTGATTAAAACAGAGCTGCATCGTTTGGCCCTTGCGTCTCATGCGCAAGCTCAAAAGAGTAAAGCTGCGATTGACTATCGCAGTACGGCCGCCTGGTATCGTCAGTTTTTATTGGAATTTCCTGAGGACAAAGAGCGTCCTGAAATACAGTTTCTTTTAGGTGAAACCCTGATGGCACTTGAGGCTTATCAAGATGCGGGGGAAGCTTTTGAGGCCGCAGCGTGGGCAGGTGTGGATCAGGACGAGGAGGAGACGCCTAATCGTAAGGCGGCTTATGCCGCAGTCGTGGCTTTTGAAAAAGTAAAAACGGTAAAAGGTGAAAAACGCTTTACCGCCATTTCTTTACGTTTCACCAAAGATTTCCCCAAAGACACCCAGGCCCCCATCGTACTCTTTAATGTCGCGGAGTTTCTTTTTGCAAAAGCGGTTTACACGGAGTCCGCATCCATTTTGGGCGATTTTTTGACACGATATCCCAAACATAAACGTATTCCCGCAGCACGTAAACTGATTGCGCACAGTTACATGAAAGCCGGTGATTTTAAAAAGGCACGTATGGCCTATGGCAAAGCCTTAAGCCACCTTTCTAAAAAGAACAAAAAAGACCAAGCCTCATTTTCAGATTTGATGGCCACCGCGATTTACAAAGAAGCCGAAACCCTACAGAAAAAAGGGGAATTGGCCGAGGCTGCACATCTGTTTCAGTCCGTCGCTCAAGACGTGCCCAAGAATGAACTGGCTCCTGCCGCCCTTTTTGAAGCGGCTCTCCTCTATGAAACACTAGAACAACCCAGAGAAGCCATTCGGGTCTATCGCAAGCTCTCACAGGTGTATGCAAAATCGCCACTGGCTGAAAAATCTTATGTGCATGCAGGTTTGCTTTATGAACAGCTTGGGGAACGCCTTCAGGCTGCGGTGGTTTTTGCCGTGGCGGCCAAAACCACAAAAGATGAAGCACAGGCGCAAAAACTGCTTTGGAATGCCGCAGGTTATTATGAAGATGAAAAAAACTGGGGCAAGGTCATTGCCACCTTTTTGTCCTTTATCCAGCGTTTCCCCAAACATAATGACGCCTCCGAAGCCCTCTTTAAAATGGCCCATGCCCGCGAAAAGCAGGGGCGGCAAAAAGCTGCGGCCAAACTCTATCAGTCGGTGATCGATAGAGGCCCAAAGACGTTTTTTGCCGCAAAGGCACGTTTCAAACAAGCCGAGCAGGTTTTTATTGGTTTTAAGGCCATTCAACTCAAAGCCCCTTTTGCAAAAAATTTAAAAAAGAAAACCCAGGCCCTAAAAAAAGTGGTCGATCTTTATACCAAAGGGGTTCAGACGGGGCATGTCGAAGTGGTGACGGTTTCGGCTTTTCGTTTAGGTGAGGTTTTTGAGCATTTTCAATCTGCGATTTTAGAGGCCGAACGCCCTAAAAACTTGAATGCGGAGCAACTTGAAGAATATGCCTTTCAGTTGGAAGAAAAAGCTTATCCTTTTGAAGAAAAGGCCATTAAAGCCTACGAAAGTAATGTGCATCGCGCCAGGCAATCCGTGGGGCTTTACAACAAATGGGTGAAGAAGAGTTTTGAGCGTTTGGCGATGCTTCGGCCTTCGCGCTATCGCAGAAAAGAACGGACTGAACGCGTTGTTGCCAATCTTGATGCTGCGGTTTTGCCTCACATGTTTTCTGCTGAGTCTAATGACAAGCGTATCGCGGGGAGAAAATAGTTTTGTTTCTCTTCAAAAGAATGTCCTTGCCGTTCTTCCTGCTCGTGATTTTTGTGATGAGTGCTTGTGTCACGACAAAACGCCCCCCCGAACAGCCTGTTGTTCTTGAAAAAAAAGCGCAGCCTGAATCTCCTAAGCCAGAGCTTTCAAAAAAGCCCTCAAAAGATCCCCGCTTGGATCTTGTCATTCAGCAGTTTCAAAGAGGGATTCGGTTTTTAGCGCAGGACAAAGTGCAAAAAGCCAAAACATTGTTTGAAACCCTTCGAAATGATTATCCGGGGGTCTCTGTTTTTCATTTAAATCTGGGCGTGGTTTACAAACGTTTGGGACGGCTTGAAGATGCGATGCATGCCTATCGACAAGCCATTTCCATCGCCGCACAAAGCTCCAGTGGTGATTATGCCGAAGCCTATTACAATTTGGCGATTGTGCTGAGGGAGCAGGGGCTTTTTAAAGAAGCCGAAGCGGCTTATCTCCGTTCTTTATCAATCAACCCTGATTTTCAGGATGCCCATTTTAACCTGGCCGTGCTTTATGACCTTTATTTGAATGAACCTACGCGAGGAATTCACCATTATCAAAGACATCTTGCACTCAAAAAAGAGGCGGACGAGGAAATCAATATCTGGATCGCAGCCCTTGAAAAACGATTGAAGATAGAGAAAGGACGACCATGAAACGAAGCGGTATTCTTATTGTATTCTTTTTATGGAGCGGACTGTTCGTAATGACAGTCCCTGTTTCTGGCGAACCCTTATCTAAAACACAAAAGAAGGGTGGCCCCGATGTGGAACGTCTTTTAATGGGCGGCACGGAGATTCAGGGAACGATTGAAAAACCCCATGTGGTTTACATTGTGCCTTGGAAAGAAGGGGGAGACGGTATGGAACGTGAAATTCCATTTGAACGTAGTTTTAGAGAAGAAATATTGGCACCAGTTGATTTTGCTCGGTTTCAAGATAAATGGGGAAGTGCCCCAGAAGCCAGAGAGGGAGGCGAAAAGTAATGATTAGTTTAGAAGGCATTATTCGATTTTTTCAATCCGGCGGGGTGTTTATGTTCCCGCTGATGTTTATCTTGGCTTTAGGCACGGCCATCGTCGTTGAGCGGGCGATGATTTTAATGCGATCCCGCGTGGATGCTGTGGCGCTCTGGCGTAAACTTTCGGCAAATTTGTCCAGTAAAAAATTCGACGAAGCCTTAAAAGCCTGTTCCGGCCCTCATTTTAATAAACCACTGCATCATGTCATGAAGACAGGGATTCAAGGCATGCAGATGGCCCGCTCCCGTGAAGAAATTCAAGGGATGACAGACGAGGCGGTCATGGAAGTCATGCCGCGCTTGGAAGCCCGACTGCATTATCTGCCCAACCTTGCAAACGTCGCAACTTTGGTGGGTCTTTTAGGCACGATTATGGGTTTGATTGATGCCTTTACTGCGGTGGGGGCTGCAGATCCGGCCCAGAAAGCAGCCTTGCTTGCAAAGGGGATTTCTCTTGCCATGAACACAACCGCTTTTGGTTTGGTCGTTGCGATTCCTTTGATGTTGATTTATACC
>ENA-ORDP01001498-ORDP01001498.1-marine-sediment-metagenome-genome-assembly--contig:-NODE-1498-length-12675-cov-2.907290_pt1 | contig 12675 bp, 13 predicted proteins | sample MGYA00248627_ERZ508539 | MGnify/ENA primary metagenome ERZ508539 (study PRJEB26208, sample SAMN05571518) | marine sediment metagenome | biome: deep sea; feature: Hydrothermal vent; material...
AATGGACTCTCTCTAAAAAAGCCTGTAGGTTGGACTTCCCAGTCCGACAGAGAGTTAGGCATTTTAACTTATCCCAAACTCACGTTAACTATATATTTTATAGATAATTACATGAGTCCAAGTTGCTTTCTAATTTCCGGTAGTACCGTTTTAACCTCTCTCGGATGCACTGCTCTGGAGACTCGAATGTCAGGGTATTCGTTCAGATCCAGTAAAATGGGTTTTTTTACCTGAACCTTGCCTTTAGAAAAGAGAATCTTGACTTTAGGTTTCTGCATTGTTTTTTTATCTGTTTCAACCACCATCCCAATCTCTCCGCTGCTAAGAAGTATGAAACTACCTAGTGGGAAGAGGGATGTAGCCTTTAGAAAACTGATCAGCAGGTCTCCGTCATAGGCGCTCTTTTCCTTTTTAAGGAGTTGATTGATAGCGGCAACTGGGCCAATAGCCGGAGTGAAGGGGTTTGCAAAGGATAGGCTCTCATAATGATCTGCTAAAGCCAATACTTTGGCATAACGATTAATAACCCTTTCACTGATCCCATCAGGATAACCGCCACCATCCAGTTGTTCATGGTGTTGTAGGATGGCTAACTCTATATCACGACTTATTTTAAGTTCTTCCACCATCCTGAAGGATTCGATGGAGTGTCTTTTGAACTCAAGCTGATCACGGAAACTTAGATTGCTATTCACGGCAATATCCGGGAACTTCACCTTCACAGCAATATCGTGGAGTAGTGCTGCTATACCAAGGTCTATTAATTCCTTCCCCTTAAATGTTTTAAGGCTGCAGACACGGGTTTTGAAGAAGTCCTTACTGATTTCAGGGGTTTGGACTTTCTCCATCATCATTTTGGAAGATTCAATCGCTATAATTAACGTAAAGATCAGCACATTAATAGAATGGGAAGCAAAATAGTCCTCATTGGCTGACCCCACCAGATTTACAAGAAGGAGTGATGAGTTCTGGTTTGGCCCAGTTTCATTGATCAGAGCCTGGACGAATTCCCTTAACTTGCTGACGTTGATCTCTTTAGCACTTTTTATATGGGCCGTCATAGAGCGATATTCGTTAATAGCCTTCTCAATATTCCCATAGACGATCTCTTCCAATAAGACGGGGCCACTTTCTATCTTGTTGATATCGTATTCTGAATGGGCAAAGTGGTCAATGACATTTGCTTTTTCCTTCTCATTACCTATTTGACTTTGCTTTGAGAAAAACTGGGAGTATTTATCTTTAAGTTCTTTATGAGTGGGTAGAGGGCCAGATCGCTTATTAGAAGAGCTTTGATCCTTGCTGCCATCCCCGCTGATAACCCTTTTTCTATTCTTTATTTTATCAATATCCGAAGTACCCTCATGGTCCCCCTGGATCTTCCCTCCAAGGAGATTTTCAATCCGATGATCCGCGTCCGCCAGATCCTCAAGGGCATCAGGCCCAACTTCAGGTTTTGTATCCATATTGCCCTCTTTTCGTCTAATTATCTTTTATATAAACACCTTTCTATCTCATAATAACTTGTTAATCCGATTTCAGAATGATCAAAGTCGTCAGTTGATCTAATCCAATTTCTGATAGACCCTTAGAGTATTGTTCCTTAAGCTTTTGGAGGATCCTGTTACTTGTGTCGTTGAATGAATCCCATATGAAGTTCTTGAGAGTCCCATTCAAGAAAGATGCTTTCGTCTTGTTTCTAGTCCAGGAAAGGAGAATATCGCCAGCTTCATACTGGCTCATAAACTCAAGATATTCAATGTCAGGAGTCTCGCCTAAGGACTGATCCTGCCGTCTGAGTTCTTCTATTTCTCTAGTCCTTTGCTTAAAGAGTACAAAATGAACGCCGTGTCCACCCACAGAATAAGTAAGGACTTTATTATGTGTGTCAATCAGGGTATATAATACCTGGATGCTCATTTCGGATGTTGTGTCATTGCAAAGCTGTTGATTCACCCAGTTTAAGACCAATTTGGGGGAAGCGTTCTGCTGGACTTGTCCGCGTAACATATTTTTGAAGAAAGCGATAGAAAGAGCGGCAGGAACACCTTTTCCTGAGACTTGACAGATAGCGATAGCCAGTTTATGATCATCAATTTTTATAAAGTCATAATAATCGCCGCCAATTTCAGGGTGAGTTCCATTATAGACAGCTATATCCAGGCCTTTGAGTGTTGGTATCTCCTTTGGGAGGAAGCTGTTTTGTAGGGTAGAAGCAATATCCATCTCTTTCTTGATTCGGCTTTGCTCGGCAATTTCTTCTTTGAGTTTGAAATTACGGTAATATTTAGCTATAAAGGAGGCAACACTTGTCAGAACTTGTAGATCAGAAGAGGTAAAGACATGATCTTCCACTTTATCCGTCATATTAACTACACCGATGCAGTCACCCTCAACAATGATTGGAACAGCTAAAAATGAGTTGCTATTATAGATTCCTTTGCTTTGGGGCAGTAGGTGAGCTTCTTTCTTAACATCAGCAACAAGGAGTGGAACCTTGTTTTTTAATATCATCCCATCAATCCCATCTTGTGATGAGACTTCTAGACTTTGAAGTGTTGTATTGCCATGGCCTACTGAGGAAATCACCTTGAAAATATCTTGCTGTCCGTTATAAAGGAGTATAGAAGACTTGTTCACTTGTAAAACTTTAGAAACACCCTCCAGGATGAAATCCAATACTTCGTAGATATCTTGATAGTTTTGTGATAAAAGACTTAATTCATATAGATATTTAAGTTCATTGATCCGACTGTTGAGCTCGTCATTAGCCCGGTTTAAACGACTAAATAGCAAACGGTTATGAATAGCAATAGCGGCCTCATTCGCCAGGAATGTTAATATTTCTTGATCTTCAGGTTGAAACATCTCATTTTTGGAATTGATAGCTTCTAAAACCCCTATGATTTTATCCCGAACTTTCATGGGAACACAAAGTAATGTTTCTGTAGTAAATTGATTGAGTTCATCGATTTTGTCAAAAAGCCTTTCATCTTTCTGAGCCTTATTTGAGATGATGGGGATTCCTGTTTGAGCCACCTGCCCAGCAATTCCTACGCCCAAAGGGAAGGCGATCTTTTTAATTTGACTGACCTTGCTTCCTAAAGCAACATTAAACTTCAAAGTCTTTGTGTTCTCATCCAGTAAGAGCAGTGAGACTCCTTCACAGTCTATAAGCTCTTTAGCAGAGTTCATAATCAGGTTTAACAGAGTAGTCAGGTCTTCTGCAGAATTGATGCGACTACTAAGCTTTCTGATTTTTGAAAAACTAATTTGACCTGACACGTTTTACTTAACCCATATTAATTTCCCTTAATGTCGGTATAAAACACTTTAAAATCATGGTGTAATAGAGATTATTTATTTTAATTCATGGATCCTGGGAACTTCATTAAAAAGCGTATCACTTTTTCAGAACAAGACCTGGCTATGTTCAACGATTCACTTTAAAGGTTTCATAAAGTGAATCGATTGGTATGATCTCAATATTATTTCATCAATGATTGGATATGGGCTGAAACACTATTACCAAGGGCTAAAAGATTATAGCCTCCTTCCAAAACAGATACCACTCTGCCTTTACAGAATGCATCGGCCAGTTTTACAATGCTATCCGTCATCTTACTATATCCTGTCTCTGTCAAGTTAAGGTGGGCAAGGGGATCATCTTTGTGAGCATCAAACCCAGCTGATATAAGTATAAAGTCCGGTTTGAACTTCTCTATGGCTGTTAGTACCTTTGTTTCAAAGGTATCAAGAAAATCCTCTTCTTCAGTCATAGGGGCTATAGGGCAATTCAGCGTATATCCTTTCCCATTCCCCAGTCCCATCTCTTCTTCATACCCTGTACCGGGGTAACAGTGGCGTGGGTCTTCGTGAAGGCTACAGTAAAACACACTGGGGTCACTGGCAAAGGAATGCTGGGTTCCGTTACCGTGATGGACATCCCAATCAAGTATAAAAACTTTTTCTAGGTGATATCTTTTCTGAATATAGCGGGCGGCAATAGCAATATTATTAAAAAAGCAAAAACCCATGGCCTGCCCCTGTTCAGCATGATGCCCCGGAGGGCGTACAGCACAGAACGCTCTTTCAGACTTTCCTTCCATCACATGATCAACCGCTGCCAAGACTCCTCCAGCCGACCAGATGGATGCTTCATAAGTCTTTGGGCTAATGGGACAATCCTGAGTGTCTAAAAATGATTCTCCCGCTTGACAGGCTGAGTGGAGCCGTTTAATATAGTTTCCATCATGTATTTCTTTGATCCAATCGATGGATGCTTCATAAGCCTCGATGGCAAGCATTTGAGAGTCTAGACCATCTTTCTTGAGTTGACGTAGAATGGCTTCTAGCCGACTGCTTCTCTCTGGATGGAACCGTCCAGTCTGATGATCCAGGTATATGGGATGATAAGAAAAACCTACTTTCTTCATAGACCACCTAAAAGGCTACTTATCTTTCTTTTTTACGGATTGATCACTTTTTTCTTTGTCTTTTTTTGAGGACTTAGTTTCATCCTTTTTATTTGGCTTGTCTTCTTTTATGCGGATATTATCCCCTTTGTTTACCTTATCCCATACTCTGTTACTCTCATTCCACCGACTTTGATGCAATCGCTTGAGCTTGTCAGCCCGTATGACTTTGTCTCCTTCGTCTTTGTCTTTCCTATCCTTACGACTCACCTTATCTTTGGCTTCTTTCTTAACTTTATTCTTAGGTTCAGCTTTTTTGCTGACTGTTTTATCCTTGGATTTGTCCTTCTGATTGGCTAAAGTCTTATTCTCACCTTTATTCACCTTGACCCAAACGCGATTACTCTGATCCCATCGCCTTTGATGCAGGCGTTTGAGCTTGTCAGCCCGTATGACTTTGTCTCCTTCGTCTTTTCCTTTCCTATCCTTACGACTCACTTTATCTTTAGATTCTTTTTTAGTCTCACCTTTAGGTTCTGCTTTTTTAGTAACTGCCTTATCTTTTGATTCATCCTTTTCAGGGATAACTTTTTGTCCTTCCTTTTCTACAGGAACCCATACATCATTACTAGTATCCCACTTAGCTTTAGGTAAGTGTTTAAGCTTATCCGACTTAATGATTTCACCGTCTCCATCATTCTTTGTCTTTTTCTTGCTAGCTTTTGAAGCCTCAACAACTGGGTCATCAGACTTATCATTATCTTCTTTGCTGTCTTCCTGACCAGGATTACGATCATTTGCCCTGACTTGATAGGATGAACAACTCCACGAACATGCTAATATGAATGAAATTACGATAACATACTTATTCATTGCCAAGCTCCATTTGATAATTATTATTTACTTACTTGTAAGAAGTTAATAAAAAATAATAATAAAAGGTGTTTTTTTTAAATAGAGAGAGTTTATGAGGAAGGCAATCGACTGATCAGGACACATTTAACAGAATATATCTCCTGGCAGATTCTTATGAAAAAGCTTCTTGGGCTTGTTCGAGTTTAGCAATCAGCGATATTTCCTCACTGGTCATTCCTTTAAGGGTTTTGCCAATAGCATTTTCACACCAAATGATCATAACCTGAACATCTCGTTCCCTGATTTCTAGTGTTCCATCTTGTGAATTCTTGAGTTTATCCAGAGTAATACCTTCTTCAGGGAAGACCACATTGCCGTCGCCGAAATGTCCCCCTGCAATTGTGTGGTCCGCCCAAATAACCAATTGTTTTAGTTCAAGCTCAGTCAATTCTAATTTCATGTATCCACCTTTTTATCCACCAACGTAAATTGCTCCAGATAATGAGTTGAATAGTTTCCCTTTTGGAAGCCTTGTTCCACCATGACTTGTTGATGAAAGGGTATAGTCGTATGAATCCCTTCAATGATGAATTCGTCCAGACTGCGGCTCATCTTGCTGATCGCTTCCTTACGATCCTCCCCCCATACGATGAGCTTGGCGATCAAGGAATCATAATAGGGTGGTATGACGTATTCGGCATACAGATGGCTGTCTACACGGACTCCAAAGCCACCGGGCATATGATATGAGTCCACTTTGCCTGCTGAAGGGGTAAAATCTTTAAAAGGATTCTCTGCATTAATCCTGCACTCAATAGCATGCCCTCGAAACTGGACATCCGACTGCTTTAACTTTAACTTTCCTCCATTCGCTACGTGGATCTGCTCCCTAATTAAATCGATCCCGGTAACAAACTCTGAGACTGGGTGTTCTACTTGAATCCGGGTATTCATTTCCATAAAGAAAAAGTCTCCTTTTGAGTCGACTAAAAACTCTACGGTTCCAACACCCACATAATGAGCGGCTTTGGCCCCTTTAATGGCCGCATCACCCATCACTTTTCGCATCTTGTCATCCAAAAAAGGCGAGGGAGACTCCTCGATCAGCTTTTGATGTTTTCGTTGGATGGAACAGTCCCGGTCTCCTAAATGGAGGACATTTCCTTTGCCGTCTGCTAATATCTGTATTTCAATATGTCTAGGTTTCCCGAAGTACTTTTCGATATAGACGTTGGGGTTGTGAAAGGCCTTCTCAGCTTCATTCTGTGCCAAGTGGAAGGCTTCCTCAAACTCATACTCCGATTGGACCACCCTCATCCCTTTCCCTCCTCCTCCAGCAGTAGCCTTTATGATCACTGGAAAGCCAACGCTATGGGCTGTTTTCAAGCCTTCCATAGGATTGCTCACAATATCCGAGCCGGGTATTATTGGGATCCCTGCATCCGACATGATCTTACGAGCCATGGCTTTATCGCCCATCAGATCAATGATCTCTTTAGTGGGGCCAATAAACTTGATTTTGTTTTCTTCACAGATTTGAGCGAACTGGCCGTTTTCAGCCAGGAAGCCATAACCAGGATGGATGGCATCGGCTCCAGTGATTTCTGCTGCACTAATGATACTGGGTATATGAAGGTAGGATTTTCTACTGTCAGCCGGGCCAATACAAACGTCTTCATCGGCAAAACGCCTGTGGAGACTATGTTCATCGGCAGTCGAATGGACGGCCACTGTTTGAATGCCCAGCTCTTTACAGGTCCGTATTATCCTGAGGGCGATTTCCCCTCGATTGGCAATGAGAATCTTTTTAATCATAATCTCTCAATGGCTATTTAAGGAATCAGTGATCGGAGTCCATTTCAGCCTCAATAATTTACTTATCCAATATATTAACTGTCATCAGACAAGGCTTTTAACCGAAAGAGAGGCTGATCATATTCTACAGCCTGTCCATCTTCGACTAAAACTTCCAGGATTTTACCATGTATATCAGATTTCACTTCATACTGGAGGTTCATAGACTGTATGTAAGCAATAATCTTTCCCTCATCCACCACCTCACGGAGCTTGACAAGAGGTTTCGTGGCTTCCTTACTTTCACTTCTCCGAAAAAAGCCGACGTATGGGGAGGTTATATCATGGTGATCTGATGTGTCACTTTGTCCATCAGGCATTATAGCATCTTGTGTCCCTAAAGGTAGTTGACTATCCTGCCTTTGACTTTCTGAACTCAGATTTCTAACGATTTCAATCTTCTTCTTTGAGTTCTCAACTTTAAAATATCGGGTCTCAGTCCGATCCAATGCTTCAAGTATGCTTTCAATGAGTTTAGAGTCCATGTTGATCCGTATAGTTTTTATAAAACCTTAATAGATTAGGATACACGGGTAATGTATTCCCCTGTCCTTGTGTCAATCTTTAATACATCGTCAATATTAACGAAAAGTGGTACCTGAAGAGTATAATTCGTTTCAACAGTTGCAGGTTTCGTGGCTCCACTAACCGTATCACCCTTTAAGCCAGGTTCAGTGTGTGTCACCTTCATTTCAACAAACATCGGTGGGATCAGGTTAATGACAGACCCTTCGTAGACATCCACTTCGATATCCATCCCTTCCTTCAGGAAATGGAGGGCATCCCCTACGATTTCTTTGGATAGACCTTCTTGTTCATAGGTCTCAGAGTCCATAATCATTATCTGATCACCATCTTCATAGAGATACTGAACCTGACGACGCTCTACATAGGCATCTTCTATCTTTTCTTCTGATCTAAATGTTTTCTCGATAACACTATTTTTCTTCAAAAGGCGTAACTTTGTTCTCACAAAAGCTCCCCCTTTCCCTGGTTTGAAGTGCTGATGATCCAATACAGAATAAAGTTCGCCTTCTAACTTAATCATACTGCCTTTTTTTAAGCTGTTTGCACTCACCACTATTTTGTCCTGTTGCTACAAGTTATTATTATATAGGAAATAGTACCATTTCTTAAATATCCATTTAAATGGATTACCCACTAAGTTAGCAAAATACGAATAGCTTGTCAAGCAAGATTCACACTTTTTCTTTTAGCCTTTAAGAGGAGGGCCTGTTGAGAAGCTGATCCATAGCTTTTAGTGCCAAATGATAACCGTAAGGCCCTAAACCCATGATGACACCTTCTGAAATATCATGAAAATAGGAATGTTGCCTGAATGAATCACGCTTATAGATGTTGGACAGGTGGATTTCTATAGTGAGGAGTTCACGAGCCAATATGGCATCCCGTATCGCTATGGAAGTATGGGTGTAGGCGGCCGGGTTAATTATAAGCCCCTCTGCATGTTCACCTTTATTCTGGATGAAATCAACAATCTCGCCCTCATGATTAGAAAAGAAGGTAAGTATCTCAATACCAATGTTTTTGCCCTCCTTGACTAGCTCATTGTTGATCTCATCAAGTGTCTGCTTCCCATAAATATGGGTTTCCCTTGTTCCTAAAAGGTTTAAATTGGGGCCATGAATAACTAATACTTGTTTCATAAGATATTACCATAAACCTTCAGTCAATGATCCTGGCGCCCTCAAAATCCACTTTGAGGTAACGTACTTTTGCTTCTAGTTTTTCCTGTTCAAAGACTTCCACAACAGATTGACCCACTTTTTCACGATTCTCATGACAAAAAATAGCAAGAGTGGGTCCAGATCCCGATATAAAAGCACCGACCGCACCCGATTGATAGGCCTTTTCACAAGCTTTTTTCAATCCTGGGACAAGAGGAAATCTGTAGGGCTGGTGCAATTCATCTTCTAGAAGGCTTTGAAGCTCATCCCATTGTCCTTTTTCCAGGGAGCGGATCAGACGGATCAAACGGGTGGCGTTTTTTGTAACCACTTTAAGAGGATAGTTTTCAGGCATGACCTCTCTGGCTGACTGTGTGGATACGTGAAAATCAGGGGACACAGTCACTATATCAAGCCCTGAAGGGAATATTAATGGGATTATAGAAGGATTTTCCTCCTCGTCCCTGTATGACAAGGTGAAGCCACCCAATAAAGCGGGGGTCACGTTATCAGGATGACCATCCTCTTCAACCGCTAGCTTGAGCATGTCCCTTTTAGTTAAAGGGTTATCTAAAAGGGCATTAGCAGCGACTATACCGCTTACAATAGCACTACTGGAACTTCCAAGGCCTCCCATGAGAGGAATCTCGTTGTCTATCTTGATTCTGAGGCCATTTAGCGGCTTGTTTAGAGAACTAAATACCCTTTGGATGCTTTTATATATCATATTGCTTGAGTCTGTGGGGATATATTCTTTGCCTTCACCCGCATACTCAATGTCAAGGGTAGGTTCCGATAGCAATTCTACCTCAACCGTGTTGTATAAAGTCAATGCTAAACCCAGAATATCAAAACCGGGGCCTATATTAGCCGTAGAGGCTGGAACCTGTACTTTAACCATATTCTTTTAATCATCCAGTCGTACACAAAGAATGTTAATATCATCCTCAAAAGATTCGTCAGAAGCAAATTGATAAAGGTTCTCAAGAAGGGTTTCAATCAACTCTTTTGGGGCGAGTTCTTTGTTTTCGCCTACAATTTTAAGCAAACGTTCATCACCAAAAGGCTCTTCCTGGATATTTTCCACGTCAGTCAGTCCATCTGTGTATAGAAATATCTGATCATTGGGCTCATAGGACATTTCGATTGTCTTATATTTGGTATCCTTAAAGATTCCCAGGATAGTTCCTTGACATTGCAACTGCATGATGTCAGATTTTGTATTATTGTAGAGTAGAGCAGGGGGATGAGCTCCATTGGCATAGTAAAGTTTACGATTTTTCTGATCGACAATAATATAGATGGCCGTTGCGTAGATGAGGATTTCACCAAATATTTTCTGTAACTCATTATTTAACGTAAACAAAAAGTCACTGGGACTATCAATTCGATGGACATGGTTATCAAAGAGGGTTTTCAACACCATGGTAATCAAAGACGCCGCCACACCATGTCCCATCACATCCGACAGGAAGATGCCAATCTTGTTATCAGCCAATTGGATTACGTTAAAATAGTCCCCACCAAGTTTCTGGCTTGGTATGTATCTATAATGAAGGGTGAGCCCCTTGAAAATCACTTCATTGTTAGCGGGTAAAATGGCTTCCTGTACTTTTTTGGCTATTTCTAACTCTTTTTCAAAGACTCTATTCTGATCCAGGATTTGGGAATTATATTTCTTGATTCGTATGAGTGAGCGAACACGAGCTAAAAGTTCATAAATATTAAAGGGTTTGGAGAGGAAATCATCGGCTCCCGCCTCGATCCCTGCTATACGACTGGATACTTCATTGAGTGAGGTTACCATGACAACGGGTATGTTTTCAGTAATGGTATTGGATTTAATGAGACGACAGGCCTCATAACCGTCCATGACTGGCATCATGACATCAAGAAGGATAATATCGGGCAATTCTCGTTGGGTGATTTCCCAAGCTTCTTTGCCATTTGAAGCGGTAAGAATGTTATAACCTTCTTCTTCAAGATAGACCTGTAAAAGCTCTACATTTGTGGATAAGTCATCAACAATCAGTACTTTGGCTAAACCTTTTTCGTTCAAAAAAGACCTTCTTTAATGGAAAGTATAAAATATACGGAAAAATCCAACTTTGTCAAGAGCTTATAGGTTCAATTCAAGGCTATTTAATTCTTCTCTAACTCTTTATTATTCTATATGATATGGCCAGACAGAATGTCTGGCCTACTTTCCTTAAAATACTGGTAGAACAAACATTCTGTCTGTTCAGTTCCTAATTAAAATAAACAATTATCAGGAGAATGAAATTGCCCTGAGATTCAATGAGTGCAAGTTTATTTTAGGGTAAAAATTTCGTTTTAGAAGCTGAAATAATCCTGAGCAAGATTGCCAATGACCTTGAGAAACTCCTTCAGTCCAATACCTTTCAAGATCTACCAGAATCAAAGAAAATAATTATCCGTGTGAATGTGGTTCAACAGCTCAATACAAAGGAAGGAAAAAAAACTTTAACTACTGGAAGGACAAAAATCGAGATGAATCGTCGTTATTATAGGGGATGGTCCAAGTTGGCTGGATATCTTAGTAAAGGAAGTGCTCAATTTAAGGCCAAAAAGTATTATAAAAATCATTATGAGAAAATGAGATGCAAAGATTTTGAAGAAAGGGAAAACCCTATAGCTCTGGAAAAATTGAAGGAACGGTTCGTCATCTAGTTCACGAGAGAGTGGGAAAGTCACCTAGCACTTAGACGATTAGAGATGCCAATGCTATTCTAATTTTGAGGGCATACATAATAAATGGTTATTGGGAACATATTAAGCAAAAAAGATACCAAAAATTAAGAAAAACTTGATTTTTACCCTAAATCGAATTCGCACCCGTAGGGCAGCTATGATAAGCTTATGCTAGGACCATTTTGTAGGTAAACGATAATTTAGTCCCCTGAGTGGCTGGGGAAAATCTGCGGCTAATCATCTGTGATTAAGAGAATTAGACTGATTTTTCATAGTAACTCATGGAGAGCAAAGGCTTTTTAAGTCATCTGGTAATTTCCAGATAGACTTGAATCAATCTATCATTGTATTTGGAAAGAATATACGCAATCAAGAAATTACTTTATGAAGAAAATTATTAAAGACTTGCGATAAACTGTTGCCTTTAAGAGTAAATTTGTTATCTTTAGCCTTATCTTGTTTTGGAATTTTATGCATAGAAAGTATTGTAGTTTTGTCCACAATCTTCAGTTTCAAGCCCGCGAAATTAGCATCTTGATGTTATCTTTGATGGTTAAAAAAAAATCGGACATTAATTTACGTTTATTGATGAAGTTAAATCCGTGATATGAAAAGTATCAGGGTGACTCATTACTTTGCTATACATGTCAATTCCTGGCAGAGATGCTAATTTTTTTAGGAGTTTATAATGTCAAAAAAAATCTATGTTGGTAATCTACCTTTTACAGCTTCAGAAGATGATGTGAAGGACTTATTTACATCACATGGGGATATCCAGTCCATCAAATTGATCACAGACTTTGAGACAGGTCGTTTTAGAGGCTTTGGATTTGTTGAAATGGAATCAGATCATGCTCAGACAGCTATTGAAGCCCTTAATGGAACGGATTTTAATGGAAGAACCTTGCGAGTGAATGAAGCCAGAGAAAGGCAGGGTGGACCGAGATAAAGAACATAAGATGAATGGACAAGGTTTAACATATTGAATGACACCATTCTGTAAATCGTTAACTTGTCTATAGTAAACGGGCAGGACAAATCCTTTGTAAGGGTCTAAATGCTATTATATCTGATCATATGTATAACTTTCATGTTTTTTTATGATCTCAGCGTTTTTCTGCCCGTTTAGTTTTAATAAATACAATTATTGA
>ENA-ORDP01001499-ORDP01001499.1-marine-sediment-metagenome-genome-assembly--contig:-NODE-1499-length-12667-cov-2.815335_pt1 | contig 12667 bp, 10 predicted proteins | sample MGYA00248627_ERZ508539 | MGnify/ENA primary metagenome ERZ508539 (study PRJEB26208, sample SAMN05571518) | marine sediment metagenome | biome: deep sea; feature: Hydrothermal vent; material...
CCGAAGGGCTGCTGTGACGATCTCTATGGGTTCTTATTAACGCTCGATGGTATAACGGGTCAACCGACGATATTGTGTTCCGGCCCGAACGGAAATCTGGTGATATTTTCGGCTGCCGTTTCGCCGACCACCAGGATATCGTGTTCCCGGTAGCCACCGGCCCCGTCGATGCCCTCGGGGATGGTGATCATCGGTTCCATGGACACCACCATGCCCGGTTCGAGCACGGTTTCCACATCTTCCCGCAGTTCCAGCCCGGCCTCGCGGCCATAGTAGTGGCTGAGCACGCCGAAGGAATGACCATAGCCGAAGGTGCGATAGGCCAGCAGGTCGTGGGCTTGATATATGTCGTTCAGTTCCAGGGCGATATCGCAACAGCGCACACCGGGTTTGATCAGCTCCAGCCCGCGCCGATGAACCCGGCAGTTGATCTGCCACAGTTCCAGGTGGCGGTCGCTGGCGTGGTCGCAAAACAGGGTCCGTTCCAAGGCCGTATAGTAGCCCGAGATCATCGGGAAACAGTTGAGGCTGAGAATATCGCCCTGCTCGATTTTTCGGGCCGTTACCGGATTATGCGCCCCGTCCGTATTCAGGCCCGACTGGAACCAGGTCCAGGTATCCATCAGCTCGGCATCCGGATAAATAGCGGCGATATGGCGCACCATGGCCCCGGTGGCGGCCAGGGCCACTTCGTATTCGGGCACTGTGGCGGCGATGGCATCGCGCCCCGCAGCCCCACCCACATCTGCGACACGGGCGCCGTTTTTGATCAGGGCGATTTCCTCGACCGATTTGACCATGCGCTGGGCCATGGTCGCCTCGGCAATATCCACCAGGGTGGTCGCGGGAAAGGCCGCTTGCAACTTGCTCCGGGTGGCCAGGGTGACATGATCAAATTCGATCCCCAGGGATTTGGGCGTGCCGATTTCCTGGACCAGGGCGTGGATATAGTTATCGCGCTGCCAGTCGGTGTAGGTAATGTTGTCGCCAAAAGTCCGCCGCCCCGGCTGGCCGCCATCGACGTTGGCGCTGACACTGGTTGATGTATCCATCGTCACCACCAACCCGAAGGGCCTGCCGAAAGCGCAATAGAGGAAATCGCCGAAGTAATTGATGTTGTGGTAGGAGGTCAGCAAGGCCACGTCCATATGGTTCGCCGCCATGTGATGGCGCAATTTGTCCAGGCGGGATTGCATTTCCGCCGGGCTGAACGTGGGCATGGCCTTGGCCCCGTTAACGATGTGTTTGATTTTTTCCATGCACTCAAATTATCACCGACATATCTCCGCTCATGGTCAGGAAAACGACTCCCGTGCGCAATTTTCCGACATCGGGTATATAATTTCAGCAACCGTCAATAGAGGAAAAACGCCATGTCCGTTCGCCATTTTTACAAGCCCCGGAAAAACGGCGAACGGGTTTTCACGGTACCCGCTTCGGCCATGAAATTCGGCGCCGGGGCGCTGCTCGAAACCGGTGCAGATGCAAGTGCCATGGGCGTCACCCGCTGCGCCCTGTTCACCGACAGCAACGTGGTCAAGACCGCCGCCCTGCAAACCGTGCAACAGGCCCTGAAGGTGAGCGGTATTGATGTGGTGGTTTATGATGCGGTTAAAGTCGAACCGACGGACGAGAGTTTTCGGACCGCCGCCGCCTTCGCCACCGATGGCAACTTCGATGGCTTTGTCTCGCTCGGCGGCGGCTCGGTCATCGATACGGCGAAAGTCGCCAATCTGCTGAGCAGCCACCCGGATCACCTGCTGGCCTATGTCAATGCCCCGCACGGCCAGGGCAAGCCGGTGCCGGGCCCCTTGAAGCCCCACATCGCCTGCCCGACGACGGCGGGCACGGGCAGCGAAATCACCGGCGTGGCGGTGTTCGATCTGGTCGACAAAAGGGTCAAGACCGGCATTTCATCGATCCACCTGCGCCCGTCCCTGGCGGTCGTCGATCCGACCACCACGGAAACCATGACGCCGGGTGTGATCGAATCCTTCACCGCCTGCCCCTATACCTCCAGGCCCCGGCCCGAGCCCGGCAGCCGCCCGCCCTATCAAGGGGCCAATCCTTATTCGGACATCGGCGCACTGGCCGCCATTCGCTTGGGCGGCGAGCATCTGGTCGCCGCCGTTACCGATGCCGCCGCCGTTCACTCCCGCCACCAGTTGATGTTCGCGGCAACGCTCGCCGGGCAAGCCTTCGGCAACGCCGGGGTCCATATTCCCCACGCCATGTCCTATTCCGTTGCCGGGCTGAACCATACCTATGTGGCCAAGGGTTACGAGGCGGCCAATCCCATGGTGCCGCACGGCCTGTCCGTCGTCATCAACGCCCCGGCGGCCTTCCGCTTTACCGCCCCCGCCAGCCCGCAACGGCACCTGCAGGCCGCCGAAGCGCTGGGGGCCGATGTCTCGAACGCCGATCCCAGCCATGGCGGCGAATTACTGGCCGCCCGCCTGGTCCAGATGATGCAGGCCACCGGCCTGCCCAGCGGTTTGGGCCAAATCGGCTATGGGGAAGACGATATCCCGGCCCTGGTGAAAGGGTCTTATGCCCAGCAAAGACTGCTCGCCCAGGCCCCCTGCCCGGTCAGCGAAGACGATTTGGCCGACCTTTACCGGGCGGCCATGAAATACTGGTGATGGGTAAGGCAGAACCTTGAATTGTTGCCCTGAAAAATAAGACCCCTAATTCATTGACCTGGCGGCCAATTTACACGTATGATTCGCGGAGCGGGCTGAATGTTCGCGTTTTTGAATGATTTAACTGCAGAAGCAGGAGACATTTGTGATGATTGATGGTTATAGCGCGGCCTATTTATCGTTTGCGTACCAATCGCAAACAACTTCCACATCCTTATCCTTCCAGCAAAGCCTGAGCGGCGACAATGGTTCTGAGTCTGGTGAACAGGCCGACGCTGGATTCAGCTATTCCCTTGGCTACACGACGACCACCACCGTATCCACGGTGTCGTTGTTATACGTTCAGGAAAGTGCCAATTCCAATGAAACGGATGACCACCATGAGGCCGAAGGCGACAACGGGCCGACGGCTTTACAAACCGTCCTGGCCGGACCGACTGATCCGTTCAATCCGCTGGAAACCGGTGTCCCGGTTGTCAATACGGCGCTCGATATTCTCGATGGCCTGATTGAATCCCTGCAAGTCGCTGAAAAGGACGGCGAGGAAAACAATTCTGACCGGGGCAATAAAAACGGTCATGCCGTTCGCGATGCCAATTACGGTCACACCAAAGACCAGGCGCAAGCGGCCTACAGCATCGCCGAATATGACGTGACCACGACCACGACGACAACCGAGATCAGCCTGGTTGCTTAACCGAGTTTAACGGCGGTACCGTTAGGGTCTTTCCGACAATGGCGTCGGCTCCCAGTTCCTGGGCCTCGCTGCCCATGTCTGCCATGGACAGTTCCTTGGCCTGGCGCAGTTCTTTTTCGTAAGAACCGGACCGCCCGCCGATCAAATCGCGAATGCCGGCGAACATGTCGCGGAATATGTTGGTGCCCATGACCGCATCGCCCGACACAATGCCCAGATATGCGGTAATGGTCCGGCCCTGAACATCATCTGTGGTGGTGGTGATCATTTACTCATTCTCCCTGTTCCAGTTCATCAATAAAGCCTGAAATCATATTCAGGCCCCGGTTCCAGAAGTCAGGGTCGGTGGCGTCAAGGCCAAACGGTGCCAGCAATTCCCGGTGCCGCCTGGTGCCACCGGCCTTCAGGACCTGCAAATACTTGGCCTGAAAATCAAGATGCCCCCCGGCAAACAGATCGTACAGCGAATTAACCAGACAATCACCGAAAGCATAGGCGTAGACGTAGAACGGCGAATGGATGAAGTGGGGAATGTAGGCCCAGAACGAACGGTAATCGTCGTCAAGCCGGATGCCATCACCGAGACTGTCGCGCTGCACCGCCATCCAGATATCGCCGAGCCGTTCGGCAGATAATTCACCTTCCGCCCGTTCATCGTGGACTCGTGTTTCAAACTGGTGGAAGGCGATCTGGCGGACCACCGTGTTGAGCATGTCTTCGACCTTTCCGGCCAGCAGAATACGGCGGCGTTTAGGGTCGGTTTCACCCTCCAGCAGGGAGCGAAACGTCAGCATTTCGCCGAACACGGACGCCGTTTCCGCCGTGGTCAGGGGCGTATCGGCCATCAGAGTCCCTTGCGGGCCGGATAACACCTGATGCACCCCGTGGCCCAGTTCGTGGGCCAGGGTCATGACATCGCGCGCCTTGCCGTGAAAATTCATCAGGATATACGGGTGGGCCGAAGGTACGGTGGAATGGGAAAAGGCGCCGGAATCCTTGCCCGGTCGCAATTCCGCATCGATCCAGCGTTTGTCGAAAAATTCCGTGGCGATATCCGCCAACAGTGGATCGAATTTGCCATAGGCCGCAAGCACGGTCTGGCGCGCATCATGCCACGAATAAGTGCGATCCGTGTCTTCGGGCAGGGGCGCGTTGCGGTCCCAGTAATCCAGCGCATCGACCCCGAACCAGCGGGCCTTCAGCCGGTAATAGCGATGGGATAGCTTCGGACAGGCGGCCTGCACGGACTGGCTGAGCGCATCAACCACGGCGTCTTCCACCTGATTGCCCAGGTTGCGTTCCGATATGGGGCGCGGATATTTACGCCAGGCATCTTCCGTCGCCTTGTCTTTGGCCAGGGTGTTGGTGATCAGGGTGAACAAACGGATGTTATCATTCAGCACCCCACCCAGGGACTTCGCCGCTTTCTTGCGGACCGCGCCGTCCGTGTCAGACATTAAATTGAGGATATCGGACATGGTCAGGTCTTCCTCATCGAACGGAAAACGCAGGGCCGCCTGGGTTTCGTCGAACAGCCGCACCCACGAATTGCGCCCGCTGAGCGATTTTTCGAGCAACAATTTTTCCAGATCATCAGACAATTCGTGTTCCTTGAACATGCGCACATCGCGCACCCACGGCCCGTAATGGGCGGCCGCCGGATCGGCCATTTGTTGATCCAGAACGGTCCGGTCCAGGCGGTTCAATTCGAGCTGAAAAAACAGGGTGGTGGTCGAAATATCGGTGATTTTCTCCCGCAGGGTCTGTAAAAACCGGCCCGTACCGGCGTTTTCCGTATCGGCGGCGAACAACAACTGGCCGTAGCTCATGGCCTTGTAGAGCAGTTCGGACAAAGTTTCGAATTCGGCAATGGCCTGGCCCAGCGCGGCCCCGGTCATGCCAGCCAGCTCGCCCTTGTAGGCCTGGGCAAACTTTTCGCCCAGGGCGCGGGCACTATCCAGGTCCCGGCCCAGTTCCGGGGCGGTCGGTGCGCAATATAAATCGTCCAGATTCCATCGGGGCAGGGTTGTCATGGGGTTCTCCGGTTAAGTAGACTTGCCGCATCATACTGATGACGTGAGCAGAGGGAATGGGGAAAATGGCGATTGTGCGGGATTTGGACAAGGCGAACCTTGTTTCCATGTTTTTTGAACAGGCCGAACGGGAGGGCGACAAACCCTTCCTGTGGGCCAAGCGGGACGGGGCCTATCACTCACAAAGCTGGCGCGACGCCGCCGAAACTATCTGCCAGTTGGCCAAAGGCCTTAGGGGTTTGGGGATAGCGAAAGGTGACCGGGTGGTTATTGTTTCGGAAAACCGCCCGGAATGGTTCATCGCTGATGTCGCCATCATGGCGGCTGGCGGTATTTCCGTGCCCGCCTACACCACCAACACGGTCGCCGATCACACTCATATTCTGGAAAACAGCGGTGCCAAGGCGGCCATTGTTTCGACACCAAAACTGGCCGATCGATTGCTGCCCGCCGCCGTCAAGGCCTCTACCTTACAAGCCGTTATCGCCATCGAGCCTCTGGAATTTGATCAGTCCCTGCGGGTCGACCTGCATAGCTGGCAGGATATTCTGGCCAAAGGCGCCGAAGGCGCCGACGATATCGCAGCCGAAAGCGCCCATCTGGACCGCAAGGGCACCGCCTGCATTATCTATACCTCGGGCACGGGCGGCGCACCCAAGGGCGTGATGCTGGATCATGCCGCCGTCATCTGCAATTGCCGGGGGGCGATGGATGCCATCGAACCCTTAGGATTGAACGACAACTCGTTCCTGTCGTTCCTGCCTTTGTCCCATTCTTACGAGCACAGCGCCGGACAATTTTTTCCAGTCACCATCGCCGCCCAGATCTATTACGCCGAAGGCATCGAGACGCTGGGCACCAACATGGTCGAAGTGCGCCCGACGATCATGACCGCCGTGCCGCGCCTGTATGAAACCCTGCACGCCCGTATCACTCAGGGGGTGCGCAAGCAAGGCGGCAAGAAAGAGCAGTTGTTCAACAAGGCGGTCGAACTGGGGACCAAAAAACTGACCGACCCCAACGGCCTGACCGTGGTCGAAAATATTCAAAATGGCGTTTTGAGTGTGCTGGTGCGCAAGAAGGTTCAGGCCCGTTTCGGTGGCCGTTTGAAAACTCTGGTGTCCGGTGGAGCACCGCTCAATCCCGATATTGGTATGTTCTTTTTGTCCCTGGGATTGCGCCTGATGCAGGGCTATGGCCTGACCGAATCGGCACCCGTGATCGCCGTCAACCGGCCTTTCGATATCAAAATCGAGACCGTCGGTAAACCCCTGGTCGATGTCGATGTGAAAATTGCCGAGGACGGCGAGATTGTCGTGCGCGGCGACCTGGTCATGCAGGGCTATTGGAAAAACCCGGAAGCGACGGCAGAATGCCTGAAAGATGGCTGGTTGCATACGGGCGATATCGGCCATTTTGACGATGGCGGGCGGCTGGTCATTACCGACCGCAAGAAGGACATTATCGTCAATTCCGGTGGCGACAACATTGCCCCGCAACGGGTCGAGGGAATTTTGGCCCTGGAGCCGGAAATCGCCCAGGCCATGGCCTATGGCGACAAACGCTCGCACCTGGTCGCGCTTTTGGTGCCCGACCCGGAATGGATGGCGACATGGGCGCGGGAAAACGGCAAGGCCAACAACCAGCTCGACCTGGCCGCAGACAAGGATTTCCTGAGGGCGCTCGGCGATGTCATTGATCGCAACAACGCCCGCCTGTCCAACATCGAGAAAATCCGCCGTTTCATCGTCGCCGACGAACCCTTCACCATCGATGGCGGGCTGATGACGCCGACCCTTAAAATTCGCCGCAACAAGATCACCGAACGATACGGTGACCGATTGCAGGCGCTTTATCGCTAGAAAACAGCACCAATGGACCTGACCCTGCTCGGCACCGGCTGCCCGGCGGTCGATGTAGACCGCTACGGACCCGCCGCCCTGGTTGACGGCGGGCCGGGTGCGCGCTTGTTGATCGATTGCGGATCAGGGGTCACCCAGCGCCTGGTCGGGGCCGGATGTCCGGGCCGCGATTTAGATGCCTTGTTGCTGACCCACCTGCATTCAGATCACATTATCGATTTGTTCCAACTGGTCATTTCAAGCTGGCATCAGGGCCGCGACCGGCCCCACCGGGTGTTCGGCCCACCGGGTACGAAGACTTATGTGGATGGCCTGCAAGCCCTGTGGGCGGCGGAACTGAAACAGCGCATCGCCCACGAAATGCGCCCCTCGATAACCGGGCTGGAAATTCAGGTGCAGGAAATTTGCGGCGGCGACCGGCTGCAATTCGGCGACATGGACGTGACCGTGGTCGATGTGGACCATCAGCCGGTGCGTCACGCTTTCGGCTTTATCTTCCGGCAGTCGGGCGAAAGTCTGGCGATCAGCGGCGACACCACTTATTGCCCGGCCCTGATTGAAGCGGCCAAAGGCGTCGATATGCTGCTGCACGAAGTTTTCATTCACCGGGAAATGCCGGTCATCGAGGGCGTCCGCACGGCGCAAACTGTGGCCAACGTCGGGGCCTATCACACACTATCCGATGTGGTTGGCCGGGTCGCCAGCGAGGCCCGGGTCAAATCCCTGGTCCTGACCCATTTCGTGCCGCCGCGCTTTGATGAAGGCGCTTTACTGGCCGAGGTCACACAAGGTTATGATGGCCCAGTATTTATCGGTCACGACCTGATGCGGCTTCATGTCGGCAATCGCTCGGTGGTCTGACCCGCAGATAGACACGGGGTCCCTAAATCTCTAATTTGACCGTTCCTCGCCAAACCTATGAGAGTCAAAAAAGCCATGAATAAAAAGTTCGCCGGGACCGACAATTATGTCGCCACCGAAGACCTGATGATCGCCGTCAACGCCGCCGTCGCCCTGGAACGGCCTTTGTTGATTAAAGGTGAGCCGGGCACGGGCAAGACCGTGCTGGCCCAGGAAGTGGCCGCCAGCCTGGGCAAGAAACTGATCCAGTGGCACATCAAATCAACCACCAAGGCGCAGCAAGGCTTGTACGAATATGATGCGGTCGCCCGCCTGCGGGATTCCCAACTGGGCGAAGAAAGAGTGCACGATATTTCCAACTACATCGTCCGTGGCAAGTTGTGGGAGGCGTTCGAGGAAGACGAGAAACCGGTGTTGCTGATCGATGAAATCGACAAGGCCGATATCGAATTTCCCAACGACCTGCTGCTCGAACTGGACCGCATGGAATTCCATGTTTACGAAACCCGTGAGACCATCGTCGCCCGCCAGCGACCGATTATCATCATCACGTCGAACAACGAAAAGGAACTGCCCGACGCCTTCCTGCGCCGCTGCTTTTTCCACTACATCCGCTTCCCCGATGAACAAACCATGCAGCGCATTGTCGATGTGCATTACCCCGGTATCCAGAAAAAACTGGTATCCCGGGCGCTCACCCTGTTCTACCAGTTGCGCGACGCGCCGGGCCTGAAGAAAAAACCTTCGACGTCAGAATTCCTCGACTGGCTTAAATTACTGATGGTCGAAGATATTCCGCTCGACGCCCTGCGTTCCGATAACGTCCGCGATTTGATCCCGCCCCTGCACGGGGCCTTGCTGAAAAATGAACAGGACGTTCATTTGCTCGAACGGCTGGCGTTTCTAAACCGTCAGGGCAGGTAAACCAGGCCTGTGTTGATCAATTTTTTCATCGCCTTGCGGGACGCCAAGGTGCCGGTGTCCCTGCGCGAATACCTGACCCTTCTGGACGCCATGGATCAGGAAATCGCCGGTTATTCCGTCGATCATTTCTACTATCTGAGCCGCTCCTGCCTGGTCAAGGACGAGCGCAACCTGGACAAGTTCGACCAGGTTTTCGGCAGCATTTTCAAGGGTTTGGAAATGCCGGCAGGGGAAAGTCACGAAATCCCAGAAGACTGGCTGCGCAAGCTGGCCGAAAAAAACCTGACCGACGAGGAAAAAGCCGAAATCGAGGCCCTGGGCGGCTGGGACAAGCTTATGGAGACCCTGAAGAAACGCCTGGAGGAACAGAAAAAACGCCACCAGGGTGGCTCCAAGTGGATCGGCACGGCGGGCACCTCGCCCTTCGGTGCCTTTGGCTATAACCCGCAAGGCATCCGCATCGGTCAGGACGGCAATCGCAATTTCAGCGCCGTAAAAGTGTGGGACAAGCGGGACTTCAGGAACCTGGATGATACGGTCCAATTGGGCACCCGCAACATCAAGCTGGCGCTTCGCCGCCTGCGCCGGTTCGCCCGCCAGGGGGCGGCGACGGAACTGGATTTGCCGGGCACCATTCGCTCGACCGCGCAAAAAGGTTATCTGGATATCAACATGATTCCCGAGCGGCATAACGCAGTGAAAATTCTGCTGTTTTTTGATGTAGGTGGGTCCATGGACCCCCATGTCAAAGTACTGGAAGAACTGTTTTCGGCCGTGCGCAGTGAATTCAAGCACCTGGAATATTTTTATTTCCATAACTGCCTGTATGAACGGGTGTGGAAAGATAATGTGCGCCGTCACGGTGAAGTGATCCCGACCTGGGATGTGCTCAATACCTATTCATCGGACTACAAGGTGATCATCGTCGGCGATGCCTCCATGAGCCCTTATGAAATCGCCTATCCGGGCGGCAGTGTGGAACATCAAAACGAGGAATCCGGGGCCACCTGGATGACCCGCCTGCTCGATATCTACAGCCACGCCGTGTGGCTCAATCCGGTGCGGCGGGAATGGTGGGACAACACTCAATCGGTTACCATGATTCGCCAGTTGATGTCCGACCGCATGTACCCGATGACGTTGGAGGGCATGGACAAGGCCATTCATCAACTGAGCCGGTGAAGAATTCCTGACCGCTGATCGGAGGTAGCCATGGAACGACAAACGTTTTCGGCAAGTGATGGTGCCGACAAGCGTCGAAATCAGGATTAAACAACGCGGCTGGCGGGAAACGTTGCGCTCACCGTGGTGCCCCGGCCTTTTTCACTCTCGATCCGCAAGGTGCCACCGTGCAGTTCCATCAGTCCTTTGCTCAGGGGCAGTCCTAATCCGGAACCTTCTTTTTTGCGGGCCAGGCCACCATCCACTTGGCCAAAATTTGTCATGGCAATTTCGATTTCCTGTTCGGTCATACCGATCCCGTTGTCAGAAATGACAACGGCCAGCGATCCATTTTTATCAATTTTTGCATCGACCAAAATGGTGCCGCCGTCCTGGTTAAACTTGACGGCGTTACTGAGCAGATTCAGCAAGACCTGCAACACCCGGCGCTGATCGACATACAACTCTGGAATTTGCTTATCGACAATGTTTGAAATGGTCAGCCCACCGGAGTCGGCACGGGGTTTGACAATGCGAATCGAGGCCTCGATCAGACGGACCAGATCGACATTTTCTTCGTGCAATTCCAGCTTGCCCTCTTCGATCGCCGAAACATTGAGGATATCGTTGATCAGTTCAAGAAGATGCTGACCCGAACTATTGATATCGCTCAGGTATTCCTGATATTTGGTATTTCCGACAGGCCCGAAAGTTCCATCGAACATGATCTTGGAAAAACCGATAATCGCGTTCAGGGGTGTGCGCAATTCATGGCTCATGTTGGCCAGCAACTCGGATTTGGCCCGGTTGGCGATTTCGGCTTTACGCACGGCCAACTTGAGCGATTGTTCCGCCTCCTGTCGCTTGATGGCGTTCTCCTTGAACACCACTATTGTCTTGGTCATATCACCGATTTCATCGCCGCGATCCAGGTCGGGAATTTCGACTTGGGTTTCACCGCCCGCTAATCGTCCCATGATCTCAGTCAACCTGGTGATCGGCCCGCTGACCGCACGATTGAGCAGAGCGACGTTGATGATGGAAATGAGCAGCGACACCAGCACCGCGACGAAGATCGATTGCCAGGCGATGGCGTTGATATGATCCCGTCGTTGCTGAACCGATAACGCAACTGAATAGACGCCGATCACCTGGCCCTTTTTTATGCCCATTTTCTTGCCATGGCATTCAAAGCATTTTTTGTTGGCGCCATCGCCCTGCCCCAGGATAACCGGCGCGGAAAGCCGATATGTGCTAGCCGTTGTCATGCGGCCAACAGTGCGGCCCGACTCCAGGGCCTGTTTGTCAATGTCATCCTGCGGAGGTTCCATTTCTTCAAGCTTGTTGGCAGTTTGGTAAGCCAGCACTTCGGGACCCATGGCGACCCACAACGATAGCCGGTCTGATTGCTTGCTAAGCTGCTCCATGGTGCCGTTAAAGGCGGTGATGACCGGGTTATTGTTGAGCGTGTCGCCACGGTTGAGCATGGCCTGAATGTGCATCGCCCGAAAGATGGCAAGAGAGTGTTCGGCATCTTCGCGAACTTCCGATTCCAGATTGGAATACGAGCGATAGATCGTCACTGTGGCGCTGATAAGCAGCGCCGTAATAAGGAACAAGCTGACACTTGCACTGATCTTGGTGCTCAACCGCATTTACGACACCAATTAATCCTGGTCCCCGCTAATAGCTTAAAAATTCAGTCGAATGCGTTGCTATGGTAACACGCAAATTGGGGTTCTTCGCCCTCTTTCCTGGTTTCGTTTTTTCAGTTTCGTTCAAGCTTGTTATAGAAGTGACCGGCGACGCCACCGAGAATAAGCCAGAATGACCCACTAACCAACATCGTGTTCAGGATAAACTCCCGGATCAGATCGACCGGAATGTCGTTTACGTAGGCTTCGTGCTGTGGCGCCCCGATTACATGGGGCAGGATTATTACCACCAGCCCAAGCAATCCAAGGACTCTCCGTTCGGTTAGAAAAATCAGATAAAGGCCAACAATAGCGGCCACGGCAGCACCCACCCACCAGATCTGGCGGGCCTGTAATTCCGCCGACATCATACCGGGAAGTTCCGGCGGCAGGCCAATGGCCGGGCTGACCGAAAAGACGATGAATCCGCATCCCCCCCACACCAGTCCGCGCCGCCAATCGACAGGACGACCGCTAAGAGACATGGCACCCACCAACAGAAAGGCAAAGCCCATGGCGATGACCATATCGCTCAGCAGGGTATAGGCGGTCCGTTCCAGCCCATCGACCGGCATCCAGTCCGTGGTCACGGCGGCGGCGGTCTCGGAAGCTTCGGCCTGCAATATCAGCGGTGTGGTCAGGGTAATGTGACCGACGAAAATCCACAGGCCGGCAATCGCCCCGGCCAGCAGTGCGCTCAACACGATTCGGTGAAACATATCAGTGGCAGGGCGCGGCGATGGAATGGCGCGTATCATGGGCGGCGTTGTGCAGGGTTGATGGCTGGGCAAAG
>ENA-ORDP01001500-ORDP01001500.1-marine-sediment-metagenome-genome-assembly--contig:-NODE-1500-length-12666-cov-2.893268_pt1 | contig 12666 bp, 7 predicted proteins | sample MGYA00248627_ERZ508539 | MGnify/ENA primary metagenome ERZ508539 (study PRJEB26208, sample SAMN05571518) | marine sediment metagenome | biome: deep sea; feature: Hydrothermal vent; material...
ACCAGTGTTCTACATCTTGCTGGTTCGGCGCCCCCATTGTGGGTATGAACATGTCTCCAAAAACAAATACAGCGGTGTGTCCGGCTGCGCGCAACAACGCGACAAGCAGCTCCGCCTGGTCAAAATCATTACCACTCCGTTCAAGAAGAGTAAGCACTGGGCCTTTCAAGTGACCATAGTAGGGCAAATAGTCGATATGATTCAGGACGTACTCATAAATAAGTACAGGATCATTTTGCAATGCCCGCGCCAATTCGGTGATCTCTGGATCAGAGGTTGTAGCCACAGACGCAGGCGCTACTATATTGGCGCTTTGCGACTGAACCAGTGGCGTTGAAGTAGATGCCAATGATTCATAGTATGAAACAGCATCTTCAGAACTAACCAAGGGTGCCGTCTGAGTAATCCATCCTGGACCCGCTATTTCTGCATTGGCCGGCCGAATGAGTGTACCAACCACCAACACAATTAGGACGAACATATTTGCAATCATACTATTTGCTAAGCTTATTGTTAGTTGATACATGCCTTCCCCACTTTCCATTTCTTACGTAAATACTACGCACGACGACTGTATTAATAGCACTCGTCTATACCGACGCCTATCCGACTACACTCCATCATTCGCTGTTTGTATATCTGATAGTTTTCTATGAGAACCTTAATATCGCTTGCATGCACTAAAAAGTTACCCGCAATCACCTTAATGCGAAAGCGCTTATGTTTAGAAAGCAAATACACGAGCAAATCGATGTGATCGATTTTCTGTTTTTCGGCGATATACTCCAGACTTTCCCAACACGCCAGTCTCTCCCACATTCCCCTTACCCTCTAAAAACTAAGACAGGCATCTCTTTGTTAATATTATTGCCGTTTGCTATATCGCTATCGATTATTTGATTCATCGATCGACAAGGACGTAATGCGTATCTCATGGTAGCGATTTACCAACGTCCGGGAAAGTAGCATTCAGACGTTTGCCGCATATTCGTGGCAATCGTCTATCCTGCCGATAAAAATACAATGGCCAATAGAATCGTTTTCGTGCTCGCCTGATCCATTGAAATCGGATTAAATAAAATCAGAAACTACATAAGCAGCTTCTCTCTGCTATAAAAAATAATGCCCCGGTGTGACGATCCACCGGGGCACGGTCGTGGAGGAGGAATGGACTAAATTGGACTCTGACGGCCCTCTGGTTGCGGTGATTGGTTCAATTAGTGACAATTCACACAATACACTTCCGCTAGTGAATTACGACCTTTACCAGCCAGCTTATTGGTGCCTATATACGTCAACTTATAACTTCCGCTCCCTGCCGCGGAAGTAGATGGTGAATGTTTTCGCCCTGTAATTTCCCATCCTTGTCACTGCAAGTGATCGCCATAATCACGCTTGGTAAGCAAAGCATTACACACTATACAAAACACCTATATTTTGCCTAATATCTGCGTCAACATCCGAGACTTACCCGCTGCATAATATCCCGCTACTTTCACGAAACGAATAATGAGAAACATGGGTTTTAGGGGATGAACTCTGAACTAATTGAGCGCCTAAGGAAATGCAACAAGCTGCCGAGCATACCGTCAGGAGCTATTAAGATACTCGATTTTGTGCGTAGTCACGTAGGTGACTTTTATGAAATAACGAAGACCATAGAACAAGATCCTGAATTGACGGCCAAATTAATAAAGTATGCTAATACTACTTTCTATGGGCAAGGACGGAAACACCAGAAGATACAGGATGCGGTCATCCTATTTGGGGCGAGAACCACATTAAGTATCGCATTGATATTAAGCCTAGTAAGCACCTTGCAAAAGCGGCAAGGAGACAGGATGGATTACGAGCGGTTCTGGAAGCGTTCGCTACTTGCGGCAGCCTATGCTCAAACTATTGAAAGACATATCTGTTGTACAAACACCGGGGAGGCATTATTTACGTCACTACTACAGGACATTGGCATGCTTGCGTTGGATCGGATAGAGCCCACGCTCTATCCGCCAATCAAGGACGCCGCCGATTATCACGATGCAGCCCGAGCGCAAGAGCAAACACTATTAGCAGTCGACCATGCTGCGGTAGGGGGGTGGTTACTCAACACTTGGGGGCTGCCGGATAATATTACGAACGCGGTCGAACGAAGCCACTACCCTTTTGCATCAAATATTAAAAGCCCATTTAATACATTTGATAAAATTATCGTTCTATCTGGCTTGATGGCAGACATTGTGCTAAATGAGGATTGGGTCAATTGCCTTAATCGGGCTTTATCATTCGGTCATACGTGGCTGGATTTAACCAAGCGTGACTTCGTATGGATACACAGGTCCCACGGTCCACAAGTATCCGAATTCGAAGCACTACTTAACACAGAACTATTTAACAAGAAAAAATTGGACACGATACTGGAAATGGCAACCAGCCTGTTAAACGACATAGGAGAATAAGACGATTAAATAAAAGCCTTTATCATCCCTTTCGGGTAACACACACAATTCCATTACAAAAGGGCGCCTTACCCGAGAATATACTCAAAGGCAACTCAATTAACCCCTATTTGCTATGAATAAAACGGCACCCACACCTCTCAAGATAGATAACCAGTAGATCCGGCCGGTCTCCAGCACATTGTTTCACGAGCTCGAGAAATTGCGTAGTCCGAATAATCGGTTCAATTGTAGATACATCCGGTGGTCGCACGCAGTCGTTTGCCACATCGGGATCAGCAGAATCGATAAGACGTTTAATGGGCACTTCAAACCCGCTAGCGATCTTCTCGATATTATCAATACCGATATTGTGCTCGGCACGCTCAACAGCACCGATGTAAGAACGATTTAGACCAGAGAGTTCCGCCAGTACCTCTTGCGAGTACCGTTTCATATGACGGGTCTGACGCACCTGAAAAGCAAGCACCTTACGCGCTGTATATTTATCCTTCGACATCTTTTTAGTCCTCCACAAACCAAAAATGTCGCCAATTCTCCTGGAACGCCGTTCACCATCACGTGGTGGTCCACCAGGCTGGAAAAGATCAGGGGCATACCGCAGAATCAATAAGCGTGTAACAGGCCATTGGAAAATCGTTGTATTCCACAGGGAATGCCGAACACAGAGAACCTGACCCGCGATATGCAGTGTTTTGTAGCTGGGATGAGTCGCACAAAAGCGCACGATAGAACGGCTCGGATAATCCGAACGTCTAACGGGAAAAGCGCAGGGCTTTCCAAGCTGTTATAACACGAGCTGAAAGAACCAAGGAATTGGCTTGATTAGTTACTCATGCTGCGGCGGGCCGATGCAGGACCCAGGTAGGGTATGTGCAGCACTGTCTCAGTTAATCATAGAATTCAGTGAAAAGCAAAATAATAACGACTATCGCACATAATCTGTCGCTCAGTGATTTACTATTATATTGTGCATAATCATTCTGTTACGTATTTTCTGGGTGTAGGGGGTGGCGCAAAATATTTACCGCACTTAATGGCATAATGATAAAGTAACCAGCCTCGGCACGGTAGCCGGAAAGTCGTACAGCAACACCCATAGGAAGAACGATGTCAGAACACGAAATGGAGATCGTGCTGGATGAGACGCATTTTCGGCGAATCATCAGTGAAAGCAGTTCCGAAGATACGGCCAACCAACTGGCCGATGCATTTTCAACACAAGTAACGCAGATAGTCGACGAACTAAACGGCCTTCTAAACAGTGGAGGTACTGCCGAGCAAACGGCTCGAGGACTTTTGCACCGCTTGCGGGGCTCTGCAGAAGTTATCGGTGCGCGTCGGCTTTCTTATATAACGCGCAGTGTTCTGGAAAATGATCAGGATGGTTTTTACTCTGCCCTGCGATCAGCACTTCCTTCGTTACATGAAACAATAGAAGACACACTGATGGAAATCAGGAAAAAGGCCGGATAGGTAGTACCGCACCAATGACCAAACAAAACAAATCTCCGGATATCTATCGCATTCTCGTAGTCGACGACGATCTTGTGCAATGCGTGCTGATTAAATGCAGCCTTGACCCAGACACGTACTCAGTAACCATCGCCAATGACAAACAGCAGGCGCTGACACTATGTGAAAGGCAGTACTTCGATTTGGCTATCCTGGACTACGAGTTACCGGATGGAAGTGGCGCAGAGATAGCCAATGCGCTTAGCAAGTCTTATAACATTCCTTTTGTCTTTATAACAATGATCGATGATAGCAAGCGGGCTAGGCGCCCCATAGAACTCGGCGCACTCAGTTATCTGATCAAACCTGTTACACCGAAGCAACTCGTTATTCTGGTTGAAAATGCGTTTGCAGAAATTGAACATCGCAATAATCTTCAAAAAGCCGTTGACGTCCACGGAACGATTGGCCTGGCTTTAGGTATCATCATGAATAATGCCCGTATCTCGAAGAACGATGGATTGATGCACTTGCGTGAATATTGCCAACCACGCAACCTTTCTATGCGGTATGTCGCTGATCGAATTGTGGCGGCCTACGACGACTATATTAAGGAGAAACACAAGAAGCCGTTTGATCTTGCCAAGATTCTGCAATCATTAGGCTGACAGATTTCCCAAATAGCAATATAAACAGAGTTCATTTAAACTAAATGCCTTACAGTTACCGCCTAATCGCCCCGCCACGGTTTCAATATCAATGAACAACGCAGAGATACGTAAAAATAGTCTTATACACGCTCGTATTGCACAAGCGGTGGTAGATCATCCAGAGCTGGAGTCTCTGGCATCGAAGATTCCAGACACGCTGTCATTGACCTCCAACTTTCTTAAAACATATGGTTCCTCAGATGTTCGTTACACAGTGAAGAGCATTCTGATACGAGCCCTACTCGAAGATGCCACCGTGTATAAGAAGGGTGTTCTTGGCCCCCTTACTTGTGGATCAATCCGTCGAATGTCGGAGTTTTTCATCAATCACCCCTATAAAGCGCTAGAGCCGTCTGTAGGAAATTTCACCAGCAACTATATCCCCGCTACTATTGGTAATGCACTTGGCATCCCGAGAATTAATTCAAATGACTTTTTATACCATTTTGGCGTTAAACCGTATATTTTAGCCTGTAACGGTGAACCTCCTTATTCACGAGTGAGAGTCGCTATCAATGACAGCGATGATTTTAGTTTTCTGGCACCCTTTTATGATTCCCGCTGTATTGACGAAAACAAAGCAGCGGAATTGCTAACTGGCAAAACGGTGCAGAAACAGTACGAATATTATTTCGATACGCCAGACGAATCATTTAATCTAGGAAACATCTTCGCGTTTACATACTATTTTCTTGCGGCGGATAGTCGACGTGGGCGCATTCAGAATAAACTGCCCTGCGCAGTAACAAATCACCTCGGCATCCGCGCACACTCCATACCACATTTATTGGTAGCGATAGATCTCGCCACCCTATGCTGGCACGGCTGTCTTCAGATATCACCTAAACTGAACGTTCGACTAAACGATCAGCAGCAAACCTTTCTGGGTATGCTATACGCTGTAAGTCAACACTCACCACTTGTCGAACAGGGACTTTCTAAGCATTCATCGTTCCTTCTGACGCGCACACTATCAGACCAGATCTATGAGCGTAAACAATCAAAGACGTTTGGCTTCCTTACCGGCATTATTTTTAATGTTGACCGACTACTGAGTGGTGATTTATCGCGCAGCCGATTTGACTATTTTAATGCATTTTACGAAACAATTGACGACACAGAATTAACTAACGCGGTGATCCACCATTTCGAGCAAGAGGATGAACATTTTGCCAGGAAATTGTGCACCATTATGGCCAGCTATCCTGAACGTTTCGTCGGTATTAATATTCGCGATTTCGCGAATAGTCTGTTTCATGCTTGGCACCAGGCGAATAAAGGTCGCGACGTACACATTGCATTACCCAGCGTTGCGAAGTATAAACTGGGAGTTCCAGAACCCGTTCGAAAATGTGATACCACCTACGGGAAACGCTCGACCATTAAAACAAGCAAACGTTATTATCCGAGGATACCGCTATTGGATGAAATGCTGCCAACAATCACATGAATGAATAATACAAACAGGATATCAAGAACGCTTTATTTTGCATATTCCTTGGAGTACTTACTTGAAAGTAACTGCGCCTTTTCCAGTTGATTGACGGACATTTCCTTTTTTAACTTGTCTCTGGCCTTTTGCGCGATCTCGTCACCCTGATTCGCAGCTAAGTCTACCCATGCATAAGCTTCAACATCATCTTGACGAGAATCTGTTCTCGTTCGATACAGCATGCCAAGTTCGTACTGCGCTACCGAAAATCCTGTCTCCGCAGCTTTGCGAAGCAAGCTCGTAGCTTTATCATTATCCTGCTTTACACCGATCCCACTTTTATACATGAATGCAAGAGTCATCTGTACCGAAGTGTCACCCCGGTTAGCCGCCAAGGTACAATGGGCCAGCGCCGCCTCATTGGCACCAGAATCTAATAAACGGCGGCACTTTTCAGATTCTGTTTCTCCCTGGGCGGCTAAAGAATATATAGATGTCATAAACAATAGCAATAACTTAGCTTTAGTCATAGGCACTTCCTAAAAAATGAAATTTTTCTCCCATTGCCATCTATAGTTTTACTCCCCGCACGCATGTAGCGCTATGAGATCAAGTTCACCATCCGTAATGAGGGTATTCGCTCCTGAATAGTCAGAGTATGTTGCGACAAGCGCCTCATCCGGACGATAAATAGATTTTATAGCGGGAGCTACCACAAATGAGCTGCTGTTCGCCCGTCTGGCTTTGCATCGACTTCTTAGCAATCGTTTGTAGTTCTTCTGCGGTGGCTTTTCGTTTTTCTGGAGCGGTAAAAATGGTGCATCTATGACAATATCACCGTCCACACCGAACCTTGAGGATGCTTCAATGACACTGTCGGTATCGGTCACAAGCAACCCCGCTTGGATCTTTATATTACCACCATCTCCATTCACAGCATTTGCCTGAATCCGGCTATTCAATAATAGTACTAGTTCAGGGTCAATAAAAATATCACCAGCACGCCCATCGCTGCCCAACACGCTCGTTGAAATCACACTATTTTCGAGATAGAGCAATTCCCCGGTTAGAACCGTTACCTGCCCGCCACCACCAGCCGAGCTCTCAGTAGAGACCTCGCTATCGGTCATCTTAATAGTGTCATTGGTGGTTAGGTTTATTGTCCCTGCATCACCGTTCCCGGTATTTGACGCTCGAATTACAGCCCCATCATTTAACAATAGATCATCACCTGTAATGTTGACGCTACCACCTGATCCGGTGCTTGTAGATTCAGATGTAATACCAGCCCCTGAAATGACGGTTGTTTCTGCATCAAGAGTCACTGTTCCTCCTTCCCCCTGACCAAAACTAGTCGATGATATTGTAGCGTCATCCTTTACCGTTATTTTATCGCCTTGCACGCTGATCGATCCACCGCTTCCCGAGGCAAATGCCTCCGCGAATAATCCCGTTTTATTTCCAGATAACATAACGCTCTCGTCTGCAGCAAGTTGGATTGCACCACCTTGGCCAACGCCTCGTGAAGATGTTGTAGCAATTGCACTCTCTGTGAATTGGATGTGTTTGGCGGTCAGAAGAATAGCGCCGGCATCGCCCTCCCTGTCTGTGGACGCACTCATTGAAGTTCTTTCCCCCACTACATCCAGTGTTTCAATCGCGCGGACCTTGATGGAGCCAGCGGAACCCGTATTTTCAGCAGCGGTTGATAGAATCGCACCGTCTTTAAGGACTACTGATTTTCCATTGATAATGATCTCGCCACCTACCTCACTACCGGTCGTTCTGGAACGAATGGAAGTACCATCACCGCTAATCGTTACCGATTCTCCTTCAAACGCTATGGCACCACCTCGTCCGTTATTTAGCGTTGACGCTGTTATGGTCGCACCGGATGTAATATCAATGGTCTGACTATCAATACGAATTACCCCGCCAGCCCCCTCTCCGCTCGTTTCTGTGTTAAGTACAGCGTAGTCATTGACTGATACTTTTCTTGCGACAAGCTCCACCGTCCCGCCGTTACCCACATCTGTTGTATTGGCAAATAAGCTAGTTTTGGGTCCAGATATAGTAATACTCTCACTTGCCTTGATTTGAAGGTCACCGCCATCCGCGGATCCCGAAGTAGTAGATCGAAGTTGCGCGCCACTGACTAAGCTAATTTGTGTAGCACTTACCGTAATGTTTCCTGCCAGCGTTCCATTATTGGCATCCGCTGAAACGACTGATCCGTCTTCAATTGTAATGGTGTCGGCTGTCAGTGATAGAGAACCTGCTGAACCATTTTCCGTTTCCGTGGCAACGCGTGTTCCATTTCCTGTAATAAGTAGTACTTCTTTGGCAGAAACATTAATCTGACCCGCTTTACCGACAGTTGACACGGTGGAAACAGTCGTGGCGTCCGTTAAACGTATATCATCAGCGTCGAGTGCAATCGTACCCGCATCGCCACTCCCGGTGCTCGATGCACTAATTTCTGTGCCCCCATTTAACAGCATGCTATTCCCAGTAATCCTTATGTTACCGCCGGATCCTGGCCCAATAGACTCAGATACTATGCGGGCGCTTGTTAAAGCTATCGTCTCTGCACTAAGAGTTACCATCCCTCCACTGCCCTCACCATAGCTAGCCGACGATATCGTGGCATTATTGCTAATCGATATCTGCTGACTCTGCATGTTGATCTGACCACCGTCGCCTAGGGCAAACGTCTCGGCGAACAAGCCCGTACCGGCCCCAGAGAGTAGGACACTCTCCTCTGCCTCAATATTTATTGAGCCACCGCGCCCATCTCCGCGCGAGGATGTCGTAGCCTTCGCGCCATCTGAGAACCGAACATTTTTAGCATTCAAAACCACGACTCCAGCATCGCCGCTTTTTCCCGTGGACGCAATGATGGAACTTCCACTTCCCTCTACGACTAAAGAATCATCCGCCTGTATTCTGATTGAGCCAGCGGACCCCGAATCTTCTGCTGCACTCGTTAGAGTAGCACCCGCCCCGATCACTACATTGTTAGCATTTATCTTAACATTACCACCAGTACCACCACCTGTAGTTGCTGACCGAATCGTAGTACCAGCACCGCGTATGGCGACCTCCTGCGCATCAATTTCGATATCACCGCCTGCTGCCTGTGTTCCAGTTGATGTGTTGACAGTGGCAGACGATTCAATAGACAAAGATGGGGTATTGATTTTAACGCTACCACCAGAGCCGCCTCCCAGTGTTTGGGCCTCTACCACAGCATTTTCAGAGAGAATTATGCCCCCTCTACTTTCCAATACTATTGACCCTGCGTTTCCCGAGCCCTTCGTTGAGGCGGATAGCCGGGTATTTGCATCCGTTATTGTTACACCACTGTTGGTGTCAACTCGAATATTCCCACCTGCTCCGCTGCCACTGGACTCTGTTATGAGTTGAGCGCCAGCACCCAATAGAACATTATCTGATACTAGTATTATATTCCCGCCTAGCCCAATGCCCGAAGTACTTGAACTTAATATTGCGTCGTTCGTTAACGTGACTTCCTTAGCGTCGATCAGAATGGAGCCCGCATCCCCTTTTGCATTTGGCATCGTCTCTGTTGACAACAAACCTGCATCGATACTAAGCGCCTCACTTATGACACGTATCTCGCCGCCTGGCTCGTCGTTGAACGTTTGCGAGGTAATGAAACCCGAGGATAAATTAATACGATTAATTTCTAGTACAATATCTCCCGAAGCTCCACCACCAATCACCCCATCAACTAATCTCGTCCCTGCGGATATACCTGCTTCGTTACCAATATTGAGTACGGACGATTGAAGTACGACAGAGTTGTTACTACCACTCGTTTTTGTGCCACCCTCACTAAATATACCACTAGTCACCCCATCGATATCAATGCTACCACTCGAGCTGATATTAATTAATCCCGTATCACCGAAGGGAACACTATTCGAATCGCTAAGATCCTGTACACGAGTAGTAGAGGTAGATATCTGGGCCCCATTCTCAAGCAGCAAGTTGCCCGTCTCAATGTTAATAGATCCACTGTTTGCTGAAATGGCCTCAACCTCAGAAAAGATACCACTATCCTTCCTAATATTTGGAATTGCGTCTGATTCAGACCCGTCAAAACGTCCCGTACCGATAATTTGTATATCGTTTGCAGTGATATTAATATTTGCACCGGCTCCATCACCTAAACCCTTCAAAGAGTTTATTTTTGAGCCCCCCATGATCACAAGTTCACCCGTGGTAACTGTTATATTGCCAAGGATCGGAACGTTGTTACTTGTATTTCTCTGGACTTCAATAACACTTCCACTATCCAGAGTAATACTATTTTTAACATCGACAATAATATCTCCAGTAAATCCCTTATCCGATGCGACGCTTCTTATTTCGCTAGCACTGCGCATAGATAGACTATCTGAAGTGATTCGAATATCGCCAGCGCGTGCTCCTACTCCAATGCCAATTGTCCTGAATAGACCACGACCCAGCATCATAGAATGAGATTCGACTACGACATCTCCACCCATTCCAACTCCAGATATGAGAGTCCCTATACCCTGTAAGCCGACTGTATCGAACGTATTTGATCGAATCGAAACTGTTCCTCCTTCTCCTCCCAGTTGACTTCTATACGTTGTACCAATCCCTGCAGGCGCACTTCCCATATAAAAATTATTCGTAATAATAGCGATATCACCACCTCTCCCGAAAAGACTGTCCCCCGAGAAAAAACTATTTATGTAGCCGCTACCGAGGTTAAAGTCTGGTGTTTTTATCGTGATGTCGCCACCGTAGTCATGAACCCCTGCAGCGGAATCATCAATAACGTTGCCAACTCGCGTAAAAATACCACCATTACCTCGGTTATCAATATCGGGCTTAACAGTAAACGACTTATTTGCGGCGATAATAATGTTACCCAATGTTTTTGATAGACTCCCATCCTCAATCGCTGATTCAAGCGTGGCGGAAGCCAAGCTAATGGAGTCTCCATTCAAAATGATATCTCCGACAACACCAGCACTACCGCTTTGGGATGAAGTCCGAATTAATGGTTGCCCTGATGGAGAAACACCTTGTAGATCTATCACTCGCGCACGAAGCTCTATATCACCGCCATTACCCGTTGACTGTGGTCCAGCTAGAGTGGATTCAATGCGGAGATCCCGCACTAAATTAAGCACGTCTGCCTCAAGACTGATATAGCCTGTTGACCCGCTTTCGTGCGCAAACGACCCAACCCGAGAAAAGCCACCTGTGAAAGGATATGGTCCACGAAACCAAGATCCTATATTAGCCTCCGACTGCGTGCTTAACGATATATCACCCGCATTACCTTGGCCAAATGATTCCGACATAACAGTAGCAATGAGATCTAGCTTGCGCCCTGACTGCAAGGAAACGGATCCTCCATTGCCTTGGCCGTACGTGGAGCTTTTTATTACAACAGGGCGATGGAATGTCCCCATAATCCGGATATCTCCTCCAGCATCAATGGTGATATCACCGCCTTTCCCTTCTCCATAGGTTTCACTAATAACCCCTACCTTCTCCAAAACCGCTGGAATTTCGTTTAGTTGTGCGCTTAAATAATCATCAATAATGACATTGCTATTTGCGCGAATCTTGATGTCACTGCCGTTGCCTGTTGCCCCAGCTTCTACAGTAGAAACGATCTTTGAGTCACTCTCGTCACGAAAGCTCGTAACACTTTCTATTCCCAGGCTATCAACGTCTATATCAATAACACCGCCGTCTCTTTCGCCCATCGTTTTTGCAACGATGGCACTACTAGCGATTACGAGTTTTCCACTTCGGATTGTAACGGCGCCGGCGCCACTGCCTGAGGTATCTATAAGTGTTTCGTTACGAAGCACGATATCATCGCGAGCCTGCGAGGGGGCAATCCCTATTCCTTGGTCAAAGCTCACTTCGCCTGAAGAGGCTACACTAACGAGCGCGACGTCACCCCCATTGGTTCGAAGTGTCGCCCCACTAATATCCGTAGTTCCCCCAACAAAAGTAATGGCCTTGTTGTCAGTTTCAATCATTGAGCCATTAATGCTAACTTGCCCAATCGATGAGTCCAGGAATCCATAACTTTCAACATTGCCAACTGTCAGGACGTCATTAGCAAATTGTACAGCGTCAAAACGGCCGCCGTTTTGCAGTTTCAGGTAGTCCGCAGTCGAGATGTTTAAGGTACCATCAACATTAATGGATGCGTTTTCACCAATCACAACACCCGCCGGGTTGATGAAATAAAAGTTTGCGTTTGGTATCGCAACATTGAGCCCACCGTCTATTGTTGATAGATTTCCGCCAGTGACGCGTGAAATGACGTTTGTTATCGCCGCCGGCCCACTAAATGTTGCAGATTCTGTGTTAGCCAGATTGAACTGCGAGAAACTGTGAAAGAGGTTACTGCCCACCTGGCTGCCACGGTCAGCATTGATTTGAAAATCGGGTCCCGCTAACGAACCGGGGGTTCCCAGTGTCCCGTCAAAAAGGACTTCGGCTTTTAGATTTACACCAGAAATACTGAGGCTAACCACTGCAATAGCGACGACACTTTTAAATAGACGGAGCCGGTAGTGGCCGGTGTTGT
>ENA-ORDP01001502-ORDP01001502.1-marine-sediment-metagenome-genome-assembly--contig:-NODE-1502-length-12660-cov-7.912495_pt1 | contig 12660 bp, 11 predicted proteins | sample MGYA00248627_ERZ508539 | MGnify/ENA primary metagenome ERZ508539 (study PRJEB26208, sample SAMN05571518) | marine sediment metagenome | biome: deep sea; feature: Hydrothermal vent; material...
CGTCACATCCAGGTCAGGTAACAGGAAATACAGTCTTCTCATGGCTACTTCCTCCTTGTTGAAGTTATTAGTCGTTTCCCCCTACACCAAGTTTAGATCAAAAACAGGGGCTGTCAGTTCCCGTTATAAATAATATTCCCTGTGCGGCTGGACTGTTACGAACCGGTTGACGGCCTGTACTTCAAATTCCCGGTGTATTTCCGGCATCGGCACCTGCGTACCATTGAGGTGTTTGGCGAACGTCTTCATGGCATCCCCGTCTTGTGCTTGAGACGGTCGTACCCGTGTTTGAAGCGAGCAACCGGACCTGGGTCAGACGCAACAGTGCAACAACCTGTGCAAACCGGGTAAAGATGATCCTGGTCAGGATACAAGCCGCCTGTTGTTGTCATACTTATTAGGCACTACGCTTTTAGTGGCACCGGGTGAAAATATTATATATTGAGGAATATCAATGCGTAATGAGAGGAAGTTCATTAGTTTCTTTAATGAAATCAGCATTGGCGATGTCCCCCTGGTAGGCGGCAAGAATGCATCGCTGGGTGAAATGTACCGTGAGTTAACCCCGCAGGGCGTAAAAGTGCCCAATGGTTTCGCGACCACGGCGGATGCATACCGCTATATGCTGGATAGCGCGGCTGCCTGGGAACCCCTGCACGCAGCGCTGGACGGACTCGACCCGGACGATATGGATGATCTTGCACAGCGTGGTGCGCAAGCGCGTTCGATTGTTTACGCCGCGTCATTACCCGACGATCTCCGCCAACAGATGCTGGAGGCCTATCGCACGCTAAGCGAAGAGTATAGCGGGGAAGCGAGCCTGGCGATTCGCAGTTCGGCAACGGCTGAAGATTTACCGACGGCCAGTTTTGCCGGCCAGCAGGATACCTACCTGAACATAAAGGGCGAAGCCGAGTACCTGGATGCCTGCAAGCGCTGTTTTGCCAGCCTGTTTACCGACCGTGCCATACACTATCGCATTGACCAGGGTTTCGACCACTTCAAGGTGGCTTTATCCATTGGTGTCATGAAGATGGTGCGTTCCGACCTCGCTTCTTCCGGCGTCATGTTCTCCCTGGATACGGAAACCGGTTTCAAAGACGTAGTGTTTATTACCGCTGCGTATGGGCTTGGAGAAAATGTGGTTCAGGGCGCGGTGGATCCTGATGAGCTGTACGTGCACAAACCAACCTTTGAAAAAGGACACCGCGTGATATTACGTCGTACGCTAGGCAGCAAGAAAATCAAGATGATCTACGGTCGCGGTGGTACACGCTACAGGGTGCGTAACGTGACAACATCTTCCGAGGAGCGGGCACACTTCTGTATCAGTGACGACGAGGCCATGACACTTGCCAATTATGCTATCAAGGTCGAGAAACATTACGGCAGACCTATGGACATGGAATGGGCGAAGGATGGTACCGACGGCAAACTCTACATGGTGCAGGCACGGCCGGAGACTGTCGCTTCGCAGCGCAGGGGCAGCATACTGGAAGAATACCGTCTCGCCGCTCACCAGCTTACGCCGGTCATTACCGGTCGTGCGGTGGGTGAAAAAATCGCAGTCGGGAATGCCCGGGTGATCAGAGATCTTGAACAGCTGAACGAGTTCCGGCCGGGCGAAGTACTGGTTTCCGATACCACCACGCCCGACTGGGAACCGGTTATGAAAACCGCCGCCGCCATTGTCACCAATCGCGGTGGCCGTACTTGCCATGCGGCCATTATTGCGCGCGAACTGGGTATTCCGGCTGTAGTGGGTAGCAGTGATGCAACCCGAACCATAAACGATGGCGATCTGGTTACCGTCTCCTGTGCCGAGGGTGATGTCGGCCGTGTCTATCCCGGTAAAATAGATTACGACATCGAGCAAACCGACCTGTCGGGCCTGCAAAAACCCGCCACAAAAATAATGATCAACCTGGGTAATCCGGAGATCGCTTTTAAAACCAGTTTTCTGCCTAATGATGGTGTCGGTCTGGCGCGCATGGAATTCATCATCAATGAGTATATCAAGGCGCATCCCATGGCTCTGTTACACCCCGAGCGCGTAGAGGATGAACAGGAACGTAACGCCATTCGGGCGCTGGTTGAACAATATGACAGTGCAGAAGAATTCTTTATTCAACGCCTGTCCGAGGGGGTCGGCACCATTGCCGCTGCCTTTTATCCAAAGCCGGTGGTGGTACGCATGTCGGACTTCAAGACCAACGAATACGCTACCCTGCTTGGCGGACGCTGGTTTGAGCCCAAAGAAGAAAATCCCATGCTGGGTTTCCGTGGCGCTGCACGTTACAGTCATCCGTCTTATGCAGAAGGGTTTGCCATGGAATGCGCGGCCATGAAGCGTGTACGCGACGACATGGGGCTAAGCAACGTCAAGCTCATGATTCCGTTCTGTCGGCGAGTGGAGGAAGGCGAGAGAGTTGTTGCCACCATGGCCGAACATGGACTGGAACGCGGCGTCAATGGACTGGAGATCTATGTCATGTGCGAAATTCCCAACAATGTGATTCAGATCGATGCTTTCGCCAGAATCTTTGATGGCTTCTCCATCGGTTCTAACGATCTTACCCAGCTGACCCTGGGCGTCGACCGGGACTCGGAAGTGGTGGCCTTCGAGTTTGATGAACGGGATCCAGGTGTAAAAGCCATGATCCGCATGGCGGTCGAGGGTTGTAAACGTAACCATCGTCACTCCGGCCTGTGCGGCCAGGCCCCGTCCGATTACCCGGAAATGGCCGAGTTCCTGGTCAATATTGGCATTGATTCCATGAGCCTCAACCCCGATGTAGTATTGAAGACCACGCGTCGCATACTGGAGGTGGAGAAGAAACTGGGACGTTCTTCGAGGAAACCGTAAGCATACACGAAGACAAACGCATGAAGTTCCAAGAGGTAATGCCGGTGTATGGGTCTTTCCCGGCAACGATCTCATAAGGTCACGACAACCTCACTGCCTCCCTGTGGTCGTTGTACGATAAGCAACTCGCCCTGGCAGGCGTCAACGATATTTTTCACGATCGAAAGACCGATACCGTGACCAGAGGTGGATTGATCGGCGCGCACACCGCGCTTCAGAAGATCTGAAATCATCTCGCCAGGCATGCCCGGTCCATCGTCGCGAATGTGGATGCTCAGCTGTTCCCCGGTGCGGGAGACCTCCAGCTCGATGTGTTGTTCCGCCCACTTGAAGGCGTTGTCCAGCAGGTTTCCCAGTACTTCCATCAGGTCACCTTCATCGCCCCGGTATACCAGGCCGTCTTCAATCGTGGCCTTCACCCTGATCTGTCTGTCGCGGTAAACCTTGTCCAGCGAAGCAAGCAGCCGCTTTACCAGCGGTGCGACCTCCACTGACTTGCCCATTGTCGTGAGACCCTGTGTCGCCGCGCGCTGCAGCTGGTATTGAACAATACTGTTCATGCGCGTGATCTGTTCGTTGAGTGCATCTGTGTCGTCCGGCTTTTTTCTGCCCAGGGTGCTTCGCATAACAGCCAGTGGTGTTTTCAGGCTGTGCGCCAGGTCACCAAGTGCATGGCGGTAACGTGTTTTCTGTGCGCGTTCCTGTTTCAGCAACTGGTTGATGTTGACGGTGAGCCGTTTTATCTCCTGCGGGTAAAGGCCCTTGATCCTGTCCTGGTCACCTGATTCGATACGCCCCAGTTCCTTGCCGACGCGGCGCAATGGCGACAGGCCCCAATGCAGTATCGCGGCCTGGCAGATCAATAACAGCGCGGCCATCGCGCCCAGCCAGCTCCACAGTGTGGTTCGAAATTCATCGATCTGCCGGTAAAGGGACTCAAGGTCGGTGGCAATGTTAAAGGTCAATGGCATGGCTCCGGTTTGGGTAGGCCAGTTGACGCCGAACGCGAAGCGGTAATAGTCACCGTTATTCTGGCGGATTTTTGTAAACTGCCGGGTACCACCGTCCAGGGTGGCGGGGGCGGGCGGTTCGGTGTCCAGTGCCGAGGAAGATTGCCAGAGTACGTGGCCTGCGCGATCGGTGATCTGTGCATATACACCGGAGCTGGGAAGGCCCAGTAGCGCATCGAGTTTATCGGATGGCATCAACAGCTGCCCATATTCGTCGACTTCCGCCGCCGCCATCAGGGCATAGAGCTCACTGGTCAGCCGGTCGCGCTGCGCACTCTCGGCACTGTCGCTGAAGGCACGTTCCAGGGTCACCGCCGTGAGCGTCACAAAGATTACCAGTACCAGTGTTGCACTAAGGATGATGCGAAGATTGAGTGGCATCAGGATAGACTCACTCTATCCTGTCGTCGCACAGGGTAAAGCGGTAGCCGCGATTGCGCAGGGTTTCGATCGGTTTCAAGGATCCGTCCGGGTCGAGCTTCCTGCGCAGGCGCCCGATGATAACTTCAATGACATTGCTGTCGCGGTCGTCATCGTGTGGATAGAGATAATCGGCCAGGTGCGCCTTGGAGACCGTTTCACTGGAATGCCGCATCAGGTATTCGAGCAAGCGGTACTCGAAAGCAGTGACATCCAGGGTATCGCCGTTAAGCAATACCTGTTGTGTATCCGTGTTGAGGATGATGCAACCGCACCGCAGTTCGTTTTTAGGGGCGCCCGTTGCACGGCGTAGCAGGGCTTTCAGGCGCGCCAGTAACTCTTCCATCTGAAACGGCTTGACCAGGTAATCATCGGCGCCGGCTTCCAGTCCCTCAACTTTCTCCTGCCAGCGACTACGTGCGGTCAGGATTAAAACGGGCAGGGTATAGCCCTGATCGCGCAAGCGCTGAATAATCTCGATGCCGGAAATTCCCGGCAGGCCAATATCGATAATCGCCGCATCCAGCGGGTATTCCGTTGCCAGGTACAGGCCCTCGTTTCCGTCTGCGCTGGCATCAACCATGTAGCCTTCAGCCTTGAGCCGATCGCAGATATCCGCCTGCAGGCTGGCTTCGTCTTCAATAATCAGGATACGCATAATCAGCGACTGGAAATCACTCGCCCGCTGACAGCATCGATCACGATGATGTGAACATTGCCATCTGCGCTCAGGGTTTTAACGCGATAGGCCGGCGACTTGCCTTTGTGCACCGGTTTTACCGCCAGTACGCGTCCCGGATGCACTTGCCGGGCGATGCTCGCCGCTTCCTGCCGGTCGATCGTTGCGCGTTCTTCCGCCTGCAACAGGGTTGGCAGCAACAGCAGCGAGAAGAGCAATGGCAACAGGTAGCTTTTCATTCGGATCATCGAAAATTATCGGTAAACCGAGCTTACACCAGCAGACCTGCGCAAGACCACACCGGTCGGCAGTACAGCGCTGTTGACCGGTGTGGATCTGGCTAGTCTCGAATGACGATGTCGAGATTATCGGAATACAGGCCGATCATAAAACCGATGCGCTCGCGATAATAGCCGCGCTGGTAATAACGGGCACGGTGACCATACGGCCTGTAGTTATCATCGTAGCCATTTCTATAGCCGTCACGGTACCCGTGCCGGTAGCCATTATTGCGACGATGACCATAGTCACGGTAATCTCTTTGGTGCTCAGGCCTGCGGTGAGACTCGCCATGCTCGCCATCATCGGCGCTCGCAACCAGTGGTGAACTTGCCAGCACTATGGACAGCAGGGCCATCAAAGGCAATTTGGTAAGTGTCGAATACGGTTTCATTATTCATTCTCCTTCTGGATAAACACGATCGGGATGACCCCGATGGTTATACAATAGAACCAGGTAGATGAACGAAAGCTGAACGGGGGGCTGGTGGCCGTAAGAAGCAGGATGTCTCCGTAAAATATAGCGGATTTGCTGACGGACCGCTTAGGCTTGTAGTACAGTGATTGCTAATATTAGAGAAAGACCAACTTCCTGAAACGACCCAAAGACGACCTTCAGTGGAAAACTTAGGGGAATGGTCTACGCTTTAGGTTCATGGCTGGAGTCGTGAAACCTTGACGGAAAAGGAATCAACAGCTGAGCTTAAGTCTGTCGAACGACATTGAGATCGCTGTTTCCAAATTTACCCCGGCCTCTCGATAACTTGGATGTTGAAGGTGTTTTTATATTGTGTCTGCATGTGCCATTGACTCTATAAGCGTATAAATTGGAGGCACCATTCATGAGGATTATAAGACGGTTAAGTATGGCAGTGCGTGTTTGTTTTTCGAGCTCTGTTTAGAAAAAATACCATTCTCACCATCCCCCGAGAAGTTTGTACACTCCTGTCCATATGCGCAAATGTTATTAAAGGAGAAAATAATGAGCAATAAAGTTTCCAGCATGAATTGTGTATTCAGCGGTATTCTTTTAACTCTCTTTATTTGTATTCCAAGCACCTTACTTGGAGATACTATTACTATTGGTGATTCCCTGCTCAAAAGCGGGATACCACATCAATATGATGATGAATGGGTAATGTGCAGTAATGAAGGCGTGAAAATAGATGGCAATAAGAAAGAAAAGCATTGTGGCGCCCAAACATGGCGTACTGGTAAAAATGACACTCCTCCTGGAACCAATCTCTCTTATTGGAAAGATATAATTATTACTGCTTATAACGACAATAAGACCATACGATTCACTTTTTATCATCAACGAGCGGGCTGGCAGTCGACTGCAAAATATTCCATTAATGTTCATTTGTTAGATAAGCACTTCACCCGACTTAAAACCCTATCAATGACAGATGACTATAGTGCTCCAGATTGCAATTCGCCCAATCCAGATGATTGGCGTGATAAGGGTTATGAAGAATCTCTAACCGGAAATGATACGTATAAATTTGATGATATCGAGCATATCGTGTATACAAAAAAAGTAGTAAGTCATGGTGACGGATGGTCTAAGTGTTAAAGTAAATAAAGGGCCGACAGTCTCTGATGAGAGTTCCGAAAAAGTGGGGTTTCTGTTTATAGAATGACGTGTTCTGGCCGATCCAAGAAGAACAGGAACCCCGCGTAAGCGGGGTTTTCTTTGTGGCGGGAATGACCTAAGTTGGCCGGTTACTGACCGTTCAGCAGTCTTCAAAAGCGTGGCGGCAGTGATGTTGGCTGCCGCCACGAGCGCGCTACAACTCGACCTGCTCGGCAATGCGTAAAGCGTCATCGACCTCGACACCCAGATAGCGCACGGTGCTTTCCAGCTTGGTATGCCCCAGTAAGAGTTGGACAGCCCGGAGATTGCCTGTTTTCTTATAGATCAGCGCCGCCTTGGTCCGTCGCATCGAATGCGTTCCATATTTGTGCGGATCGAGGCCAATACTGGCCACCCAGGGGTCCACTTCAATGCGCTTGTGAAGAATGCGAACAATCAGGACATCCTGCTCACGCGGTGTATAGAAAATCGCGTGGCTTTCATGCAGGAAACAGCGGTAGCCGGGGCGGACCCCGCCCACGGTACTACCTATTTCAGGATTATCAGCGAGCAGTTTCAGACACCGGGTGAGAGATTGGAAGTAGGTTTCCGTTCGTTCCAGGCCAAAATCGAGCATGGAGCGCGTCAGGATACCTTCAATATCTTCAGCAGCGGCCTCGGAAAGTTTATACATCGAGACCGTGCCGGGCTTTTACTCCCTGCCAAATGTCCTCGATGCTGCGTTCGGACTCCCCGCTGTTTTCTCCCACGATCAGGGCCTTGATCAGCATTTCCCGCCGATCCCGGTACTCCTGGTCACGGCGTATCAGATCGCGGACATAGTCGCTGGCATTGCTGAAGTGACCGGTTTTGATCTGGTCTTCTACCCATTCCTTCATGAGATCGGGCAGGGAAACATTCATGGTTGCCATGGCAGGTACCTCCTGCCTGAAGAATGACATATATTGGCAAAGATTGTCAGCACGGATAGGCTCAACGGTCAATGTCCAACCCAAAGCGGTCGTTTAACATTTAATGAATCGGGCCAGATCAATGATTCTAAAGCGTTAATCGAAGAGGCCGCCGACTGAACACCATCTAACCCATCATCTACCTCGACTGCCTCGTGATCAAAATACACCACAACCTTTCACTGTGTATAACTTCGGTAAGATCAGAAAGAGATGACAATAAATTAATAGAGTTTCACACAGTGCTGTGCGAGAATTAGCACAGATCGGGGCGAGGAGTAACACAGTGCTTAAACTGACTCGAAAAGATATTTGTTCGGCGCTCCAGGTTCCCGAACATCGCATTCGTACGTGGATGGTGCGTGAACCTTTCAGGTCACGCTCTACAGCCGCCCGAAAAGCACGTACTTTTGACGCGACCGACCTTATGCTTTTAGCTATTGCTCAAACGCTTGAGGATCAATACAAACTTCGGGGTGAGGGGTTAGACAACGTATTACCTGTACTTAGTACGTTTCTTCGCCGCCCACAGCACACTTATGCAGGACTCTTATTTATCAACGTGCGTGACTGGAGTGTTGAGGATGCTTCTTCCGATACATATCTCGAACCGGGACTGTTAATTGATGTATTGCCGGACCAAGAACGAGTAACTCGTTATTTAGGTTTGACACCCGCACAAGCTGAACTGGCTCTAGGATTACTCCCGATGAAGCGTGTCAAAGGGTAGGAATATCTAGTCGTGCTAAAGACTGCACAAACTGAACTCGGTTGGCCTTCCTCCGATACCCTTTTTAATCCGCCCGGAAGCGGTGCAGCAGTTATTGCTGATCTCGCACGCACGAAAATTCAGCAGCGCGTTAATCTGTTAGAAGGTGGGCAAAATGCCCGTGTTGGAATTCTAACTACCGACCCTGAGAGTGGTTCAACTCAAGCTCCAGTCGCACTTGTATGTGAATTCCATCGCGCTGTTCCAATCTCGACGCTACGCGAATTACATAAACTGTCCTGGAACTTTAGTCGGACTCCCCTATTGATCACTATCGAGCCTCAGCGACTCAGGGCGTTTAGCTGTTGCGAACAACCGGAAAGAAAACTTCACGATGAAACAACGCTCCGCGCAGAGATTACAGAGGCTGAATACCTAACTGATCAAACCCTTTCACTTAGCGAAAAAGCAATAGCCGCCTTACATTGGCTAAATCTAAGCAGTGGAATGCTCCAGCGCCGCTATCCAAAACGCTTTGACCGGCGTTATGCAGCTGATAATACGTTGTTGGAAAACCTGAAAGTCATACGCGAAAAACTTCATGAGAACGGTCTGGAATTTGATCTCATTCACGATCTTCTAGCACGCCTGATTTTTATCCAATTCCTATTCCAACGCTGTGATTCCAGTGGGACGTCTGCACTTAATGCCAATCAGTTAAAGCGGCTGCACCACCAAGATATATTATCCCGGCCACATGAAAGCCTTGGGGATATCCTTGATCACCATGGCGACACCTATGCGCTATTCCGCTATCTAAATGATCGTTTTAATGGCGATCTATTCCCCGGAAAATCTGATTCTGAAGCTGAACGAGATCAGGAATGGCGCAAAGAGATGAAGACTGTGCGTAAAAAACACCTTCATCTGCTGCGCGATTTTGTTTTGGGTGAAATGAAAATCAGTAGTGGCCAATTGGCGCTATGGCCCTTGTACTCTTTCGACACCATTCCTCTGGAGTTCGTCAGTAGCATTTACGAAGCCTTTGTAACCAAACGAAAGGGGACTGTTTATACCCCAGTGCACCTAGTTGACTTTGTGTTAGACGGGGTATTGCCGTGGGAAGGCACAGAATGGGATATTAAGATTCTCGATCCCGCTTGTGGTTCTGGTATTTTTTTGGTGCGGGCCTTTCAACGCCTGGCCCATCGCTGGAAAAATGCTAACCCGAGCACCCCTCTGCGCACAGGGGTACTTAAACGACTATTGACTCATAACGTAACCGGTGTGGATATCGATCCGCACGCGGTACGTGTTGCCTCTTTCAGTCTTTATCTTGCAATGTGTGATGAGTTAGACCCACGCCATTACTGGCAAACAATTAGTTTCCCGAAACTCCGTGGAAGCCGACTTATCAGCGCAGATTTCTTTTCAGAAGAGATGCCGGGTTTGCAAACTGAACAGGATGCAGAAAGTTATGATCTGGTGATTGGTAATCCACCCTGGGGCAAAAACCAGATCAAAGAAGTTTCCAAGGAATTCGGCTCAGAAGCTGCAAGCATTTGGTCTAAAAAGCATCTATGGCCCATTTCCTATGGTGATCCAGGCGCATTATTTGTAGCTAAGGCATTACGGCTCTGCAAGCCAGAGGGAATAGTGTCGTTACTTCAACCTACAGGGATTTTATTGCTTAATCAATCGCGGCCAGCCATAGAACAGCGGTGTAAATTGTTTACCGAACACCAAGTCAATGAGGTGGTCAACCTTTCTGCGCTGCGCTTTGGTTTATTTAAAAAAGCAGTTGGCCCGTCATCAGTTATCACTGTAAGACCTAAGCCTGCAGGGAAAGATTACAGGCTTAACTATATTGTGGTGCAACCAAGCACTGCATCTGACAATGACTATCGGTTTGTCATCGATTCTTATGATATACACGAGGTTCACTCAAATGATGCAGCCAATGATACTCTGGTCTGGACGGCACTAACTTGGGGAAGTCCTCGGGATCTAGTTTTACTGCATTATTTAACGCGATTCTCTACTATAGGAAAATACGAACAAGAAGGGGCACTAAAAACTCGATGGGGAATAATTAGAGGAGATAGAAAGAAACCAGAGCATGCTATTGTTGGCCGTAGATTATTTGAGGAACAAGATTTCCCAGAAGACCCACTTATTTCTCTTGATCATAAGAATGTACCAAAAAACATCAACCCAAACATACATAGTCGTGATTCAACTGATTTTTCTGCGTTTAAACCACCTCAGCTATTAATAAAAAGAAGCCCCAGGCGTAGTACAAGCAGATTCAGAGCTGTCCGAGTTTTACCAAACAATAAAGGAGTGCTGTGCTCTCAAAGTTACATCACTGTTAGCGCCGTTAACGGCGAAAATAATTTGCTGGATGCAGCTTGTTTTGCATTGAATAGCCGCCTTGCTACTTATTTCTTGTTGCTAACAAGTGCACAATTCTCAAACTCTCGACCCACCACTGGTAAAGAAGATTTATTGAGAGTCCCTTGTCCGCTCCCTGAAAATGTGTCCTTGAAAGAGCTAAACACATATGACGACATTGACAGAAAAGTTCAGAGTGCATATGGGCTAAAAGAATCAGAACAAGTATTAATTGATGATCTTTTTGAAATTACTTTGCCTTATTTTAAAGAGGGCGAGCATTCGTTAGCTCGTCAATCGACTCAGCGCACCAGAAAGTCAACTGACACGGAACTTACTAGTTATCTACAATGGTTCTTACGTGTGCTGAATGCTACATTTGGAACCGATAGCCCTGTGTGTGCAACGCTGTTTGAAGAATCGGGCGATCAACAGCTCCCCATTCGCCTTGTGGCGATTCATTTAAATTGGCCTGAACGCCCCCCTATTTCTGTTGAGCCACTGGATGAAGGTGCACTCGCTACGAAGCTGACGGAGCTATACACACACCTTTCCGGTGAAACAAGCAACGGCCCAACCTGTTACCGGCGAGTGGCGCGTGTGTTTGACACCATCCATCAAGACGGCAAATCAATCCCTACCATATTCATTGCTAAACCAGATGAGAGACGCTACTGGACGCGGTCCGTTGCAATGCGCGATGCAGACGAAATCGCATCAGAAATCATGACCTGGCACAACTCACATCAAAAAGGAAAGGCGTGAGAGACTTGGGGGGAGGTAACAGGGGTGTTACGCCATACAACTTGCGCTGGCCTGTAACACCTGAGTTCACTCAGGTCGCTTCAAAGTTTTCCCACAATGCAATCAACCATATGCTTGAAACTGTTTGGCAAGGCTATACGAGTCTAAAAAAAGAATTTATATCTCAAATCGATATCTCTCTTGCGGATGAAGAGTTGGAGCGTACAATTACGCAGACCCTCCAACCCCATATTCGAAACTGCTTGAGTGGAGATGAATCTTATGATGTTCAACATGGCCGCTACGAGCCCGAAACACGTGCCCCAGCACCAGCGCAACCACCGGAATATGATATTGCTTTTTTCTTAAAAACCAACGGAAGAATCATGTGGCCTCTTGAAGCCAAGATAATGCGTAGTCCAGCAAACGTTGCGCCTTATGTAAAAGACATTAACGATGAATTCTTAACCGGGCGTTATGCTCCCTTTTCCCGTAGCGCAGCCATGCTGGGGTATTTACTATCAGGGAGCGCCTCGGACGCGCCCGCTAATATTGAAAAGCGATTGAGAACCACGCTGCATCCACATCCCACTCTTCATCCTCGTTACAACCATCACATATCAAGTCATTCCCGCCATTTATCAGACCCATCATGGGCTTCAGGAGATTTTCAATGTCACCATTTAATCATGCCACTGTATGTTGCTGCGCCACCAAACGTATAATATCCAGGCTTTTATAGCCAACAGAATACGGCAAAGCGCACTTGGTTGAGCGCCAACAAACGAAGTGCATTGGGTAGAGTGAGGTAAAGTATTGCGTTGTGTAACGTTTGGTGGGTTACGTAGTAACGCCAACTTACTCTACATTTTTAATTACTAAAGATCCGTTCCTGGCCAAAAGCTGACCCACAGCCATAAATTTTGGTAAACAAGGAATTTTCTAAAGCGTGCGCAGTTTGATTTTCATGGTCTGAATACGATACGCGATTTGTCGCGCGGTCATACCCAAC
>ENA-ORDP01001503-ORDP01001503.1-marine-sediment-metagenome-genome-assembly--contig:-NODE-1503-length-12645-cov-3.107466_pt1 | contig 12645 bp, 16 predicted proteins | sample MGYA00248627_ERZ508539 | MGnify/ENA primary metagenome ERZ508539 (study PRJEB26208, sample SAMN05571518) | marine sediment metagenome | biome: deep sea; feature: Hydrothermal vent; material...
ACTTCCAGAGACGCAGCAAGCGCGAAGAGCGCGCCCGCAGGGGCACATACCTTAAATGAAAAGCAACCAGACGGGTTTAGCAAACCCAGACTCCTGTATGGCCTTACGGCCTGACTTCCAGAGGCCCAGCCAAGCGCGAATAGCGCGCCCGGCGCTTGAGGGGCACTTACCTTATGACAGCCAAACTCCAGAATTACTCGATAATCTCGTTGCGATAGACGCCCCAGAATTCGACCTTGCGCAGCCAGCCTTTGATGTTTCCGGATTCGGCCCTGCACCAGCCGGTCTTGGCCGGGCATTCGGTCACATCTGTGACCGCCCCGGCCTCGATGCGGGCGACCGCAGGGCTTTTGCTGTCGGGCTGGTCGCGCAAGGTGCGCTGTTTACCGGTCACGATTAACGTGCGGCGGCCCGACAACATGCTTTGGTGGACCCAGCCCTGGGTGCTTTGCCAATCGCGGATTTTTCGCCAGGTCCTGTATTCGGCGATAATTTCCACCGGCAGGCCCTGACGCTGGTAAACCCAGTCCACCGGATACTGAACCCCCGGCCCGGTACGCAGGTTAACCCGGTCGGCCCGCACACTGGCAAACCGGGGCAAGGGCAACCCGGTCCCCGCCGCCGCCGCCGCCGGGGGCGGGCCCCAAAATTGCAGGGCGAGCAGCATGGCCAGGGTCGGAAAAAGGAATTTGCGGATCAACTGGATCATTAAGATTCTCGTGGGGAAAGGTCGCTCAGTATAGGTCTTGCATCCATCAAAACAAGTGTCGATGCCGGGCAGATAAGACGCTATGTTAGGGGCGCAACGCCGGAGGAAATTAATGTCGCAAAACAAGATCCGGGTCGTGGTGACCCGTAAGCTGCCCGATAGCATCGAAACCCGCATGATGGAACTGTTCGATGTGCAGCTCAACCTGAACGAAGACCCCATGACCAAGGCCGAGTTGATCGAGGCGGTAAAAACCGCCGATGTTCTGGTGCCGACGGTGACCGACCGTATCGATTCAGCCATCCTCTCGCAGGCCGGCGACAGCCTGCGCCTGATCGCCAACTATGGCACCGGGGTCGATCATATCGACCTGGCCAGCGCCCGCCAGCGCGGCATCACGGTGACCAACACGCCCGATGTGCTGACCGAAGACACCGCCGACATGACCATGGCCCTGATCCTGGCCGTACCCCGGCGGCTGGCCGAAGGGGCCCAGGTGGTCCACGAAGGCAACTGGAAAGGCTGGTCGCCAACCTGGATGCTGGGCCATCGCATTTACGGCAAGCGGCTGGGCATTATCGGCATGGGCCGCATTGGTTCCGCCGTCGCCCGCCGGGCCAGGGGGTTCGGTTTGTCGGTGCATTATCACAACCGCCACCGGGTCCATCCGGAAATGGAAAACGAACTGGAAGCGACCTACTGGGAAAGCCTGGATCAGATGCTGGCCAGGGTCGATATCATTTCCGTCAACTGCCCCCATACCCCGGCGACTTTTCATTTGCTGTCGGCCCGACGCCTGAAACTGGTCCAGTCCCACGCCTATATCGTCAACACGTCACGCGGCGAAGTGATCGACGAAAACGCCCTGACCCGCATGTTGGTGGCCGGCGATCTGGCCGGGGCCGGCCTCGATGTGTTCGCCAACGAACCGGCGGTCAATGCCAAGCTGCTGAATTTGAAAAACGTCCTGTTGCTGCCCCACATGGGCTCGGCGACGCTCGAAGGGCGCATCGACATGGGCGACAAAGTGCTGATTAACATCAAGACCTTCGCCGACGGCCACAAGCCGCCGGACCGGGTTATCGGCGAAGCCTTCTGAAAGCCGCGCGGCAGGCTGATCCATAGCACCCTGCCTGGCAAACTGGCGACCGGACAGATCGTCCGCAAGCCCCGAGGCTAAAGATTGCCGCCCGAGGCGATGGCGTAGGCCCGCAGTTCCTCGGTCTCCATCTCGGTTTGCTGCAAACGCGCGTCCATGACGTCGCGCTGGCTGATGACGCCGATCAGGGCACCGTCGTCATCGACCACCGGCAGATGGCGAATATGGCGCTTCGACATTTTTTCCATGGCGTTCTTGATCGATTCGCCGGGGCCGACGGATGTCACTTCTTTGGTCATCAGATCCTGCACGGTGAACGACATCACTGCGGTGCCGCTGTTGGCATAGCCGCGGACCAGATCGCGTTCCGAAATAACGCCGACCATGGCGCCGCCGGCGTCGCGCACGGGTACGGCACCGATGTTGTTGGTGGTCAGCAGCATGGCCGCCGTTTCAACGGTATCTTCGGGCCGAATGGTCACCAGACGGTTCCCTTTTCGGCCGAGAATTTGCTGAATGCTCATGGCTTTCGCCCCTCTATATTGTCTCAACGATGCCTGGCGGCCGCTTGTTGCGACTCTTTATTAGCATAACGATAAATTCAATAAGCCAAAATTACAAGCGTACCGACAGGAAAGGCTCAGATGAACAGCATTTGCCCCGTGGCCGAGGCATCGTTCAGAAACGTCACCATGCCGCCGGTTTCCACCGGGATATCATGGCGCAATTGCGCCCCTTCCAGGTCCAGGGCGCGTAAGCCCATGTCGCACACCATGAATTTGACCCCGAGTGCCACGCAGGACGTTAACAGGTCTTCGAAATTGGCCACCGTGCGCTCTTTGAAGCCGTCATCGACCCGTCCGGCGGTGGGGCCCATGGCACCACTATGGCCGGGCGGTAAATTCCGCCAGGCCGGGCGGCCATCATCATCGGGGGCGAGCAGGGCGCGGCTGGCGGCCATGGTAAAAAACAGCGTCGCCGGAATATCGATGGCGGCGGCGGCCGCCGCCGTCACCAGGGCATAGTGGATTTTGTCGAACTCGCCCGAGAACACGATGATCGATATTTTTTCCGGCCTAGACATAATCACCGCTCAAGTCGGTGATCGACGGGCTTTCACCACACAGCGGGCAGCCCGGATCGGCCTTGACCTTTATTTTGCGAAATTCCGTGGCCAGTCCTTCGTAAATCAGGATCGACCCGGCCAGGCTGTCGCCGATGCCGATCAGTTCCTTGATCACCTCGGTCGCCTGTAATGATCCCATGGTGCCGCACAAGGCCCCCAGCACCCCGGCTTCCGCACAGGTCGGTATTTGCCCCGGTGGCGGCGCTTCGGGAAACAGGCAGCGATAGCAGGGCAGCGAGTTGCCTTCGTCGTCTTTATCATGGGGTCGGAAGGTGTATAGTTGCCCGTCGAAGCGCAAAATGGCCGCCGATACCAATGGTTTAGCGGCAAAATAACAGGCGTCATTGACCAGAAAACGGGTGGCGAAATTATCACTGCCGTCGGTTACCAGGTCGTAATCCGCAATCAGGTCCAAGGCGTTACCCGGTGCGATCCGTTCATTGTGCATAACCAGATTGATTTCCGGATTGATGGCGGCGATGGTCTTGCGGGCACTTTCCACTTTCGCCGTGCCGACGGCCCCAGTGGTATGCACGATCTGCCGTTGCAGGTTGGATAAATCGACCACATCATCATCGACCACGCCAATGGTGCCAACCCCGGCGGCGGCCAGATACAAAATCACCGGTGAGCCCAGCCCACCGGCGCCAATGACCAGCACTTTCGAACCCAGCAACTTGGCCTGGCCGATGCCGCCAACGTCGCTCAGTAGAATATGCCGGGCGTACCTTTGAATCTGTTGTTCGCTGAAATCCATTTCTAATCCAAACCCAGCCCGTCAAAAAGTGCCGTCGATAAATAGCGCTCGGCGAAGGATGGCAGAATAACCACAATGACCTTACCCGCCATTTCCGGTCGCGCGCCAATTTCAAGGGCGGCGGCCAGGGCGGCACCCGATGAAATTCCACCCGGTAAACCTTCCAGCCGGGCCGCCTTGCGGGCCGTGGCCAAGGCCGTTTCGTTGCCGATTTTGATCACTTCATCGATTAAAGTCTGATCCAGAATAGGCGGAATAAACCCGGCTCCGATACCCTGAATTTTATGCGGACCGGGAATGCCGCCCGACAGCACCGGGCTGTCTTCCGGTTCGACGGCGACCATTTTCAGGTGGCCGTTGTAGCCTTTCAGGACGTCGCCCAGACCCGTCAACGTGCCACCGGTGCCAACCCCGCTGATCACCATATCGATGTTGCCGCCCGTGTCGGCCCAGATTTCCTCAGCCGTTGTGCGGCGATGAACTTCCGGATTGGCCGGGTTTTCAAACTGTTGCAACATGATCGCGCCGGGGGTGTTGGCAAGGATTTCCTCGGCCCTGGCTATCGCCCCCTTCATGCCCAGGGCGGCGGGGGTCTGGACAATCTCAGCACCCAGCAGGGCGACCATTTTGCGCCGTTCCACCGACATGCTTTCGGGCATGGTCAGAATCAGCCGGTAGCCCCTGGCGGCGCAGACGAAGGCCAGGGCGATCCCCGTGTTGCCCGATGTCGGTTCGACCAGAACCGTCCGATCGTTGATCAGACCGTCCGCCTCGACGGCCTCGATCATGGCCAGGCCGATCCGGTCCTTGACCGATGCCAGCGGATTGAAAAACTCACATTTGCCCAGAATGACGGCCCTACAATCGGCGTCTTCGGCCAGCCGGGACAGGCGGACCAGGGGGGTCGCGCCAATGGTGTCGGTCAGTGAATCGTAGACGCGTCCACGAAATGACAGGGCCCCGGTCAAATCACGAAATCCAGATTTTTCCGGCCCTCGCTGACAATGCCGACCCGGTCCGACCGGTCGCACAGATCATCGATGGAAATATCATCCAGTTGCGCCATGACCTGGTCTTGCAGTACCGCCCACATGGGCCGCACCACTTTGCAACCCAGTTCCGAGCCATCTGTGTCGCTGGCCGGATCGTCGTTTGTATCCATGGTCTGGACGATGCGGACAATATCGCCGATGGAAATGCGCCGCCGTTCCCGCGCCAGCCGGTAGCCGCCACGGGGTCCGCGCACGCCGACCAGCACGCCCTGGCGCACCAGATGTTGCAGGGCCTGTTCCAGATAGCGCCGGGGGATGCCCTGGCGGCGGGTGATTTCACGGCTTTGCACCGGGTCGCTGCCCGCGTGATAGGCGATATCGAGTACGGATTCGATGGCATAGAGCATTTTTTTCGACAGCCTAAGCATCGCCGGTCGATCCGAATCCACCGGCGGCACGGGCGCTGGTTGGCAAGTCATCGACCACGGCCCAGTCGGCCGTGACAACCGGGGCAAGGATCAGTTGGGCGATGCGCATCCCGCGTTCGACCACAAACGGGTCGGCACCGTGATTGATTAATATGACGCCGATTTCTCCCCGGTAATCCGCATCTATCGTGCCCGGCGAATTCAACACCGTGACCCCGTGTTTCAGGGCCAGGCCCGACCGGGGCCGCACCTGGGCCTCGTATCCTGCGGCCAGGGCCAGCGCGATGCCGGTGGGGATTAAAGCCCGCTCGCCCGCGTCGATTGAAACCGGCTCGGCAATGGCGGCGACCAGATCGGCCCCGGCGCTCAAGTCGGTGGCGTATCGGGGGATGTCCAGGCCGTCCAGATTGGCCAACCGCCGCAGGGGAACCTGAATTTCCGCCATGGCCCGGTCTAGCCCGTCACCGCATCGGCGATTTTTTCCGCCAGGGTGCGGGCCACCGCCAGCTTGCTCATTTTCGGCCAGTCTTCGACGCCGCTATCGCTGATCACATGCACCGTGTTGTCATCGCCGCCGAAAGTTCCGGTGGCGCTCGATACATCGTTGGCGACGATCCAGTCGCAACCCTTGCTCTGGCGTTTGGCGCTGGCGTTCCCGACCACGTTCTCGGTTTCTGCGGCGAAGCCGATGACCAGGCCGGGCCTTTGGTTGCCGGACCTGGAGAGCGTTGCAAGGATATCCGGGTTTTCCGTCAGTTCCAGGGCCTTCAGCGCACGGCCGTTCTTTTTCAACTTGGCCGGGGCTTGGTCGGTGGCGCGCCAGTCCGCTACGGCGGCGGCGCAAACGGCGATATGGGCCGGCAGGGCGCTTTGACAGGCCGCCAGCATGTCGCGCGCCGATTGCACATGAATAACCGAAACCCCCGGCGGGTCGGGCTGTTCCGTCGGCCCCGAAACCAGGGTCGTGGTCGCGCCCAGGCTATGCAGGGCGGCGGCGATGGCGTGGCCCTGCTTGCCCGACGACCGGTTGGCGATGTAGCGCACCGGATCGATCGGCTCAAAGGTCGGGCCGCTGGTGACCAGGGCGTGTTGGCCGTTCAGGCGTTCCGACCGGGTATAAAATTGCGCGATAGCGTCAACGATGGCGGCGGGCTCGCTCATGCGGCCGAAACCAAACTCGCCGCAGGCCATATCGCCCTGATCCGGGCCGATGATGCGAACCCCGCGGGATTGCAACAAGGCCAGATTCTTGCGGGTCGCCGGGTGATCCCACATGCGCACATTCATGGCCGGGGCAATGATGACCGGCTTGTCGGTCGCCAGCAGCGCCGTGGTCGCCAGATCATCGGCCAGCCCGGCCGCCATTTTGGCTACAATATCGGCGCTGGCCGGGGCGACCAGCAGCAGGTCGGCCTGACGGGACAGCTCGATATGACCCATCTGGTTTTCATCCGTCAGGGAAAACAGGTCTTGATAAACGGTGTCGCGGCTGAGCACCGACAGGGACAGGGGGGTGACGAACTGAGTGCCACCTCGGGTCAAAATCACTCGCGTACGAATGCCGCCCTTGTCCAGCAGCCGGATCAGCTCCGGGCACTTAACGGCGGCTATGCCACCGGAAACAATCAATAAAACGCGTTTGTCCACGGTCGGACGTACCTCAATAATATTTAACGTGAAAATAGTGTGATTAATCTAGTGTGCCGTACTGATCGTGGCAAGCGCGGAATGCGACAATTTGGTGATTTTGGGCTCTGGCCTTGGGGGGGTTGGGCAGGTTAGTCCGGGTGAACCCTTTTATCCATCCATGCCTTGAGCATGTTTTCGGACAGTTCGTTTAATTTCAGATAATAATCTGCTGTTTCACCCGGCCTTAATGCATGGATGCCAATAAACAGGCCATAGTCCAGTAAAGCCAGTCTTTGGGCCTCGGGCCCGGTGAGTTGAATTCCGGCCTGTGCGGCCAGGGCGACAATGCCCTGTTCCAGGAAATCCAGCCGGCTTTGATCGACTTTCTGAACGACTCTGCGCGCGCGCTCGTCCGTTCCGGCCCATCCGCGAATGGCGTTTTCGCTGGCAGACGACAGTTCGGCCACCTGACGGGCCAGGGCTTTTCGCTGTGCGTGAGAATCTGAAACGTTGACGACAGCGGCAATCACCGATGCCGTTGATGATTTTTGCCAATGCTCAAGAACAGCAACGACAAATTCGTTGTGATCGGCAAAATGATGATAAAATGATCCCCTGGTCTTGCCCGCAAAAGCGCATATTCGCTCAATCGATAATCCGCAAACACCCGCGTCCCCAAGCACGGCAAGCCCAAGTTCCAGCCAGGTTTCAATTGTGAACCGCTTGTTGGGGGGGACGACCATCTCTTTATCCCGTCACCCGAGTGCGCCGATGGAAACGGCCGCAGATGCCGCAAACAGGATCCATTGGGGCATTTCCAGATGACGTTGCCGTTTCCACACGACCAAAACCAGCCCCCATACCAGAAACGCCACGGAAAACCCGGTTGCCAGAATGGCCACTTCACGGGCGGCCGGATCGGCAAGGAACCAGATCCAGCAGAGCCCCATGGCAAACAACACAATGGACACCAGATGCCAGCAATAATAGTTGGTCAGCTTGGCAACGGTTTTTAAGTCCGTTGCCGCCAGCATAGGGCGCGCGATCGCCGGTCCGCCGACAAAGACATGAATGAGAAATATCGCGAAATTGACAATAATGGCCGCATAAATCATGACAAAGACTTTCAGAATGAAGACGTTGCAAAAACGACCATAACATAAAGTATGTTATGTTCCATGGAAAATGTTCGAACCGTGAAAAGCCGAACTTCCTGTTCAGTCCAGTATGACGGCCAGCAGGCTCACTAACACAGCGGCTGTGGCGATCAGTGTAATCGGTCCCAAGCCCAGGGTTTTTTTACCGCCCCTGAGCGCCCGGATCGTTTCGGGATGCAGTTTCAGGCCTCCGCCGGCCAGCTCGGCCACCCCTTTTTCAAGGTTCTCCAGCAAGCTTGGCAGTCGCCGCAGGGCCACGGCGAAATCGGCGACGGCATCGACAATGCGGGCTTCCGGCCCCAGGGTCTGCCGCATCAAGTCTTCGATCAGGGGCCGGGCCAGAAACCACATGTTGGCTTCCGGGTCGAGCGTCCGTCCGGTGCCTTCGGCGATCAGCATGGTTTTTTGCAGCAGCAGCAATTGCGGCTGGGTCTCCATGTCAAACTTCTCGGTGATGGAAAAAAGCTGGCCGAGCAGGCGGGCGATGGAAATTTCGTTTTGCGGCAAATCCAGGATCGGCTCGGCGATCGACCGGCAGGCCTGGGTGAAGGTATCGACGGATTGCTCCGGGCCAATCCATCCGGCTTCGAAATGAACCTCCGCAACTCGCCGGTAGTCCCGGCTCAGGAAGGCCAGCAGCATCTCGCCCAGGTGTCGCCGGGTGGTCCGGTCAAGCCGCCCCATGATGCCGAAATCGACCACCGCCAGGCCGCCGTCCTGGCGCACGAACATATTGCCCGGATGTAAGTCAGCATGGAAAAAGCCATCCCGGTAGACCTGCTGGAAGAACGCGGCAGAGGATTTTTCCAGCACCGCCGTCGGATTGAGGCCGAAGCCCCTGATCGCTTCCACGTCGTCCATCGGCACCCCATAGACCCGTTCGGTGGTCAGGACCCGCAAACCGGTCAGGACCCAGTCCACTTTGGGCACGGTAAAGTCCGGGTCGTCCTTGAAGTTCTCGCCCAGTTCGGCGGCGGCGGCGGCTTCGAAACGCAGGTCCATCTCCAGCTTCACCGTGTCGGCCAGGGTGGCGACGGACGCCACGGGTCTAAGGCGCCTGAATTCGGGCCGGGCCGCCTCGACCAGTTCGGCGACCCAGGAGAACAATTCCAGATCACGGGCGAAGGCTTGCTCGATGCCGGGGCGCAAGACTTTTACCGCCACTTCGCGACCGTCCAGGGTCTCGGCGAAATGGACCTGGGCAATGGACGCGGCGGCCACGGGCGTGGTGTCGAAGCCGGAAAACAACTGGTCCAGGGGTTTGCCGAATTCACGCTCGATAATCTTTATCGCCTGATCGCCGGGAAACGGCGGCAGGCGGTCCTGCAAAGCGGACAGATCGGTGGCGAATTCCTCGCCCAGCAGGTCCGAGCGGGTCGACAAAGCCTGGCCCAGCTTGATGAAACTGGGGCCGGCTTCCTGCAAGGCGGTGGCCAGGCGCTGGCCGGGGCGGCCTTCGGCTTTTCTGGAAAACAGGCGGGCCAGCATCAGCACCGGGGCCGCCACTTGCAGCCGTTCCAGCAAGAACAGGGAATTATGGCGGGCCAGAATGCGGGCGATGGCCAGCAGGCGGGCCAGGTTTCGAAGCGTTCTTGTCATCGTCGCTAAATCCGCCAGGCGGTGTGCAGGGCGGCGATACCGCCGGATAGATTGCGATAGCCGACTTGCTCAAGTCCCGCATCGCCGATCATCGCCGCGAAGGTTTGCTGGTCGGGAAAACGGCGGATGCTTTCGGCCAGGTATTGATAGGACTCCGCGTCCCCCGCCACCAACCGGCCCAGTCTGGGCAGGACGCTAAAGGAATAGCTGTTGTACAGGCGTTCCATCAGGGGGGCGACGACCCGGCTGAATTCCAGGCACAGGAAATGGCCGCCCGGCTTCAGCACGCGCCGGGCTTCCTTGAGTGCCCGCTCAATATGGGTGACGTTACGAATGCAAAAGGCAATGGTCAAGGCATCGAACGAGCCATCGGGCACGGGCAGTTTCTCGGCATCGCCATTGAGCCAGGCAATGCCATCCATAATGCCCCGGTCCATGGCCCGGTCGCGGCCAACGTCCAGCATTTCATCGTTGATGTCGCACACGGTCACCGCGCCGCCGCCGCGCCCTAGAAAGCGCAAGGCGATATCGCCGGTGCCGCCGCCGACATCGAGCAGGGTCATGTCGCCGCGCGGATTTAAGGTATCGATCAGGGCCGCTTTCCACAGCCGATGCACACCCAGGCTCATCAGATCGTTCATCAGGTCGTAGCGGGGCGCGACCTTGTCGAACACGTCCTTGACCATGCCCGCCTTGTCATCGACACCGACATCTGTGTAGCCGAAATGGGTCGTTTGTGAAGATTTCCCATTCATCATCAGCGCACCATAGCCCAAGCACATAAAAGGCGCTAGCTTACCGTCCATGCCCGAATTGCCCGAAGTCGAAACCGTTCGCCGAGCCCTGGCCCCCGTGCTGGAAGGCCGCACTCTGGTTCGTGTCGTCGCCCGCCGCCCCGACCTGCGGTTCCCCCTGCCCGAGGACTTCGGCCAGCGCCTGACCGGTCGCCGGGTGCGGGCGGTCCGTCGCCGGGCCAAGTTTCTGTTGATTGAAATAGACGACGGCACGGTGCTGGTCAGCCATCTGGGCATGTCGGGCAGCTACCGCATTCATCAAGGAGACAAGCCGCCCCTGGAAAAACACGAACACATTATTTTGCTGACCGATGAAGGCACGGAAATCCGCTACAACGATCCCCGCCGGTTCGGCTTTATGGACCTGGTCGATGGGGGCCAATTGGCAGATTATCCCATGCTCAAAAACATGGGGCCGGAACCCCTGGACGATGCTTTTGATGGTGCGGCCCTGACCGCCGCCCTGAAAAACAGGCAGACGCCGATCAAGGCCGCTTTGCTGGACCAGACCGTGGTCGCCGGGTTGGGCAATATATATGTCGCCGAGGCTTTGTTCCGGGCCGGGATTTCGCCCAGGCGCAAGGCCGCCTCTGTGGCCGGGGTGCGGGCCGCCCGCCTGGTTCCCGCTATTAAAGAAGTCCTGCAAGAAGCCATTGCCGCCGGTGGGTCTTCGATCAGCGACCACCGCCAGCCGGATGGCGAGCCCGGCTATTTCCAGCACCGCTTTGCCGTCTATGGACGCCAGGGTGAGCCCTGCCCCGGTTGCCACTGCGATGTCTCCCGCACCGGCGGTATCGCCAGAATCACTCAGTCCGGGCGCTCGACATTTTACTGTTCCAGACGGCAACGCTAACCGATAGACTCTGGCACCATGAAAAAGATCGCCCTGATGATGTTCCTGATGATCGCCCCGGCCCATGGCGGCAGCGCCTTCATCACCGGCTTCGACGACCTGCCCCTGATGCCGGGATTGACAGAGCTTCAGGGTGAGTTGATAACCTTCGATAGTCCGACCGGGCGAATTATCGAAAATACCGTGCGCGGCACCCCCCCGCGCCGGGCGGTGCTGGATTTCTATAACGCCACCCTGCCCCAACTGGGCTGGCGCAAACTGGGTCACGGCCGGTTTGCCCGGGAAGATGAAACCCTGCGGCTGGAATTCCTCAGCCCCGACCTGACCATCCGCTTTATCCTTCGACCCGCTGAACAATAGGAACCCCTCATGGCATTTCAAAACATCATGGCATTTCAAAACATCATCGTCCAAACCAAAGGCCCGGTCGGCCTGATCACCCTGAACCGGCCGAAAGCCATGAACGCCCTGAATGCCGCCCTGGTCGGGGAACTGGCCCAGGCCCTGAAGGATTTCGAGGCAGACGATAATGTTGGCGCCATTGTCCTGACCGGATCTGACAAGGCTTTCGCCGCCGGGGCCGATATCAAGGAAATGAAAGACAAGACCTTCGCCCAGGTGTTCAACGAAAATTTCATTACCGAGGGCTGGGAACAGGTCGCCCTCTGTCGCAAGCCGGTGATCGCCGCCGTCGCCGGATACGCCCTCGGCGGCGGCTGCGAACTGGCTATGATGTGCGATTTTATCCTGGCCGCCGAAACGGCTAAATTCGGCCAGCCGGAAATCACCATCGGCACCCTGCCCGGTGCCGGGGGAACCCAGCGCCTGACCCGCACGGTGGGCAAATCAAAAGCCATGGAAATGTGCCTGACCGGCCGCATGATGGACGCGGACGAAGCCGAACGTTCGGGCCTGGTCAGCCGCATTGTCGCCGCCGACCAATTGATCGACGAAGCCCTGAAAGTGGCCGAAGCGATTACCAGACTGTCCGCCCCGGTGGTAAAAATGGCCAAGGAAGCGGTCAACCGGGCGCTCGAAACCACCCTGGCCGAAGGCATCCGTTTTGAACGCCGCCTGTTTCATGCCAGCTTCGCCTTGCAAGACCAGAAAGAAGGCATGTCGGCCTTTATCGAAAAACGCCAACCGGCGTTCAAGGGCAAATAGACCCGAGAGCATAAAAACCTCATACGGAAACATTTGACCGGGATTATTTTGCGTTGTGGCGCGGCACGGTGCGCAGGACGATGCGGGGCATCGTTCAAGGGCCGTAACAAAGCCACAGCGCAAAAGAACCCGGCCTTCGGTGGCCGATACAGGTGGTCCGGATGCGTTACGTTACTTGCCCGATGAACCACATCGCGCGGCGCAACGTGCCTACCCGGACCGCCTGTCTCGACCATCAAATGAATCCGTATGAGGTTTTTATGCTCTAGCGCCCTAAAACCAGTGTCGGCGGGGGTTGACGGGACCGGACGGGGCCTATATAAACCCGCCTTCGCATT
>ENA-ORDP01001504-ORDP01001504.1-marine-sediment-metagenome-genome-assembly--contig:-NODE-1504-length-12633-cov-4.302751_pt1 | contig 12633 bp, 13 predicted proteins | sample MGYA00248627_ERZ508539 | MGnify/ENA primary metagenome ERZ508539 (study PRJEB26208, sample SAMN05571518) | marine sediment metagenome | biome: deep sea; feature: Hydrothermal vent; material...
AAACGCTGGAACATTACTCAAAACCCCGGCTTGACTTCATTAAGTGGCGACCGACTGACAAAGGGAATGTCGAAATATTGAACGAGACAATCGATCTGTATCGCTATTTTGATGCCACCAGGCAGGCTGAGTTTTTCTTTGAATGTGTAGAAGAAACCGTGAATAAAACCTTGCCTGATGAAGTGAGTTATCTGAAAAAGCACGATCTCATCAATGATTTCATCAAAAACTATATCGATATGCCGGATAAAACCGTTGATCTGTTGATCCGCTTTTTAGGGCAGAATAACGGCACGCTTTCTATACGCGCGCGTGATAAAGAATTCAGAAAACTCACTGAAGATGAAGTGCAGGCCATTGAGCGTAAATATGAAGAAGTCTTTCGTAACGATGAGTAAGGAGACATTTTGAATGGAACATTTAGACAGAATCTCACCCTCAAAGTTTATGAGAGAGCTTCGGCCTGAATGCTACTCAGATACTGAAGATCACGTAGCGTACTTGCTGGATGCGCCAACTCTGGAATACCATCTGGACTCGATTACACAGCGCAACCAGACACATGAGTTCGAAATATTCTGCCGGAAACTCTGTGAGCGTACGATTTGTCCAAATCTACGACCGCAGACAGGGCCTGAAGGCGGCGGAGACAGCAAGGCGGATACTGAAACTTATCCCGTTTCTGATGAAATTGCGGCCATAACATATATCGGCGAAGCCAACGCAGGGCGCGAAAGATGGGCCTTTGCATTCAGTGCAAAAAAGAGGATTGCAGCGGATGCAGCGAGTCGCGTAGAATGAACAGGGAATGGGGCCTCTTTTTGTGAATAATCAGTGACTTAGAAATAATGATGATAACACAAGAGGCGCCTCATTCGCATTTATCTATATGATTTATAAAGAAAAGATGGTCGCCAGGGCAACAGACTATAGGCTTAATCAATACCATAATCAGTAATAATTATGAGTCACCTTCCTGCTGATTATTTTAAAAAGCCAATCAAAAACGGTGAAACTTCAGTTTCAGAAATTTGCTCAAATAATTTGAACAGGAAAGTCAATCTCACGCTGGATTCTCTGCAGGTACTCGACGCCATTGCCCGTCGTGGTAGTTTTGCTGCTGCCGCAGAAGAGTTGTATCGGGTTCCATCCTCGGTGACCTATGCGATCCGTAAACTCGAAGAAGGTCTTAAGGTCACATTGTTTGATCGTCGGGGTCACCGCGCCCATCTTACCGCTGCCGGTGAGGCACTATTACGAGATGGACGGGATCTGCTGTCGATTGCCGATGGAGTACAGCGCAATGTACGTCGTATCGCCACGGGCTGGGAGGTCGAGCTGCGTATTGCCGTAGGTGATTTGATGCCCTATGACAAAGTGTTGGCCTTGTGCGAAAAATTCTATCAGACTGCACCTGGGGCTCGTTTGCGACTATCCGCAGAAGTATTGGGTGGTACCTGGGATGCGCTGGTTTCGGGGCGTGCTGATTTGGTCATCGGTGCCCCCGGCGGAGGTCCATCCTCGGGAGGTTACGCAGTACAAAAACTGGGTGAGGTCGAAATGGTATTTGTGGTAGCCGCTGGGCATCCGCTGGCGGATGCCGCCGAGCCATTGTCAGATGATGTAATCCGCCGTCACCGTGCCGTTGCCGCTGCAGACAGCTCCCGTGGACTACCGCCACGGACCGTCGGCCTGTTGCCCGGGCAGAGTGTACTCACCGTTCCGGATCTGGCCACCAAGCGCGAAGCACAGAAACGTGCCCTTGGTGTTGGGCATTTACCCAGGCACATGATCCGGCGTGAACTTGCTGCCGGCCAGTTGCTCATCAAGGCCACGGAAAATGGTCATAACAGCCATTTTCCACTTTACTATGTTTGGCGCAACCATCATCAGGGCAAGGCACTGGCCTGGTTCCGCCAGCAATTATGCGATAATCCGCAGCCGATTAATTGGTTCGATGATGCTGCTCACACTCGTTGCAGCTCCTAAACCGATATGAAATAAACACAGCCCCGGTGAATAGTGCAATCATCTGCAGTTATGTAGTCTGCTAAGAGCCCCCACACCGCCATGAAAAAGGAGTAAGTAAATGTGGCGAAATCCACAGCTACCATGAGCAACATGCCACCCATCAACCGAGTGGGAGCCGAGCTGATTTCGGCTACTGATCTCAGTTATGCCCGCGGTGGCCGCATAATTTTGCAGCAGGTAGATATCAGCTTGTGCCGTGGAGAAATTGTCACCCTGATTGGTCCCAACGGTGCCGGCAAATCAACCCTGGTGAGAATTCTGTTGGGTCTTTGTCAGGCAGATAGCGGGCAGCTTACCCGCCAGCGGGCACTGCGTACCGGCTATGTGCCTCAAATGCTGAAAATGGACCCCGGTATGCCGATCACGGTCCAACGATTTGTTGATTTGTCACCATATCAACGTGATATGGCCGTGATCGATGCCCTGGCCCTGGCCGGTGTTGCTGATCTGGTCCGGTATTCCATGCATCATTTGTCGGGTGGTGAACTGCGCCGTGTACTACTGGCCAGGGCTTTGGTTGGTAACCCCGATCTGTTGATCCTGGATGAGCCTGCGGCCGGTGTCGATATCACCGGGCAGCAGGAAATCTATAGTATGATCAAAGCTTTTCACCAACAATATCAGACCGGCGTACTGCTGGTTTCGCACGATTTACACCTGGTGATGGCAGCCACCGATCGTGTGGTCTGTCTCAATCAACATGTTTGCTGTCAGGGTAGTCCGGACGCCGTACGCGACAATGCGGCCTATTTGGAGTTGTTTAACGCTGGTGAACTGGCTGTGTATACGCACCACCACGACCATCGGCACGGCATTGATGGTCGGGTGGTTCACAAAGGCTGAGTTCATGTTCGATCTTTTTGTCGCGAAAATCCTACTCGCAGGCGTCATGACTGCTGTACTGGCCGGTGCCCTGGGCAGCATTCTGGTGTGGCGACGCATGGCTTATTTTGGAACCGCACAAGCCCATGCTGCCCTACTCGGAGTGGCGCTGGCGCTGTATCTTGGTGTGGATGTCAGACTCGGCATTGTGTTGGTGTCGTTACTGGTCGGCCTGTTGATGTGGCAGTTGCAGCAGCGCTCTGATCTATCCACCGACACCCAGTTGGGTATTCTGGCCCACGGCACTCTGGCGCTGGGCTTGGTGCTACTCTACGGCTCTGGTCTGCGTATCAACCTCGATGCCTATCTTTTCGGAGACATCCTGGCTATCAGCGATCGCGACGTCGTTATTATCGCTGTTGGCGGTGGCCTAACGCTGTTACTGCTGTGGCGCTTCTGGTCAGCACTGCTGGCAGTCACCATCGACTATGAACTGGCCAAGGTCGAAGGTTTTCCGGTGGTCGGAACCGAGCTGCTGTATTTGTTATTGCTGAGTAGCATGGTGGCGTTGTCGATCCAGTTGATCGGAGCACTGTTAATTGTTTCACTGCTGATTATTCCGGTAGCAACGGCACGACGCCTGGCGACTTCTCCGGAACAAATGGTCATCGGTGGTGCACTACTTGGTTCTCTGGCAGTTGTCATCGGTGTCTTTGTTTCTCTGCGTAGTGATATTCCCACCGGCCCGGTTATTGTGGTCGTCAGTACTCTGCTATTTATACTTTCACGGCTCTTGCCGGCTCGTGGTGACTGATGTCTACCCCATTAGGCCATTCCCTGCTGGGCCTGATTTCCGGTCAGCTGGTGCCACCGGCGACAGCCACCGTGCAACGTCAATGGCTGATACTGAGTGTGGTCGCAGGTAATGCCGCCGATCTGGATTTCCTGCCCGGCTTGTTGAGTGGCGATCTCAATCGCTACCACCATCAGGCCAGTCATTCCCTTTTGGCAGCATTATTGGTGGGGATATTGGTGTGGCGATTACTGGCTCACCGCTACGCTCAGGCCGGCCGTGCCGGTCTATTAACCACATTGGCTTATTGCAGTCATCTGTTGGCAGATTACCTAACTGCTGATTATCGCCCACCCTTAGGTATTCCACTTTTTTGGCCTTTCTCCCCGGACTATTTTCTGTCACCCTACATCCTTCTCGACGGCGTCAAACACGGCATGCCGGGGGATTCCAGCCTGACCAGCCTGTTACAGATTCTGTCTTGGCAGAACTTGCAGCTGTTATTAATGGAGACTGCATTGTTCCTGCCGCCATTACTGCTGTTACGGTGGTGGCACAAGCACGGTGGAAATTGATCAGTGGCTCCCGCCAGCAGCAAATTTGCTTCACCTCATATTCAAAGGCTGTTCGTAACTCAGGAGGCTCCTCAGTTTGCCGTTTTTGTGTCAGGCATGGGTCCGGCCACCAGTGCTGCATCAAGGCGGGTCTTGAACCAGTTGATCCGCCAGTCAAGATGTGGGCCGGTAACCCGGCCACTGGAACCAACCTTTGCCACCGCCTGGCCCTGACGGACCCGCTGCCCGACATGCACCAGTATTTTCGACAAATGCAAATAGGAGGAACTGACGCCAAAGCCGTGGTCAATAACCAGTGTTGCTCCAGAAAGATACATCCCCGGGTGAGCCAGACGCACAATGCCAGCGGCGACTGCATGCACTACAGTGCCCATGGGCGCGGCGACGTCCACACCGTAATGGGGCCAGCGTGGTTTACCATTGAGAATGCGCTGACTGCCGTAAACTCCGGTGATGGGTCCGGTAACCGGCCAAATGAAGGGTTTGAAAAACCAGGGCAAGTCGGTGTTGTAGGCACGAGCGGCTTTGACCTGCAGTGCCTCCGCGTGAATTCTTTTGGCCAGTGCTGGTGGTGGGCTAACCTTCTTCTCCGGCAGTCCGTTAATGCGCTGAATAGCATAGTTACGTTGTACAATAACCAGCCGTTTTTTCAACAGCCGCCCATCCGGGTAACGCAAGGTCAACAATGCTGTCGCCGGATGGCTACGCCCGAAACCGATGACAAAATGGCCATCCTTGTTGACACGAACCGGCTGACCGTCAAGATCGATCCTCACACCTGCCCGGGTCTGTCCAATCACCATCCCACCCTGCTGCAGTTGCCCACGCAAGACCAGTGCCTGCAGTGGGGTACTCAACAGCAACAAGACTGCAGTCAGCAACCAACCGGCAGACTTGTGTAGTTGGCTGCGCGATAATAAGGGAACACACTTCATCATAATGATCATCCGGGGTTTATAACAGGAGAAGCAGTATACCCATCAATAGCGAAGTCGGTATACTGAGGTAGTCGGCATACTGAGAGCCTGCCCAGGAACAGAGAACCTCCAGAGGACAAGTGGTCTTTGGCTAGATTTTGCCCTGCGTCGTTACATACAATCGGTACTCGCTTCACCATAATAATGTGGTCTCAAAGCAGCTTTCCTTTGCTACGACCGCAACGGATGGCACAAGTACCGTGAATGGCACAAGTACCGTGAATGGCACAAGTACCGATTTTGTAGAAGCAATAAACCGGTCAGCTCCTATTCTCGGACAGCCTCCTGGAGTTTTTTACCCTCGGATTCCCATTAAAAGCTACTGTTATGAAAAAATTATTTATCCAAACCTTCGGCTGTCAAATGAATGACTATGATTCGGACCGGATGGCCGATTTGCTGCGGGTGAGTCATCAACTACAACGTACCGAAGATGTGGCGTCAGCCGACGTGTTGTTACTGAACACCTGTTCGGTACGAGAAAAAGCCCAGGAGAAAGTGTTTTCCCACCTCGGTCGCTGGCGTGAAATGAAACAGCTGCGCCCAGAGCTGGTAATCGGCGTCGGTGGCTGTGTTGCCAGTCAGGAGGGGGAAAATATCCTGCATCGGGCACCCTTTGTGGACCTCGTGTTCGGTCCTCAAACACTGCATAGGTTGCCACAAATGCTTGATTCGTTACTGCAATTCCGGAAACCTGCGCTGGATGTGAGTTTTCCTGAGATTGAAAAGTTTGATCGCCTGCCACCACCCCGGACCGATGGCGTTAAAGCCTATGTCTCTATTATGGAAGGCTGCAGTAAATTCTGCAGCTTCTGTGTTGTCCCCTATACCAGGGGCAGGGAATTCAGTCGCCCCTTTGATGATGTGATCACGGAGGTCTATGAACTGGCAGAACAAGGCGTACGGGAAGTTACCCTGCTGGGGCAGAACGTCAATGCCTATCGTGGCCTTATGTTCGATGGTGGTGAAGCAGATCTGTCTTTGTTGTTACGCCATGTTTGTGAAATTGACGGTATCGGCAGGGTTCGTTACACCACCTCGCATCCACTGGAATTTACCGACGAATTGGTGCGTGCACATCGTGACTTGAAGAAGTTGGCTGGGCATTTGCATCTGCCGGTACAAAGTGGCTCTGATCGGATTCTGGGTTTGATGAAACGCCGCTATACGGCATCCAGCTACCTGCAGATTATCGATAAACTACGCCAGGCACGGCCGGATATCAGTATCTCCTCGGATTTTATTGTCGGTTTTCCGAATGAAACCGATGCTGATTTTACTGCCACCATGGCCTTGATCGAAACTGTAGGCTTTGATCAGTCCTTCAGTTTTCTTTACAGCGCCAGGCCTGGGACCCCAGCTGCCAAGCTACCTGACGAAGTATCCATGACCACTAAAAAGCAACGCCTGCAACGCCTGCAGTACCGGATTACGGAAACCGCACAGCAAATCAGTACCCGTATGATCGGAACGGTGCAGTCCGTACTGGTCGAAGGACCTTCACGCAAGAATCCGCAAGAAATGTCCGGGCGTACCGAAAATAACCGAGTGGTTAATTTCCCGGCCAGTGTGGCCAGTCGTGGGCAATTTCTACCGGTGACCATTACCGCGGTGCTGAGCAATTCGTTACGTGGCGAATGTCAGGAGTAATAAATCGGTCGACTCCTGTTCTCGGACAGGCTTCCGGCCTGATATACTCTGTGACCTCGAATTCACTGTGGGACACTTGTTGAACAGCTGTCAAAAGACCGTCACTTTCACCCTGGAGCCGGCAGACAATCAGCGTCTGGCGGTGTTGTGTGGAGAATGTGATGCACATATCCGTCAGATCGAAGACCGGTTGGGTGTCAGTATCAGCCAGCGTGGCCACCGGGTTCATGTCGTGGGTGAGCAGGCAGTCACCGCCAAAAAGGTGTTGCTGGACTTGTACGCAGACACCGCTGAGTACACTGAGTTAAATCAATCCGGTATTCATCTGGCATTGCGTGCCGTGAATCCTACGGCACCCGGAACAGAGGGTCCGCCGACCACGGAGCTGCGCCTCACCAAAATCCGGATTCGAGGTCGAAATCCACACCAAAATCTCTACCTACAGCGTATCCTGAGTCATGATGTCAGCTTCGGTATTGGTCCGGCTGGTACCGGCAAGACTTTTCTGGCCGTGGCCTGCGCAGTTGAGGCGCTGGAAAAACACCAAGTCGAACGCCTGGTTCTGGTCCGCCCTGCGGTAGAGGCCGGGGAACGGTTGGGCTTTTTGCCAGGGGATATTGAGCAGAAGGTTGACCCCTATTTGCGGCCCCTTTTTGATGCCTTGATTGAATTACTGGGGCTGGGAAAAATGGCCCGCCTGCAGGAACGTGGTGTGATCGAGATTGCGCCACTGGCCTATATGCGTGGGCGCACCCTCAACAGCAGTTTTGTGTTGTTGGATGAGGCCCAAAATACCACCACAGAGCAGATGAAGATGTTTCTTACCCGACTCGGATTTTCTTCCCGAGCCGTAATCACCGGTGATCTGACCCAGGTTGATCTACCCCGGGGAGTGCGCTCCGGCCTGCGCCAGGCCGTGGCTATTTTGCATGAGGTCAAGGGTATCAGCGTCACTCGTTTTCAGGCCTTTGATGTGGTCCGTCATCCACTGGTACAGAGTATTGTCGAGGCCTATGAGCGGGCTGAGGCAGGGAGCGAACCCGATTGACCGTCCAATTGGTCATACAGCGGCCAAGCACAGATACCAACACCCCGGATGATCGGGATATTGAACGCTGGATGATGGTTTTCTCAGCGGCTGTTGCAGCCCGTGGCGAGGTCACGGTCAGGATCGTCGATCGTGAAGAGATCACCCAGCTGAATCGGCAATACCGAAAGAGCGACAAGCCAACCAATGTTCTGTCGTTTCTTTTTGTTGATCCACCGGGTATGCACGCGGATATTCTCGGAGACCTGGTTGTCTGTGCTGAAATTGTTGCCAGACAGGCGCAGCAACAACAGATTTCCTTGTCCCACCATTGGGCCCACATGCTGGCACATGGCCTGTTGCACTTACTGGGTTACGACCACCAGCAAGAGGTCGAGGCACTCAGAATGGAGCAGCAGGAAAAAAGATTGTTGGCCTTGCTGCACATTGTCAATCCTTATGCGGATGAATCTCCCATCTACGAATGAGCCATATGAATCCAACCCCTGAATCCGCTTATCGACCTGCTTGGCTTTTACGCCTGGCCGAGTGGATTAAACCCAGACCTGTCACCCGTAATCAGGTTTTACAGGAACTGCGTAATGCTCGGCAACGAGGCCTGCTTGAGCAGAGCGCCATGGACACGATCGAGCGCGTGTTTCGGGTTTCGGATATGCGGGTACGAGATATCCTTATACCGCGCTCACAAATGGTCGTTGTTGAGCGTGATGATGAACCTGAAGCGATCCTCAATGTTGTGGTTGAATCCGGGCATTCCCGCTTTCCGGTCATTGATGAAACTCGTGACCGCATTATCGGCGTAATGATGGCTAAGGACCTGCTGCGTTACTACCAGCAAGACAATGATGAGGATTTTGACATCAAGGATCTGACTCGACCGGCCACCTTTGTACCGGAAAGCAAGCGCCTCAATATCTTGCTGAGTGAATTTCAGGAGCAACGCAATCACATGGCGATCGTGGTCGATGAGTACGCCGGGGTCGCGGGCCTGATTACGATCGAAGACGTACTGGAGCAAATCGTCGGTGATATCAGTGATGAGCACGATGCCGAAGAATCTGAACAAATGATTGTGCAGCGAGATACGCATGATTTTATTATCAAAGCTTTGTGTGGTCTTGATGAGTTTAACCAGCAATTTCATTTTCCGGACCCCGTTCATGATATCGAGACCATCGGCGGCTTGGTGTTAAGTCAATTCGGCAGGCTTCCGGAACGTGGTGAGGCCGTGAAAATTTCCGGCTGGACCTTTGAAGTCCTCAATGCAGATAGCCGCAGAATCCTGCTGTTACATGTCTACCAGCCCTGATAAAACCCATCGGCTGACCTGGCCACGGGCGTCGTTGAGCCTGCTTGCGGGTCTGCTTTTCACGCTGGGTTTTGCCCCCGTGAGCTTCAAGCTGTTGACCCTGCTGGCCCTGGCCCTGCTACTGGGTTGTCTGCAAGGAGCAAAGCCGAAAACTGCAGCGAAATATGGCTTGTTATTCGGCATTACTGCCTTCGGCGTCGGTGTTTCCTGGGTCTACGTCAGCCTGCATCGCTTTGGCGGTATGGCACCGCCGCTGGCTGCACTGGCGGTGGCCTTGCTGGTGATTTACTGTGCGTTGTCTCCAGCGCTGGTCGCTTGGTTGTATGCCCGGGCTCAGTCTTGTGGGATTCAAACGCTATCGATAACCGGTGACAAACGACGGTACCGGTTCAGCAATGTACTGCTGTTCAGTGCCCTCTGGGTATTAGCTGAGTGGCTGCGCAGCTGGTTATTCAGCGGCTTTCCCTGGTTACTGGCCGGTTATAGCCAGATCGGTTGGCCACTGGCGGGTTTTGCTCCCCTGGTGGGTATCTATGGCGTCAGCCTGGTGACTGCCTTGACCGGTAGCTGCCTGTTTTTACTGTGGCAATCGCGAGGTCGTTCAATATCGGCACTGATTACTCTCACAATCCTCTGGGTGGGAGGCTATGCCAGCAGCGGGATTTCCTGGACCAGCCCGCAAGGCCCGGTACTCAAGGTTGCCGCAATACAAGGCAATGTGGCACTTGCGGACAAATGGGTTGCAGCAAACCGTGGGCGCATTCGCAACACTTATTTATCTCGTTCCCTGCCTTTGCGTGATCGGGATTTGATCGTTTGGCCCGAAGCGGCGCTGCCTGAGGCCAGTGACCGCCTGCCTGCCTCCTTGCTGCAGACGCTGCGCAAACATCCGGCAGATTTTGTGATTGGTGTGGTTGAAGTCAACCCGGTGGACCGGCGTCAGTATTTCAACAGCGCCCTGCTGCTCGGCCGAAAAACGCAGCTCTACCGCAAACGTCACCTCGTCCCCTTTGGTGAGTTTCTACCACTGCCGGGGCTGCTGGGTTGGTTGATCGATTATCTGAAGATACCCATGAGTAATTTTTCTGCCGGTGCCAGTGGCCAGGCCCCACTGAGCCTGGCCGGAACCAAAGTGGCGATCGATATCTGCTATGAAGATGCCTTTGCTGATGAAATTGCCAAGGCTGCAGTGGGCAGTACCCTGTTGATCAATCTGTCTGAAGACGCCTGGTTTGGTGACTCTCTGGCACCTCATCAGCGTCTGGAAATGGCCCGTATGCGCAGCCTTGAAACTGGCCGGCCAATGCTCAGGGCCGCCAATACCGGTCCTTCGGCGATCATTGACGCCAACGGCCGTGTTATAGCGTCCAGTCCACAATTTGTCACCACAGTACTCACAGGCAAGCTCCAACCCCGATCAGGGTTAACACTGTTTATGCGTACCGGCAGTACACCCTTGTTGCTGGGGTTACTGGCACTGGTGCTATTGGTGTTGGCCAGGAGATTGCTCCAAAAGTCAGATCAGAAATACATAGGCCAAACCGAGTACGCTGAAAAAGCCGACGATATCGGTGACCGTAGTCAGGGCCACACCTGAGGCCAATGCCGGATCAATCCCCAGCTGCTTGACCAGCAGTGGTAGGACCACACCTGCAGCGGCAGCAAACAGCAGGTTAATCGCCATCGCCGCAGCAATGACCATCCCCAGGTAGATATCGTGATACCACAGTGCTGTTACCACGGCGACGACCAGCGCCCAGACCAGACCATTGAAGGCACCGACCAGAATTTCCTTCTTCATCACCTGCCAGGCGTTGAGAGAGGTAATGGTCCCCGTACCCATACCACGGATGACTATTGTCAAGGTCTGGGTGCCGGCATTACCACCCATGCTGGCGATAATCGTCATCAGAGCGGCCAGTGCCACCACTTGTTCAATCGTGGCTTCAAAAGAGCGAATCACGGTTGACGCCAACAGCGCCGTCACCAGATTAACACCTAGCCACAAGGCGCGTTTGCAGGAAGTTCGTACCACGGGGGCGAAAATATCATCCTCTTCATCCAGGCCGGCCTGGACCATCATGGTATGTTCCGCTTCGTCACGGATAACGTCCACCGCATCATCGATGGTGATGCGGCCGAGCAGGATATTATTCTCATCGACCACGGCTGCAGAGATCAGATTATATCGTTCAAAGGCTGTAGCAACCTTTTCATCCTCGACCAAGGTAGTAAAACTGACCGGCTCAGTTTCCATGATATCGGCCACTTGATCACTGCCGTCACTGGTCAGGATAGCCGGTAACGATAAGGCGCCTTTAAGCCGGTTATGCGGGTCGACAACAAACAGCTGGTCGGTATATTCGGGCAACTCTCCCAATAATCGCAGATAACGCTGCACCACCGCGAGCTTGACATTGGCACGGATGGTCACTGTATCGACATTCATCAGGCCACCGGCGGTATCCTCCGGCCAGGCCAGGACCGCATCAAGGTCCTGGCGTGTCTCCTGATCCAGATCGAATAACACCCGGGCGGTGATATCATCGGGAAGATCCGGAAACAGATCGGCGATTTCATCGATATCAAGGCTTAGGATCGCCCGGGCTAAAAGCTGTGGTGAGAGTGTTTCCATGAGGCTTTTCTGTACGCCTTCAGGAACCTCGATCAGCACCTCGCCCATGAGTTCAAGTGGTAGCTCAGGCCACAATCTCTGGCGTTGATCGGGAGTGATACTTTCCAGTAGGTTAGCAATATCTGCCGGGTGCAGGCGCTCCAGCAGGCTGCGGATATCCGATGAAGAATGTACTTCTATCGCTTGCAGTACTGCAGTACAAATTTCTTCAAGTTCTTCCTCGTCCATTGTCCCGTGTCCGATTCACGGACAGCCTCCTAGTCGGATGTTATCCGCAAATGGCCTTTGATGGTTTGACGCAACTTCACCGTCAACCGCTGTTTGGCCCAGCCATGAACGTTATCGTGAGCTTCGATATAAAGCTTGCCGGTTGAGGGTAAAGAGATCCCACTCAGGCCCCGTGTGAACGGTTGTTCGTCTACATGAGGATGATAGAGCACCCGGTTTGCAAGCACCTGGCCGTTGCTATCGACCACACGCCAGCGGTCGGCATAATGGTCCCAGCCGGTATCAGCATGCTGCAAGGTGACCTGAATGTCCCATAGCCGATTGTCCACCGTTCTGAAATCAGCAGCGACAAGGGTCACCTCACCCGCGTTAGCAATATTTGCCAGCGACAACCCCAAGAATAGTATCTGCAAAATCTTTATTATAACTACCTTTGCCATGGTCTTCTCCAATATCAATTTGTCTATTCGCTCACAACCCTTGCTTCACGAAGGTATAAAATTAGTAACGATTCAGCGCATTCATCTTTTGTCCCATTACGGCGTGTGTTCGTACTCGAATGCTC
>ENA-ORDP01001505-ORDP01001505.1-marine-sediment-metagenome-genome-assembly--contig:-NODE-1505-length-12631-cov-35.943782_pt1 | contig 12631 bp, 13 predicted proteins | sample MGYA00248627_ERZ508539 | MGnify/ENA primary metagenome ERZ508539 (study PRJEB26208, sample SAMN05571518) | marine sediment metagenome | biome: deep sea; feature: Hydrothermal vent; material...
GTGGACATCGACAATGACGGTGATCTCGATGCCTTTGTCGGGGGGTTCACCGGCACGGTGGAGTTTTTTGAGAATCTGGAGTTCCAGAGACTTGCCCTGCCCGCCGGAGCGGGGAATCTGCTGATCAATGTGGCTACCGCAGGCGCAAATATTCCTGGCGGGTTTCTGACCGCGGCTGCACTGACGAGCCCGCCGACAGGAAGCTTCCCGTTTGGTAAAATAAGCTACAACGTCATCACCACGGCAGGTGGTACGGTCACCGTGCGCATGGCCTTCCCCTCCGCCCTGCCTTCGGGGTTCAAGGTCTATAAAATCGATGCTTCGGATAATTTTACAGTGATCCCTGCTTCGCAGTACACACAGGTCAACAGCACCACCCTTGATCTCAGCCTCACCGATGGCAGCGCCTTTGATCTGGATGCGGATGCCGCCAATGGTGTGATTATCGATCCGGTGACGGTGGGTGCGCCAACGGCCGCGACAGGCGGCGGCGGAAGTGGTGGTGGCGGAGGCGGTTGCGTGATTCAGCCGGCTGGTGGATTTGATCCGCTGCTGCCGCTGCTGGCGTTGATGGGTACATTTGTGGCATGGATACGCCGCAAACGTGTGTGAGAACAGGACGCTTGCAAGCCCACAGGGAAGAGGGCGCCGTGTCTGATTCTGACCTCCCGCCGGCACCGCCGGCAGCCGGCCTGCCGCCGTTTGCCTATACGACATCACCGGAGTTCCCCGAACTTCTCGATCAACTGAAGGCATCGCTGGTGATGTCCACCTATCAGGCGGGCAAGCTGATATTTATTTCTTCTGACGGCGAAAATATCAAGTTACTGCCACGCAATATGGACCAGCCGATGGGGCTGGCATTGCAAGGTAATAAACTGGCTGTGGCCTGTATGCACGATACCTTCGTGCTGGCACATGATGCCCGTCTGGCTGCCGCGTATCCCCGCCGGCCCGGGATGTACGACACCCTGTTTATGCCACGCCGGCAGTTCTACAGCGGTACGCTGCACCTGCACGACATCGGCTGGCAGGGCGATCACCTGATTGCAGTGAACACGCTTTTTTCATGCCTGTGTCGTGTGGATGGCGAGTACAGCTTCACGCCTGTCTGGAAACCGCCGTTTATCACCGAACTTGCACCCGAAGACCGCTGCCATTTGAACGGTATGGCCATGGTGGATGGTAAACCCCAATATGTATCCGCATTCGGCGCCACCAATAACAAAGATGACTGGCGCGAGAAGAAATATGAGTCCGGCATCATCATGGATGTGGACAGTGGTGAGGTCATTGCCGGGGGATTGCCGATGCCGCACACGCCGCGTGTGTTTGACGGGGAATTGTATGTATTGTTTTCTGCAACGGGCGAACTGGCGCATATTGATGTCAAAACGGGCAGGCATGAAGTGGTGAAGAAATTCGATGGCTATGTGCGGGGTATGGATAAGATAGGTGATTACCTTTTTGTGTGCCTGTCAAAACTGCGCAAGTCGCATACGTTTAACGATTCCGAATACGCCAAAAAGCGTGATTATCAAGCTGGTTTTGAAATGATTCACCTTCCCACCGGCGGTACGATCAGCCACCTGAAATTCCATCGCAGTTGCGACGAAATTTACGACATTTGTATTCTTCCCGGCATCAAACGACCCGGTATTGTCGGTGTGCTGGACGGCAGCTACCGCATGGCGCTGACCATGCCAGACACTATTTTCTGGTCAACAGCGCCGGAAACAGAACAAACTGCCGTTTAATACCTTTATTCGGTACCTTTGTTTGGGGTCAGAGTAGAATGGCACTAAGTTAAGCCTTAAATGCACGTACTCCCGTCATTCCGGCGAATGCCGGAATCTATACGGCCTGATTAAACAGCCTGGATCCCGGCCTGCGCCGGGATGACGGAGGCTATTTCGGCTTAACTTAGTGCCATTTCGCGCCGAGCAAAGCTCGTCGCATCTTGCGGGTCAGAGTAGAATGGCACTATGGATTCCGGTATTCACCGGAATGACGGAAATACAAGCATTCGGAGCTATAGTTTCGTCAGAAAGCTTCGAGCCGTTACGATTTTTGTTTTCTCAATCATTTTTAAAGCCAATAGATCGTGCTTGTCTCCACTAACCAGGAAATCTGCTTCGCCGGCAACAGCCATCGCGAGGACCGGGTTGTCATCAGGGTCGGGAGAAATATCTATGGTAGGCAAGTCAGTTAATACGAGTGCCTGATATCTCAGGCCGTTGATCATATTTCCGGCTTCTGAAGGTACCAGGTATTTGCGTAGTTTTGGATAGCGGCTGACGCGGCGGAATTCCGAAAGTTGCCATTCAGATGTTATCAGCTCAAATTTTTTCTTTCGCCACGCCTGATAAATCAGATCCGGCGGTGTCTTTCGGGTAATCAGTGCAGCAATCAGGATGCCGGTATCGAGCACGACGTGCATCGTTACTGGTCATTGACCAATGCATCTTCAATCGCTTCCAGGATGTCTTCCTGAGCGTATGCCGGGTTACGCTCTTTAACATCTTCGACGGTCAGCTCAAACAGGCGTGACAGTACCGCCTCATCCACGAAGCGGGAGAGGTCACCTTTCCTGGTGCCTTTCCGGGCAAGGTAGATGCGTAGCGCACGGTCAGTATCTTCGGGAACTACGACTGACCATCGGGTATTACTCATGGCTCGTTACCTCGAATCTTGTCTGGTCAGGAGTATAAGCGGATATACGCTTATCATCAAACACCAGACCCCTGTCGAAAGGGCTTGACATGGAGTTGACTCCAGGCTTTAGGCTCTCTCACGTTGAGTATTTTTCTGAATCAATTGTTGAACCTGGAGGGTACTCCAGGTTGTCATAACGCTGGAAGAGGGGTTGCAGTCGTGAATCGCGTGAGTAAACAAGGGTATCGATTCAATAGAAGGGCATTGGGCGCCGTGTTCCTGGCCGGGTTCGTTGTCAGCCCCGTGCAGGCACACGATCCGATTTTCAGTATTGGACCGCATGTTGTTTACAAGGGAGGGATCGAGATCGCCCCTGAGGTTGAAACGAGTAAAAAAGGTAATGAACGTGAGACTGGGTTGGGTCTCGAACTGACCTACGGTCTGACCGGTGACTGGGCGGCGGGTATCGATCTCCCTTACCGATTTAGCAAGGAAGGGTCAGACGATGCGTCCGGGGTCAGTGATGTCAGCCTGTTTACTAAATACCGTTTCTGGCGCCACGACACGCTGGGTGCCCAGGAAACGGCAGCGGTATTGGCTAAAGTTAAATTCGCCAGCGGCGATGAAAACAAGACACCGCCAGTGGGTACCGGTAGTACCGATGCCATTCTGGGTTTGACGTACGGTTATGAGAGCCGCAAGTGGTATCGCTGGGCAAGTGTCCGCTATCGCCGTAATGGTGAAAATGACGACCGGCTGCGCCGTGGCGACAAGCTGCTGGTTGATCTGGTCGGCGGTATCCGGCCAAAGCCCACCGGTTATCTTGAACCGGACACTGTCTGGTTGCTGGAGCTGAACGGTGAGTACGGGCGACGTGCTGAATTCAGGGGTTCGAACCTGCCCGACACCGGTGGTACGGAGTTGTTTCTGTCGCCCGGCATCTTCTGGACCTATCGCTACTTTGCGGTCAAGGCCGGTGTGCAGGTTCCAGTCGCCAGCAACCTGCACGGCAGCCAGGACAATAGCGACTACCGCGCCCGGCTGATTCTGGAATGGCATTTGTGAACGTTGAACTAAAGTGAGGTAGAACCATGAAGAAAGTACTGGCTGTCATGATGTTGAGTATGCTCTGGAGCGCCGCGACATTCGCTGCCGGCACGGAATACCGGATGCGCGTCGATGGGCTGGCCTGCCCCTACTGCGCCTACGGCATTGAAAAGAAGCTGAAGGCGATTGAGGGTGTCGGGAAGATCGATGTCGATCTCAACGCCGGTCTGGTGGTTGTGGACGTGGCTGAAGGTGTTGCATTGACCGAGCCGCAGATGAAAACGCTGTTTCAGGACGCCGGCTTTACCTACCGCAGCATGACTGAGAAGTCGCTTGATGGGGGAGCGAAAAATGAATGACGCGACTACTCGTGGCGCCCCGGCCTTGAGAACCATCTGGCTGACGCTGTTTGCCTCTACCGGTACCTTGATCTGCTGTGCGTTGCCTATCATTTTTGTGTCACTGGGTTTCGGGGCTACGGTAGCCGCGCTGACCAGCAGTTTTCCGCTATTGATCACACTCAGTCTGCACAAGGCCTGGGTGTTCGCCTTCTCGGGTGCGATGCTTGTCTTGTCCGGTTGGCTTATGTACCGGCCTGGAAGAGTCTGCCCGACTGATCCTGAACTGGGCCGGTTGTGCGATACGACCCGGACGTGGAATAGACGACTGTACCGGTCTTCCGTAGTCATCTGGTGTATTGGTTTTTTTGCCGCGTTCCTCGCTTTGCCATTGAGAATCTGGCTGGGTGTTTGAAGACAGGGAAAACGAAACACCATGAATAGGTATGGCGGTTATCACGTCCTTTGCGATTTTTTTACTATCCCTGTCTTAATTGCAGGTAGTGTGGTGATGGGTGCCGGGAGCGCCTGGAGCGCGCCGATTACGTTCAATACCGCGTTACCCGTCGCCAAAAATGAGTTTCTGGTAAGAGAGCAGTTCATTATTAACCGGTCCAGCGACGATCCAACTAACCTGAACCGGGATCGCACCGCAAAAGCGGCCGTGTCGGTACTGGGTTACGGCGTCAATGGCAAACTCGCACTGTTTGGTGTACTACCTTACCGTGACAATGAGCTGAAGTTGACGGTCGCCGGTCAGCGTATAAAACGTAGCGCCAGTGGATTCGGCGACCTCACGGTATTCGGCCGCTACACAGTGGTGCAGCGCGATCAGCCCGGGCGTAATTTTCGTATCGCCCCGTTTGTCGGTATCAAGGCGCCTACGGGTGATGATGACAAGCGCGATGCGATGGGTGTGTTGCCCCCGAGCGTTCAGGTCGGTTCAGGTTCATGGGATCCGTTAGTCGGTGTGGTGAGTACGTATCAAACGCTGGATTACCAGATTGACGGTCAGATCAGTTATCAGATCAATAACAAAGCAAACGATTTTGAGGCCGGTGATGTGGCGCGACTCGACGGTTCCTTGCAGTATCGCTTGTGGCCACGAACGCTGGGCGGTGGTGTCCCTGCGTTCTTCTACGGTGTCATTGAGGCCAACCTGATTCATCAACAGAAGAACCAGGTCAATGGTCAGTCAAACTCCGACTCCGGCGGCACCCGGCTGTTTCTGACGCCCGGTATCCAGTATGTCACCCGGCGCTGGATCGCCGAGACAGCCATACAGGTTCCCGTGGTACAGAACCTCAACGGCGACGCCCTGGAAAACGACTACATTGCGCGGGTCAGCGTCCGTTTTAATTTTTAAGGAGGCTTTGATTATCCACTACCGTCATTCCGGCGAAGGCCGGAATCCATAAAGATCACAGACCTGGATGCCGGGTCAAGCCCGGCATGACGATACATCGGAGCTTCTATAAGTCAGTCAGGAGAAGGTAGCTATTATGGGTGAAATAGTTTTGAAAGCACTGGGCTGGATCACAGCCGTACTGTTAGGACTGGTATTGATTGTCTGGCTGGTGTGGATACCCTCAGCGCGGGAACCCGGCTATGCGTTCGTCGCGGCCTGGGGTGGACCGGGCAACGCACCCGGTCAGTTCCACGATCCGACCGGGGTTGCGGTGACCGATAGCGAAGTCTTCGTCAGTGATGCCCGCAACGCCCGCATCCAGGTGTTTGATTTGGACGGGCACTTCAAACGCTGGTTTGGTACCAAAGGTGATGGACCGGGACAGCTAGGTCGCCCCATGAATCTCAGTATCGCCGGTGATGAGTTATATGTGGCCGATTACTGGAATGACCGTATTCAGGTGTTCGGCCTGGATGGCACGCCACATCGCAACATCGGCAAGACGGGCAAGGGTCCCGGTGAGTTCAATGCGCCGAGTGGCGTGGCGGTGGCCGGCAACGGTGACTTGTATATTGCCGATTTCTATGGCCAGCGTATTCAGCAGCTGCATGCCGATGGGTCTTTCGTCAGACAGTGGGGTCATACCGGCAAGGTCGGTATCCTGGCGGGTGAGTTCAATTACCCGATTGATGTGGCGCTCACAGATGACAGGACTTTGTACGTGGCGGACGGTTATAACGACCGGGTTCAGGTGTTCAGCCCGGACGGCAAGTTTCTGCGCAAGTGGGGCGGGCCTTTCGCTATGAATATCTTCGGGCCTTTCAACGGCTGGTTTGCTACTGTCACCGGAATAACGATCGATCGCAGTGGCAACGTCTTTGTGGCTGATTTCTACAACAACCGGGTGCAGAAGTTTTCGCCCGATGGCACTTTTCTATCCACCTTCGGTAGTAAAGGCACGGGACCAGGCCAGTTCGAAAAAGCGATTGCTGTAGCGGTAGCACGCAACGGCACCGTTTTTGTGGCCGACTTCGCCAATAACCGTATTCAGAAATGGAAACCGAAGCCATAAATCATGTAAGGAATCTCTGATTAGTTCGAAAAAGCCGTAATGAAGCCCGCAGGGATTCTATGGGCGCAGCGCGGCAATCTCCAACTTACTAAGCGGGCGTGACGCTGATTCTGACCGGGCTTGCCCGCGAACGGTGTCTGGTGACCTCTGCTGGTTCGCGGGCAAGCCCGCTCCTACGGGATTAGGCCGTGAACTCCGAAACTTGAGTTAATACAGTTCGCTTGTCCTGACTAAAGGAGTAATATCATGTCTGGATCAATTAGATCATTAGCCGTTGTGTTGGTAGTGCTTGGCGCGTGGAACAGCGTTGCTGTTGCACAGGATAAAAATACGGACAGTATCGAATTTCCCGGGATACCGGATATTCCTGTGCCACAGGGGATGTCCTATGAAGGATTTTTCGAAGCACACAATCCGGTCAATGTCGTTTTCGGCGTGTCGGACCCCGGTGCCCAACTCAAGGAATCTCTTATCAACGCGGCCTATACGGTCAAGTATCTCAAGCCCCGGGGAATCCCTTACCACATTCAGATTGTCTTGTATGGGAAAGCGGTCCTGTCCGCGATGTCATTCAGTGAGGTCTACAGTGGTTACGCCCCGCTGTTCGATTCGCTACAGGAAGCCGGCGTCGAATTCAGGGTATGTCACAATTCGATGCGGATGTTAAAAGTCAGCGCAGATGACTTGTATCCTGATATGGAAGTGGTTCCAGCAGGCATTCTCCAGCTTATCAAAATGCAAATGCAGGGTTATAGTTACATCAGTAATCGTTGATGGCTTGCACGTATTTGGGTGATCGAAACCGGAGAATACGCTCGCAATGTGGCAGGAACGTTAATTATGTGGATACCCTTGATTCTGCTCTAGTTATATTCTCTCTATGAGTGGTCACACAATTGTCATATGGTGCTGCTAGACTGGCACCGACCTGCATAAACCAGACCCGCTAGTCGAGCCTGTACGGATTCAGTGGTGGGTCTCGGTTTGATTGAAAGGGTCAGTAGCAAAATCCGTGTCCCGCAATGACACGCCTGCGGTTATCGCGACGACGAATGTCTGAAGCTAGAGATACCGTTTTCAACTTACACGAAGCCACGTAGACCCACCCAATTTGTTTAGGCAATGACGGGTTTCAGGTTCTCACTCATTGGATTCGTTTTCCCGGTCTGGAGGAAAAATGTCAAAACGTCTCAAAAAAAGTATGTTTGTCGGAGTAGCTTTGCTGTCCGTCGGTCTGTTGAGCGGCCAGGTCAGTGCTGAGAACATCATCTCGGGTGCCGGCGCAACCTTCCCATACCCTGTCTATGCCAAGTGGGCCGAAACCTATGCCAAAGAGACGGGTGTAAAAATGAACTATCAGTCCATTGGCTCCGGCGGTGGCATCCGGCAGATCGAGGCCAGGACGGTGGATTTCGGTGCTTCCGATGCACCCCTCAAAGTCCAGGATCTGGATAAGGCCGGCTTGATGCAGTTTCCCATGATCATGGGTGGCGTCGTGCCGGTCGTGAATATTCCGGGCGTTAAACCGGGTGAACTCAAGCTGACTTCAGAGCAAATGGCTGATATCTTCCTGGGCAAAATCAAGAAGTGGAACGATGCCCGTCTCAAGACCAATAACCCGGGCCTGCATCTGCCTGACAGCCTCATCACTGTGGTGCACCGCTCTGATGGTTCCGGCACCACCTGGATTTTTACCAACTACCTGAGCAAAGTCAGTAAAGCATGGGCAAACAAGGTCGGTAACAACAAGGCCGTAGCCTGGCCCGTGGGTGTGGGTGGCAAGGGTAACGAAGGTGTCGCCTCCTATGTGCGCCGCATCAAGAACTCAATTGGCTATGTCGAATATGCCTATGCGCTGCAGAACAAGATGTCCTATGCCAAGCTGCGCAATCGGGATGGTCATTTTGTTTCACCGACCAGCAAGAATTTCCAGATCGCAGCGGCGAATGCTGACTGGGAACACGCACCCGGTTTCTACATGGTTTTAACTGACCAGCCGGGCGCTGACAGCTGGCCGATTACCGGTGCCTCTTTCATCCTGGTCTACAAGACCCAGGCCAAGCCCAAGACGGCTGCGGCGGTGCTCAAATTCTTCGATTGGGCCTATCACCATGGACAGCAGATGGCCGAGAAACTCGACTATGTGCCCATTCCACCCAAGGTTGTGAGTCTGGTTGAACGTACCTGGGCGAAACAGATCAAGTCTAAGTCCGGTGAGCCTGTTCTAAATGTCAGCCTGGCGCAATGAACTCCACAACCGGTTATATTGAGGCAAGTCCTGGCGGTTGCTGATACGTTGCAGGGGAGCTGTCATCTGACCGCTCCTCTGCTTGATTTTTGGGTCAAGTAGCCGGATTTATGAAACTGACAGGAGAACTTGATTTAAACTCGCCGGTGTCCAGCCACTCTGTCGCTTTGAACCTGCGCAAAGGCGAGCGACTCGATGTCTTGTTCCGGGGTTCGGCACTGTTTTCCGCCCTGTTGGTCTTCGTAATAATTGTAGCAATTGTCGTCTCTTTGGTGATCGGTGCCTGGCCCGCATTACAGAAATTCGGCTTTGGTTTCCTGACCAGTTCGCAATGGAATCCGGTTACTCAACAGTTCGGTGCGCTGGTCGCGATTTTCGGCACATTGGTCACGTCGGCCATCGCCCTGTTGATTGCCATCCCGGTCAGTTTTGGTATTGCGCTGTTTATCACTCAATTGGCGCCGACCTGGCTCAAGCACCCTGTTGGGGTTGCGGTTGAGTTATTGGCAGCCATCCCCAGCATCATCTACGGTATGTGGGGCCTGTTCGTCTTCGTACCCTTGTTTGCCGACTATGCCCAGCCCTGGATCACTGACCATCTCGGCGACTGGCCGGTGCTGGGCATGTTATTCCAGGGGCCACCGATGGGCATCGGCATGTTTACGGCAGGCCTGATTCTCGCCATCATGATATTGCCGTTTATTGCCGCAATCATGCGCGATGTATTTGAAGTCGTACCCGTGACGCTCAAGGAATCAGCCTATGCGTTGGGTGCGACCACCTGGGAAGTGACGTGGCATATTGTCCTGCCGTATACGAGAGTGGGCGTGGCCGGTGGCATCATGCTGGGTCTGGGGCGGGCTCTGGGCGAGACCATGGCGGTCACTTTTGTGATAGGCAATGCCCATAAAATCAGTGGCTCGCTGTTTATGCCGGGCAGTACCATCTCATCGACGCTGGCCAATGAGTTCACCGAGGCCGTGGAAAAGCTCTATAGTTCTTCATTGATTGCGCTGGGTTTGATTCTGTTCCTCATCACGTTCGTGATTCTCGCACTGGCCAAGCTTATGTTGATGCATCTGGCCGCCCGTGAAGGCACGCGCAGCTGAGGTTTAAGACGATGAATCTCTATCGGCGACGGCTCTTCATCAACTATTTTAACCTCACGGTGTCGACCCTGATGACCGTGTTTGGTCTGTTCTGGCTGGTGTGGCTGCTGTGGACACTCCTGAGCAATGGTTTGCAGTGGATCAGCCTGGATGTCTTCACCCAGATTACCCCTCCACCAGGCAGTACCGGGGGGCTGGCAAACGCGATTGTTGGCAGTTTACTCATGACGGCCATGGGGGTGGCGATGGGTGCGCCCATCGGTGTCCTCGCCGGAACCTACCTCAACGAGTTCGGCCGCGCCTCGTTTTTTGCGCCGGTGGTACGTTTTGTCAATGACATTCTCCTCAGTGCCCCATCTATCATTATCGGTATTTTCATCTATGAGGTCATGGTGGTGAGCATGGGACATTTCTCAGGCTGGGCGGGGGCGGCCGCACTGGCGCTGATCGTAATACCCGTGGTGGTACGCACGACAGAAGATATGCTTCGCATGGTTCCCAATTCGCTACGTGAGGCTGCCGCCGCCCTGGGGGCGCCGCAATGGAAGATTGTCACTCACATTGTCTACCGTGCTGCCAAAACCGGCATCATAACCGGCATCATGCTGGGGGTGGCACGGGTGTCCGGTGAAACGGCGCCGTTACTGTTCACCGCATTGAACAACCAGTTCTGGAGCTTATCCCTGGATCAGCCGATTGCAAACCTGCCGGTTGTGATTTTCCAGTTTGCCATGAGTCCGTATGACGATTGGCAACACCTCGCCTGGGCAGGAGCCCTACTGATTACGTTCAGTATTCTCTGCCTGAATATTCTTGCCCGTGTGTTTTTGCGCACCAGGAAGCCGGGACACTGATCACCATGAACAGAGATAGTATTGATATGCTTAATGACTCAACTTTTGTGGAAAATGCGATGGTAAATGAACACGATAGCAGTGCGCATACTGCTACCGTAAGAAATTTTCAATCTCCCAAGTTACGGGTTGAAAATCTGGATTTTCATTATGGAAAATTTCAGGCCCTGCATGGTATCAGCATGGACATTCCCGAGAAAAAAGTCACGGCCTTTATCGGGCCTTCCGGTTGCGGTAAATCCACGCTGCTACGGATCTTCAACCGTATCTATGAACTTTACCCGGACCAGCGATCCAGTGGACGTGTGTTGCTGGATGGCGATAATATTCTCAGCAGGGATCAGGATCTGAATCGTCTGCGCGCAAAAGTGGGCATGGTGTTTCAGAAGCCGACTCCCTTCCCGATGTCGGTGTACGACAATATTGCCTTTGGTCTGAGGCTCTATGAACGGCTGTCGCGCACGCGTATGAATGATCGTGTGGAATGGGCGCTGAAGAAAGCAGCATTGTGGGATGAGGTCAAGGACAAGTTACACCAGATTGGCACGCAGCTGTCAGGTGGTCAGCAGCAGCGTCTGTGTATTGCCCGCGGCATTGCCGTAAAACCGGAGGTCTTGTTGTTCGATGAACCCGCTTCGGAACTGGATCCTATCTCGACGCTCAAGATAGAGGAGCTGGTTAGTGAGCTCAAGGATGATTATACGATTGTCATTGTGACGCACAACATGCAACAGGCGGCGCGGGTTTCCGACTATACGGCGCTTATGTATCTGGGTAAGTTGGTTGAATATTCGGATACCAATACCTTGTTCACCAATCCGGGTAAGAAACAAACAGAGGACTACATCACAGGCCGTTATGGCTGAACCTCGCTGACCCCGACAAGTCCGGAATGGCGGAGCCGGTGTGCTATGGATCTATCTCTCCAGCACCAACAATCATTCAAGATACTCAATTCTCAGAATACCAGTTGGCCGCGCAGCTGGATAATATTGGGGCTTTCATTCCTGCCCCTCCTGTCGGGGCTGGCATCTACCCTGACATAGTTCAGCATAAAGCGCAGATTTTGATTCGGGTACCAGTTAGTGCCCAGCGTGATGTTATTTTCTTCGCCACCGGTGATGCCGTTGTCTTCGAGATCCACGGCACTATAGCGTGCGGCAAGTTCCCAGGCACCATACGGTGACCTGGGCCGGATCTGTATAAAAGCGCCCTTTTTTGTGCTGTAGCGGCGATGTTCGCCGGTAAGGAGCCAGCTGCCATAGAGATACCAGCCATTAAAATCCGGATCGCTGCGTTGTTTTTTACGCGCTACGCTGACCCGTGTATATTCGCCCTGCAAGGAAAAAGCTTTATACACCGCGGCGGCTTCCAGACCTACAGTAACCGTTTGGTCAACGTCGTGGAGTGTCCCGGTTTTAACCAGTTTGCTCGCAAGATTGGCTTCCGGTCGGCTGCCGTAGTTAACGGTCTTGGGCTCGCGGTATTCAACGGCTGCGCCAACATGAAGTAGCCGGTGCCGGCTTTTGATCGGCACGGCCGTCAGGCGTAGCACTGTACCCCAGCCATCCTTTTCGCCGTTGCGAATATTGCCATTGAATAAACCGGCTGCTGCACTCCAGTTGTCCCCATAGGTATTTATCATGGCACCCACCTTGTAACCCGGCGAGAAAGCCTTGGGTAATCCGCGCTCCATAAACGTACTGTTATTCGAACTTGTCATATTTTCGAGACCGAACGGTTCCAGTATATTACCAGCCCGGAGGGTAACCGGTTTGAAACCGTTATAACCCACCCATGCACTCTTTATTCTGAAATTACGCTTGGAGGCGAAGTCATATTCGGCCCGGTAGCGCCAGTCAGCAAAAGCCTTGCCGGAGGCAAACAGGCGCGCCCGACG
>ENA-ORDP01001506-ORDP01001506.1-marine-sediment-metagenome-genome-assembly--contig:-NODE-1506-length-12628-cov-2.967152_pt1 | contig 12628 bp, 11 predicted proteins | sample MGYA00248627_ERZ508539 | MGnify/ENA primary metagenome ERZ508539 (study PRJEB26208, sample SAMN05571518) | marine sediment metagenome | biome: deep sea; feature: Hydrothermal vent; material...
TAAACTGAGCTGGAATTATATGTTTTGTACACATCAAAGCTTTGTATATTTCACTCGCTCTACCCTATCTATCTGGAAACGTACGGGAGCAGACCCATGAATCTCGCGCGTTTTATCGCATTTGAAACCCCTCTTTGGTGTTTCGAGCATATTCCTGAAGTCTTCGCTTTCAATACACGCGCGTGAGGATTGATGAACTTTTTAAGAAGCTCCACGTCCTTGTAGTCTACATGTTTTATATTGTTTGCTGAAAAATAACACTGTATCATATTTTTTATAAATTAAATTAGAACGGAATATCTTCCGGGTTAATATCTTCTTCCGGGTACTGTATGGTGTCGAGCTCTTCTTTCTTGGCACCTTGTTGTGGAGCCGCCGCCGGAGCCACGCTACCATCACGCTTTGGACCAAACTGCACCCTGTCAGCAATAATTTCCGTTCTGTATTTTTTTACTCCGTCAGTCTCCCAGCTTCTTGTTGTTAAACGACCTTCAACGAGAGCGGAGCTTCCTTTTTTAAGATACTGCGCGACGTTCTCGGCTTGGCGACCAAACACAACGATATTATGGTAGTCAACATTTTCTTGTTTATTACCTTCCTTGTCTTTCCAAGCACGATTGGTTGCCAAACTAAAAGAAGTCACAGCATTACCAGACGGAAGAGATTTCAGCTCCGGGTCTCTTGTCAAATTTCCTATAATTATTGCTTTATTAAAATACATACCTATTTTATTTATATGGACAATACTATTATTCTACCACAAGATCCTCGATAGCCTTATCCACCTCCTCTTCCTTTATCTCTTCTTTTTTTTCAGTTTTCTTTATTTCCTGTTTTGGAGCAGGAGCTGTTTTTTTAAACTTAACCATTGTCTTTTTTGATATAGTGTCTTCTTTTACAGTGCTTATAATCAAAAAACGGAAAACGCTGTCATTTTTTTCCAAATCCTCTTTTATTTTTAATACATTCTCAGGAACAACTTGAAATTTAACCCACCCAAAATACCCTTTATCAAAAATGCTTTTTTTATTGGCTACAATGTGGTCCATCGAGTAAGCAAGCTGTGTCATTTTTGGAGTTCCTTCTGAGATGATTACTCCGCTTAAGTTTTCTATAGTATCTCGTACGGTATTCACCACAGAAGCGACATCATCCTCCGCAGTTGTGGGAACAATATGAAAACCAACCTCGTAAACTTTCGGGTCTTCTTCGTACTCCTCTTCAGTTGTCCCTTTTTCAATTTCTTTGTCTATTGTCATAGTGGGTTAGATACTATCAAAAATAGCACCAAAAGTCAAAAAACTCGGATTCATAAGTGAAAGTAGGACATCCTACATCCTACTTTCATTTGTGTGCCTTACTCACTCTATATCGTTAATAAAATGGCTAACACCCCGTCCATGGGGTGTTAGCCATTAAAAAAATAACTCATATTGATGTTCTCTGTAAAAAGGATGCCCTCTAGCATTGCTACCTAAGTCAGTCCGCCAATGACCTTTCCTCCAATATGGTTTGGTTGGGGGACTTCCTGTGCACAAACTAAAGACTGGGCAATGATACTTTAATCCACGCACCCTGTTGCATTTAGAGCAACTTTTACTCCCCAAAAACCACATAGCATGAGAAATATCTACTGGTGCAATATTATTTACTCGACAAAATCTGGTCAACTCTTTCCTTAAAAACTCTGCGAGTACTGTGTCGCCAAACTTACCAACATCAGTTGTAACAATCCCAGTAGACAGACAAATACGCTGAAGATGAACGTCAACAGGGATTGCATCAGACACCGGCTCAATAAGACCAAGTTCTTCACAAAAAATGCAAAATAAACTGAACAATTTTGGTCCATATCCATTCAACCACCAGCTCTTTCCTTCTTTCCGAGCATTCTTTTTATAAAGAAGCATCCCATCTACTGTTTTTACATCCCTTATGATACACAGTGGATCACCATCATATTCATGAAAAAGTGTTTCAGCGCATTCACTCCAATAACCACTCCATGTTTTAGGCTTATTAAAACCGACATGTTTAAATATCTCTTCAAGAGTACTTATTCCATCAACTCTCTCAAGTAAGGAATGTTCTGTAAAGCACCCATGGAACTGCTCGTAGAGAAGTACGGACCGCTTAAATCCTTCGTCTGACGACGACTGCAGTGTAACAAGCGTTGTGAAGAACAAAAACAACACGTGTTTTTGTGAACCTAATACAACTCCTTTTGGTAAATTACAATGCTGTGGTGCAACTCCATGAACTGCATGATACTTGTTGTATAAAAATTTTTGGTCTTTATACGCACGGTGTATCCCATCAATAAGGACTCTCTGTGCACGGTCTTCATGAAAAACAAATTTAGGCACGATACTCTCCTTGTTAGCTTCAATTTACATCTAATAGCCAGACTATACGAATAATTAACCGATGTCAAACAAAAAAAAGCGGCCATTTTGACCGCAATTAAAAAGGAATGAAATCAGAATCATCACATTTGTACATCTTGTGAATACATACAAATTGTTCCAGCAATGGATTGTCCATATTAAGTGACGCAAACTCAAAAGAAAGCGAGTCCCTTGGAAAACCAAAACGGTTTTTGGGCTTTCTTCGTCCGTTTGAATAAGCAGGCAGTGTATCGCGCTCTAAAGGAGTAAGTCGTATGTATACATCCTTCGAAAACACTGGGCTGTTACATGCTTCAAAAAGTTTGCCCCACTCATCTACGACTTCCATGTTAATACCTACCATCAACAAAAGCCTCTTTAGAACACCGAAACCAATCCTGCCTTTTGAATAATTAAGGAGCAAGTAATAATGATGCGGGAAAAGATACACTCTCTTTTGTTCCAATAAATAATCCAGTTGCGATAAATTGCTCTTGTGTCGATTTAACTCTCTTAAGAATTTCTGAGTTTCAGCAAACTCCAGATAGTCACATTCAATTAATTTATCTGTAGACCAAACAGCAAGTCTGCGCATATCTTCATATGTATCATATTTTCTGGGAGAATTCAGGCAATCAGCCCGTAATATTGCAGCAAAACAAGCAACATCATCAAAAGAAACAGAAAAACGCATACTGCGTGGCAAAACTGTATTGCCAATCTTCCTGTTTTTGCACTTATAATATCTTATTGAATCTTTTGATATTTCAACCAATATATCCTCCAAAGCATCCCAAAATCGTGATAATTCTACAGAAGACAGGCATACAAAATTCTTCCTTTCGTTAAACACCTTCCTGTATGTTTTTGTTCCGTTATGTGCGTACCCCTCAGACCTCTTGTATGGATACGACCTATTGGTCCCTATTTCCAGCAACACAACTTGGTCGACACAATGTCCGTCTATGTTTGCCGGACCAACAACAGCGATAGTGCCAATTTGGTAGTTTGGATTTATAAACCATTCTATTGGCTCTCTTTTGCTATCTACTAAAATAACGCCGCGACAGAAATCTTTAACCCTCTGTGCTTGGGAAAAAGCAACCCCAGCCAATCGTGTTTTATGTATCATTTTAATACCCTCTCTAGTATCCAATTATTGTCTACTTACAAACCTATCAGTTACTGTCTTATGAGTCAACTAAAACACTGGATTAGTATGCAATTGACAGTAATACAACACAAAAACAAAGCATCCTGAAAGTAGGACATCCTACATCCTACTTTCATAACAAAGCATGGAGAAACAACAAGAGTTGAGTTTGTGCCAGATAAAGCAGGTATATATGAGTACTACTGTGCAATTCCAGGACACAAGGAAGCAGGTCAAGTTGGGGTATTGACGGTAGTGGAGTAGCCTTCTCGTCTATATAAATCAAAAAGTATTGTAATAAAAAAGGTACCCTTTTGGGGTACCTTTTGGCATTATGAAGCCATCTTTGCTAGGCAACGTTTTTAACGCCGTATCTATCGCGGTAGGAGGTGATTTTGCTAACATACTTAGCAAGACTACTATCAGATTCACAGAATCCTATAAGATCTGTGAGCCCAATGATGCTAAGCACAGGTATATCATACTTTTCAGTGATTTCTTCAGCACCAGAGAGTGCTGTTTTGGTGCCACACTCTTCTCGGTCAAGTCCAATGCATACACCTACAGGTATCCCACCATTTCTTTTTATAATTCTGACTGATTCGTGGACGGAACTACCAGAGGTAATAACATCGTCAGTAATTAAGACTCGTTTGTTGTCCAAACTTGCTCCAACAAGAATTCCACCATCTCCGTGAGTCTTTTCTTCTTTTCTGTTAAAACACCAGCCCGTTTCTTTTGGGAAGTACATTTCGTCGTAAGCTGTAGATGTTGCGGTTGCCAAAGGAATTCCTTTGTATGCTGGGCCATAAAAGACTTCAGGACTAATTCCTGATTGTAGAGTTGCCTTAGCATACGCGTAGCCAAGACGCATCAAGCTGTCTCCCGTATTAAATTTGCCAGCATTGAAAAAATAAGGACTTTCGCGCCCTGATTTTAGTGTAAATTTGCCGAACTGCAGAGCATCTATGTGATTACATGTATTCAGGAAGTCTCTTTTCCATTGTTCCATAATTTGATCCTTTTGATTAATTTATATTCCAGTTACTATTATACTTATTTTTAATCGTAATGCAATATAGGCAGAGTATATGTATTTGATGAATTACGTAATTAATTATGTTCGGTAGCTTGAACAAAAAATAAATCACTTCACTATACCAAACACCCTCATCGCATTTTCAACCATCGCTTTCTCTACCACGCCATAATCCTCCCCTCGTATATCCGCTATTCTTTTCACCACCTCTTTCACATAAATCGGCTCGTTCCTCTGCCCCCTGTACGGCGCCGGCGATACGTATGGACTGTCTGTTTCAGACATTATCATTTCCAATGGAGCATATTTCACCACTTCGTCATAATCACCGGTAAATGTCAGTACTCCGGTAAAAGAGATAGTAAAATCCAAATCAAAATATTTTTTTGCTGTATCCACCCCTTCGGAAAAAAAATGAATGTCCCCCCGCAACTTATCTCCGTATTCTTTTTTCTTTGAGGAAAGCAAGTCCAGCATATCCGTATGGGCATCACGACAATGTATCATCAGTGGCTTGCCAATCTTAATGGCAAACTCCAGCTGAACCTCAAAAAGGTCTTTCTGTCTTTTCTTTTCTTCTGCGCTTTCGTCTTTTGCTCTAAAATAATCCAGCCCGCACTCGCCCACTGCCACAACCTTTGGGCTCTCTATCAGCTCATCAAAATACGATTCATTAAAAGACTCCCCCGTGTTGTCAGTGGGATGAATCCCAATAGCGGAAAACACTCCTTCGTAAAAATAGCTTATCTGTGCCGCGAGCTGTGAGCTTCGCCTATCTGTGCCAACAATAATGCTCCACACACTTTCGTCTTTCATCCGCTTTATCACGTCAACAATATCTCCATCAAATTTTTTATCATTAATATGCGAGTGTATGTCAAAGAATTTCGGTTTCATATGATTATTTTCTTATAAACAACGGCTCCTCTACTTTTTTTGTTTTAAAAGATACGGGAATACCTTTTTCATCAAGGGAAACGTCAAGTAATTCTTTTATTTTGTGCGCAGTACTCGGCATAAAAGGTTCCAGCATCAGTGAGACATAGTGCAGTCCGTACAAAATATTCCAAATTATATTTTCTGTTTTCACCGCATCCTCCTTTATCAATTTAAATGGTTCATAGTCTGCAATATACCCGTCTAAAATACCGATGAGGCTCCACACTTCATCCGCAGCATCATTAATCTTAAAAGAACCCATCTTCTCATGGTATCGCGGGAAAATTGTATTATTGACAGTATACGGAATACTAAAACCTTCCGTCTCTTGCCCTCCACTTACTGTTGCCAAAGGATACTTCAGTGGTACATCGAGGTCTTGCGCCCTTGCAACACTACCTTCAAAATACTGCTCTGACATCTTAAGTGTCCTTGAAAGTAAATTCCCAAGACCGTTAGCTAGATTTGCATTATATACTTCTGTAAATTTATCCCTTGTAAAGTCCCCGTCTTCAAACGGCGATATCTCCCGTGCAAGATACACGCGCAGTGCGTCCACACCAAATTCATCAATATACTCATCTGCATCAACCACATTCCCTATTGTTTTTGACATTTTTTTTCCCGCGGAAGTTATCATTCCATGGGCTAGGATTTTTTTAGGTAAAGGAAGCCCTGCAGACAGAAGCATTGCCGGCCAAACAATAGCATGAAAACGTAGGATATCTTTCCCTAGAACATGCACGTCCACAGGCCAGTATTTTTTAAAATTTTCATCGTCTTTTCTACCAAAACCAAGAGCGGATATATAGGATGAAAGTTCTTCACACCATACATACATCATATGAGTAGAGTCGTCAGGAACAGGTATCCCCCATGGAATTGATTTTTCGGGGCGCGAAAAACTTACATCATCCAAACCATTTTTTGCAAAAACAAGAAGCTCGTTTACTCTTGATTGTGGCAGTATTTCTATTTCCCCACTCTCAAGTATTTCTATTAACTTACTTTGATACTTAGATAATCTAAAAAAATAATTTTCCTCTTCTACTTTCTCGGGAGCCTTATCATGATACGGGCATTTCCCGTCAACCAAATCTTTTTCTGTAACAAATTTCTCACACCCGACACAATAGAGACCTTCATACGCTTTTTTGTATATATCACCGGACTCTACGAGCTTGGTCCATAGTTTTTGCGCGCCGGACCAGTGTTGTTTTTTATCAGAATTACGAATAAAGCTATCATTCGAAATATCCAACTTTTTATAAAGCTCCAAAAACTCGGAAACATTTCCATCAACAAATGCTTGCGGACCCAGCCCGGCTTTTTTTGCTGCGCGAATAATTTTTTCTCCATGCTCCGCAGTGCCACTAAGGAAAAAAGTGTCCGCCCCACTCCCCCTTTTGTATCGCGCCATAACATCCGCTAAAAGCGCCTCGTAAGCGTGCCCTATGTGCGGTTTTGCATTTGCATAAGGAATAGCAGTTGTAATATAAAATTTCTCTTTCTCTTTCATTTTTGTTTTTGTTTTTAAAAATCGCAACCTAAGTAATATGTTTTTCTTTTGCGATATCGTTTGTAAATTCTATCAAAACAGCGGCGATTGGAACAGATAAAAGTACCCCCAAGAACCCGGCGAGATTCCATCCGATAATAAGAGCTAGGATAACAAGTATCGGGGGCACTCCGATAACCTTCCTAACAACCAATGGATAGATAAGATGATTTTCAAATTGCTGAATTATCAAATACAGCGCAACAGTCATTGCTCCAACAGTAGCGCTGATAGTAAAGCCCATAGCAATAGCGGGAATAGCGGCAAGTATCGGACCAAAAATTGGAATTATTTCAAATATTGCCGCGAGTATTGCAAGCAAAAATGCATACGGCACCTGTAGTATCGTCAATCCCAAATACACAAGCACTCCTATTATGAGCCCGAGAAGCATCTGCCCTTGGAACCATCTTCCTATTTTAATCTGCGAACGCCTCCACAAGTCAACAATATAATCTTGTTGTTTTATTGGAGTAATGAGCTTCAAAAAACTACTGATACCGTCTTTTTGAACGGATAAATAAAAAGAAATAACAACAATGATAAGGAAACTAAAAGCCCCTCCAAAGATACGAGTAATGGCCTCAAGCGCTCCTCCGGAAAAACCTGTTATTGTATTTTTTGCCTGCAGTATCAGCTCTTTAAGAGAAATGGTATTCGAGAGCCCTCCAACTATTTTTTGAGCGCCTGACAAATTTTCTCCCGTCAGTTTATCAGTAACACTTACCGACTCTAAATATTGAGGTAAAGTAGAAGCAAGTGTTGACGCTTCATCCAAAAGAGGAGGCATAAAGAAGTAAAATACCCCTATAAACAACGCTGCAACAATCGCATATACGAAAATAACCGCCGGCACTCGCGGAATTTTATATCTAGCAAACCACTTAGTAGCCGGCTCAACAGAAGAAGCGATAACAACAGCAGTGAGAACAACAAGCACGAGGTCTAGCAATAAATACAAAACGTAAAAAAGCAACAGCAACAACAACATCTTCACCATTGCTCCTGTTGTTATGTTTATGGATATATTTTTAGAATCATCTTTTATGCTCATACCGACATAATACCATACATCCAATTATAATTTTAATATTTTTGCAAAGAGAGCCTTGTCTTTAAATGGACCGATAATTGCCATATTAAGCCTGTCATTTGTGAATATTTTATTTGCTATTTTTTTAACCTGCGCCGGTGTTACGTCCCTTATTTTTTTTGCGATTTCTTGCGGAGACACCTCTTTCCTTTTCAACACCTCCTGTGATCCATAAAAATTTGCAAGGTCGTCACTGGACTCAAGCTCGAGATACATATTCCCGATAAGATAATCTTTTACCTTCCTTATCTCCTCTTCAGATACAAGCTCATCTTTCAATTTTTTAAACTCTGAGAGTATCGCTTTGGCAACCTCCTCCACTCTCTTGTTGTCGACTCCCGCAGACGCTTGAAACACACCGTGGTCGGTATATGTGTCATTGTAGCTTCTAACATAATACCCGACACCCATCTCTTCTCGCAGTTTTTGAAACAAACGAGAGCTCATTCCTCCACCCAAAATACCGGAGACTACGCTTAGTATTGGATTTTGTTTACTGAAAATATCCCACGACCTAAATCCGATTACAAGATGCGTTTGGTCTGTCTTTTTATACTTTACCAAAACCTGTGGACGCTTTTGCTCTTCTTTAACTTTTTTCTTTGAATGTTTTTTTGCAGTAGAAATATTCTTGAACTTGTTTTTTATCCCCTCCAATATTTTCTTCTCATCAAAACGCCCGGACACTATCACTGTCGTCGCGGAAGCGACATAATGGTTATTACGGTATTTTATAAAATCTTCTCTCCCCAAAGAACGCACTATTTTCTCCTCTCCCGCAATATTCCAGCCGGCTGGCTGATCGCCATAGAGAAGCTCCATAAATAAATCTTGAATGTGTCGTGCGGGCATATCTTCATACATATTGATTTCCTCCACTATCACTCCTTTTTCTTTTTCAATTTCACTCTCATCAAAAACGGGATTAAGATATATATCAGATACAACATCCAATAATTTATTTACCTTTCGAAAACTTGCTTTCGCGAAATACCCTGTATATTCCTGCCCCGTAAACGCGTTGCTTTGTGCGCCAATACCATCAAGCTCTCCCGCAATGTCAATCGCTCGCGGTCGTTTCGTTGTGCCTTTGAAACACATATGCTCCAAAAAATGCGAGATTCCATTTATCTCTTTCGTCTCATACTTGGAACCTGCTTCAACAAGCACGAGCACTGTTGCCGTCAAGCTTTCCGGCATAGGAACAAATATTACCTTCATCCCATTTTTTAGAATTTTCTTTTTAAATTTCATATGTTAGTTAATATTAATTAGTTAGTATTGAGTAGCAGTTTACCACAAAACACTTTGTAGGCAAGAAAAAAGGCATCAAAATGACACCTTCATATCCTTGTGATTATTCTACTTAATAGCATTTTTGACATAGTCAGCCAACTCGGAGATTTCCATTCGCTGCTGTTCTCCAGTGTCACGATCACGAACAGTTACCGTGTCATTCTCAAGTGTATCAAAATCAATGGTGATGCAGTATGGTGTTCCTATTTCATCTTGCCTGCGATAACGCTTGCCAACATTCCCATTGTCATCCCACATTACTTGTGGAATCTCTTTTTTTAGAGCTAAATATACACTTCGTGCCTTTTCCACAAGCTCCGGCTTGTTTTTCATCAATGGAAATACCGCCGCTTTCACTGGTGCAATCTGCGGTTTGAATTTTAAATATACACGTTTCCCTTCTCCCATTTCATCTTCAGTATATGCCTCTACAAGGAGTGCTAAAATGGTTCTATCCACACCGAATGTTGGTTCAATAACATGAGGAATGAATTTCTCATTTGTACTTTCATCAAGATACTCCAAATTAACTTTACTATCCTTCATGTGACTCCTGAGGTCAAAGTCTGTGCGGTATGCAAGACCATACATTTCGCTTCTTCCAAAAGGAAAATCATATTCGAAATCTATCGTCCTCTTTGAATAATGCGCGCGATCTTCCGGTGACACCTCTATTTCATGAACATGCTCATCGGAAAGTCCAATATCGGAAATCCATTTTTTCATCTCTTCTTTCCAATAATCAAAATGTTTTTCCCATTCTGATTCTTTTATAAAATATTCTATCTCCATTTGTTCAAACTCGCGCGTACGAAATATAAAATCCCTAGGAGTAATCTCATTGCGAAATGCTTTTCCTATTTGTGCCATACCAAAAGGCAATTTGGGATGAAATGAATCAATAATGTTTTTGAAATTAACAAACATGCCCTGAGCAGTCTCCGGACGCAAATATGATATCGATGAACTATCTTCCAAAGCCCCGACACTTGTTTTAAACATCATATTAAATTGCCTCTCCTCTCCAAGCTCACCACCACATTCAGGACATTTATCACCATCCGAACCTGTCTGCGCAGGCAGGTGGTCAGAGCGAAATCTCTTTTTGCATTTCTTGCACTCAACAAGAGGGTCGGCAAATCCAGCAACATGTCCAGCGGCCTCCCATACTTTTGCATTCATTAAGATTGCCGCGTCAACACCATACATATCATCACGCTCGCGCACAAACCGACTCCACCATAAATCTCTTATATTGTTTTTCAGCGAGACACCCAAAGGTCCATAATCCCACGTCCCAGCAAGACCTCCATATATCTCAGAACCCTGATAAATAAACCCCCTTCTTTTTGCTAAAGATATTATTTTTTCCATCCCGTACGAAACAGGAAATACAAAGTATTTCCGTTTAAATTAATATTTAATAAATTTTCAGATTGTTTCATAATATTTATTTGAATTTATCTTTATAATATTCTGTGGTTTCGTACGGGATCCATATTATATTAAAACGATGCTACTTGTGCCTGTGAAGTATTAAAATAGGGATCCGTTGAAAGCTGAGTGGAAAGTTGCCTCTCAACACTTTTCACAATAGTCGCTGTAAATGTATCCTCCCCGGACAATATAATATCACCCGTCAGTGGTGGTACTTTACCAATTTGGCTTATGCTAGGCAAGAAACTTATTTGAAACGCCACCTCTTTTCCAGAAGTTTTAAATCCTGTACCTAGTTCAAGGTCGCCAATATTCCAAACAACCTCTCCACCAACTTCATTAAATGAAACTTCTTCATCCGCTGGACTAATAATTCCTAACCATTTTATATATGGAGGAAGCGTTGTTTTTGCGGTAACGGATGACATTTTATTTGAAGAATTCGTTGCTGTCCACATTATAGTATAGGTTGTGTTCTTCTCTGCCTGTGGAGGTAGTGACCCACTATTTTTGAATGGTCCAATATTATACACTGCCCTTGCTGCTAAAGACAAATCTGATTCTATTTTAATTTTCTTAGCAATAGAAGTTGTAATATCTTCTGGAATATCGACATCCGAAATATATTTTCCAGAAGCTGAAGCAATCAAGGCAATTTGAGGATTTTGGAACACGCTCCCATTTGAACCAGCCAAAGGTAACGTCCGAAAGGTAAAGCTCACTCGCCCATCTTCCCCTGGCTCTATAATAGAAAGATCGGCATTTCCCCTCTTGTCCCATATTATAGTGTTATCAATTGATCGATAGAAACCACCCTCTCCTACGGAGATTTGGAATTTATCTAAAACAGAACTGTCTAATTTTACCTTTATTTCCGCATCGGTTACCCTGATGGGAATATTGCTTTTCCATAAAATATCTGCTCTCATTATTTTTTCACTCCTTGATACATATTCAGTTTGATCATCTCCATCAATAAGTAATCTTAAACCGATAAAAGGCTTGGTGAGAATAACAGACTCATATATAAAACTATATGCAGTTCCTATTTTTTTATCATTATCTGCAGATTTTGTACCAACAGATACCTTAAAAACCCTTTCATCTCCCTCTTGTCCATTAATACTACCGCTGATTGTAATAGTCCTTTTATCTGAAGGGGCTAAGTCTCCTATATTCCATATATCCTCACCAGCGACAGAGGCTGGGGATATACTATTTATCACAAACCCAAAAGGATAATCAACGCTTAAGAGCAAATCTTTAATCGTATTATTCGAGTTTGAAGACAGCTCTATTTTCATATCAAATTCTTGCTTAGAACTTACCTCTTTTGGAATAGAAAATGATAGATTAACGGGAGATGAATCAAGCCTTAATTTATATTTTTCTTCTTTTTCCAATTCAACACTTGACCCATCAAATCTAAATTCAAGCGTAGCGATAATCTCTTTCTCGCTATTCTCCTCACCAAAAAGTACCAATGGTAGTATTTTTGTTATTGTTTCATTTGGTAAAATACTGCCAAGAGATTCTCTTTCCCTTAACAGTTCATTTTGTAAATCAACTGCGAAGTATGCCCCTTCAGGATATTCCATGAAAAGATTTGCTGTTTTAACTAAAACTTCACTTTTATTTGTAACGGAAATTTCTAATGAAAATTCCTCCCCACCATTAACAGCAACTGGACCAACTATAGATATTCCAATATCTTTAGGAGATATAA
>ENA-ORDP01001507-ORDP01001507.1-marine-sediment-metagenome-genome-assembly--contig:-NODE-1507-length-12610-cov-3.694146_pt1 | contig 12610 bp, 16 predicted proteins | sample MGYA00248627_ERZ508539 | MGnify/ENA primary metagenome ERZ508539 (study PRJEB26208, sample SAMN05571518) | marine sediment metagenome | biome: deep sea; feature: Hydrothermal vent; material...
TCGCCCATATCTGCAAGATAGCAGGCGATTTGCCCAAGGATACGCTGGTGGCCCTGTGCATGAGCGGACGCGGCGACAAGGACCTGGACACTATTGCCAAATATGAAGGCCCGGGCGCCAAATATGGAGACGGAAAGTCATGAGCGGGCGCATCGAAAAACGTTTTTCCCAGTTGAAAGCCGCGGGACGCGGCGGCTTGGCGACGTTTATCTCCGCCGGCGACCCGGACCAGGCGACGTCCATGGAAATCCTTAAGGCTTGCCCGAGGCGGGCGCCGACCTGATCGAGCTGGGCCTGCCGTTTTCGGACCCCATGGCCGACGGGCCGTCCATCCAGGCGGGCTCGGAGAGGGCCTTGAAAGCCGGGGCCTCGGCGAAAAAGACCTTGGAGATGGTGCGCCAATTCAGAAAAGACGACAACGGCACGCCGTTGATCCTCATGGGCTACTACAACCCCATCTATGTCTATGGGACAGAAGCCTTCGCGCACGACGCGGCGAACGCCGGAGTCGACGGGCTGATTATCGCCGACCTGCCGCCGGAGGAAGCCGGGGAGCTTTTGGGACCGGCGAAAGACAACGGATTGCGCCTCGTCTTCCTTACGGCGCCGACCACCGACGATGGGCGCCTGCCGCGAGTCCTTGAGCACGCCAGCGGCTTTATCTATTACGTGTCGATCACCGGCATCACCGGAACCAAGTCGGCGGACGCCGCCCATATCCGCCAAGCGGTGGAGCGCTTGCGGCGCCATACGGACCTGCCCATCGCCGTCGGCTTTGGAATCAAAACGCCCGAACAGGCGGCGGAAGTGGCGGAAGTCGCCGACGCCGCCGTCGTCGGCTCGGCCCTGGTCGACAGGATCGCGGAAAACCTGGACAGCGACGGCGCTCCTGGTCCAGGCTTGGTGGACGCCGCGCTCGGGCTGGTCCGGGATTTGAGCGAAGGCGTGCGCAACGCGAGGAAGGAAGCGGCTTAAATGAATTGGCTCAAGAATTTTGTAAAACCAAAGCTGCGCGAACTCGTCGGCGGGCGCAAGGATGCGCCCGAGGATCTCTGGCGCAAGTGCCACAATTGCGAAGAGATGGTGTTCCACCGCGACCTGGAAAAGGATTTGTGGGTGTGCCAGCACTGCGGGCACCACATGCGCATGGACTCCAAAAGGCGGCTCGTCATGCTGTTCGACGAAGGCGAATACCAGACCATCGAGCTGGGCGAGGCGCTCACCGACCCGCTCAAGTTCAGGGACATCAAGAAATACACGGAGCGTCTCAAAGAAGCCCAGGGCAGGAACGGCGCCACCGACGCCCTCACCGTGGCCCACGGAAAGATGGGCGGCTTGAGCGTGGTGGTGGCGGTCCTTGATTTCAGCTTCATGGGCGGCTCCATGGGCGTCGCCGTCGGCGACGGTCTGCTGGCCGCGGCGCGCCTTGCGGTGGTTCAGGACGCCTCCTTGATCGTGGTTCCGTCCTCGGGCGGCGCCCGCATGCAGGAAGGCATCCTGTCCCTGATGCAGCTGCCGCGCACCACCATCGCCGTCGAGGAAGTGCACGAAGCGGGCTTGCCCTATATCGTCATCCTCACCGACCCCACCACCGGCGGCGTCTCCGCCTCCTTCGCCATGCTCGGCGACGTCGCCATCGCCGAGCCGGGCGCCATTATCGGATTCGCCGGGGCCCGCGTCATCGAGCAGACCATCCGCGAAAAACTGCCCGAGGGCTTCCAAAAATCCGAATACCTGCTGAAGCACGGCATGGTGGATATGGTGGTCCATCGCCACGAATTGCGCGCCACCGTGATCCGCGTGCTGTCCTTGCTGCGCAACCCCGAACCCGCCGCCGACGTGCTTTCCATCCCGGCCTCCGAGGAATGCGAAGCCGCCGCCGGCGCGCCGCCGCCCCTTGATGCGGCTCCTCATAAAGAGCCTGGGGACAACCCCGCTGAATAACATCCTCCAGCGGCTTAAAAGCCTGCACCCCAAGCGCATCGATTTATCCCTGGGGCGCGTGCGGCGGCTTCTGGAGAGTCTGGGGAATCCCCAGGACAAGCTGGCGGCGACGGTTCACGTGGCGGGGACCAACGGCAAGGGCTCGCTGATCGCCTTTCTCGGATCCTGCCTGACGGCGGCGGGATACAAGGTCCAGGCCTACACGTCGCCGCACCTGACGCGCTTCAACGAGCGCATCCGACTTGCCGGCGGCGAAATCGGGGATAAGGATTTGGCGGATCTGCTGGCGCAATGCGAGGACGCCAACGGCGGCCAGGCGATTACCTTCTTCGAGATCACCACCGCCGCCGCCTTCCTCGCCTTCGCGCGCGAACCCGCCGATATTTTATTGTTGGAAACCGGCTTGGGCGGGCGGCTGGACGCCACCAACATGGTGAAGCGCCCGGCCCTCACCGCCATCACCCCGATTTCCGAAGACCACCACGCGTTCCTCGGCGGAACCCTCGGCGACATCGCGGCGGAGAAAGCGGGAATCCTTAAAAGCGGCGCCGCTTGCGTCCTCGCCGCCCAAAGCCCGGCGGCGATGGACGCCATCGAAAAGCGGGCCAAGGAAATCGGCGCCCCGCTTTTCATCGAAGGAAGGGATTGGTTTGCTCACCTTTCGCAGCACCCAGGATCGCCCCCGGGATCGCCCCCGGGATCGCCCCATGGGCCGCCCTTGGGCCTTGTCGGCGCCCATCAGGTCCAAAACGCGGGACTGGCGGTGGCTTGCCTGGAAAGACTCGACGGCTTCGGGGTTAGCGAGGACTCCCTCAACAAGGGCCTGAAAAGCGCCCGCTGGCCGGGACGCCTGCAACGGCTTGAAGACGGCGCCTTGGCGGACCTCTTGCCGCCGGGCTGGGAGCTTTGGCTCGATGGCGCCCACAACCCGGCGGGCGCGCGCGCTCTGGCGGTTCAGGCGCAAAGTTGGAAAGACAAGCCCTTGCGCCTGATCCTGGGAATGATGCGGGGAAAAGACCCGGCGGCGTTCCTGGCGCCTTTGGCGGGATTCGCCGCAAGCGCCCACGCCGTGCCCATCCCCGGCGAAGAGGGAAGCTTAAGCGCTGAGGATGTGGCGCGCGCGGGCCGCGCCTTGGGAATGGATTGCGGCGCCGCCGACAGCATAGCCGCCGCCTTCAAGGATATGGCGGCGGCCTCGCCCGAGCCGGCGCGGGTTTTGGTTTGCGGCTCGCTGTATCTGGTGGGATCAGCGCTTACTCTTTAACCCAACGCCAGGCGGCGTCCTTGTCGGCGAGGTCGAAGAACCGCACTTCGCCCTTCATCAACACGTTAAAGAGCTTGGCCGACATCTCCTCCCAGGTCTTGTCCCCGACCAAGGCGATGCATTCGAAGTCGGTCCAGTGAGTCATGCCGAAGGCGAAGTCGTCCCAGGCCGCCATGGGCTCCCAGCCCTCGAAACCCCGCATGTCCACCAACATGCGGATGGGACCGTGGGCGGCGATGATTTCCTCCAGCTTGGGCAGAAACTCTTTGTAATCAGCGTCGCTAAGCGCGCCTTCGGCGCGAACGCCAACGACTTTTCCCTCGCTTTCGGGAAGCATATGAAACATGCCTTGCCTCCTTACTTTTTAGCTGCTTTCGTTTGCGGCTTGTCCAGCCCCATGGACTCAAGCGCCTGAACAATGATGTCCGTTACATGGCTGTAATCGGAGAAGTGATCCGTATTGATCGTCAGGTCGAAATGAAGGGGGTCATTGAGCCGTTTGCGGAACATCTTCCAGATCAATTCACCGCGATCCTTATTGCTTTCGCGCACCTTTTTCTTGGCTTCCGCCAAGGAGGTCCTGTCCTGCATGGCGATTCGCTTGGCGCAGGTTTCGACGGAGCCGGCAATGCGCACCCTCAACACGTCACGCCCGGTCAGGACGAGATTGCCGCCACGCCCGAGAATAACGCCGCCCTTGTGGTACAGCCAGCGAATGGTCACCTCCAAAAAATGCAGGTAGTCATCCTTTTTCACATTCCTGCCTGACAGCATCGAGTATAGCCAGGCGGTGCTGCTCTTGGAGTGCTTTTCGTGCAGAAGCGTCATTGTTTTATTGTTGACCTTGCCCTGCTTGGCGATGGAGTCGAGGATTAAGCTGCCGTAGCATTTCACGCCCAGCCTTTTCGCCAACTCATGAGCGATTTCTTCACCGCCGCTGCCGATAGTCCTGGAAATAGTGATGACCGGCTTACGCGCCTGCTCGTCAAGCTGGCCGCTCTCCATTTCCGCCGACTGCGACATCGCCCGCATTACCGCTTGCACATCGACCATGGCGCCGCCCTTTCCGCTTTCGTATTAATAATATTGACTTATTTATAAATGTAGTCCCTTGGTCTGGTCCCGCAACCCTTCTGAGCCCACGAGATGCGGCAATATGGCGTTGGTCACCGATTCACCCAAAATAGGGCATAATCTCGCCACATTTCTTTTGTTTAATCATTCTCGTAGGCCCCTCAATAACCTACACCGGAGAATCCCCTTCTCCGGACCCTCGATAAAGGCTTGTACCGAGCCTGCCCCAACGGTCGAGTTTCTTAATTGAAACTCGACCGTCCTTTTTTGTGCTGGGGCTGGGGTTTAATTATGGAGCCCAATCGTCTTTTTTTGCAATAGGGATCGGATTTCAATTAAGAAATCCGGCATAATGCTTTTTTTCCAATTTGGCGACATTTCACAAGAAGCCCTGCTCATGACTTGCCTTCACCCAACCCCAGAACTGCGATGACACGGTTCAGCGGCCAAGACCTTGTTTGCATCCGCGGCGAGCGATGCGTGTTCTCGGGTTTGAGCTTCAATCTCGACGCCGGCGGCGCACTGGTTTTGACCGGACCCAACGGCTCGGGCAAATCGAGCCTGTTGAGGCTGATGGCGGGTCTTTTGCGCCCAGCCAGCGGCAAAATCGCCTGGAACGGAGAGAACACCGCCGAGGAGCCCGAAGTCCATAACGGGCGCCTGCACTACGTAGGACATCTTGACGCCGTAAAGCCGGTCTTGAGCGTTCGCGAAAATCTGAGTTTCTGGGCCGCGCTCAGGGGCGCCGAATCGAATGTGGACGGAGCGCTGAAAGCCTTCGCCATCGACCGCCTCGCCGAAGTTCCGGGCAAGTTTCTCTCCGCCGGACAGAAGCGCCGCGTCGGCTTGGCGCGCATCGCCGCCGCGGCCGCTCCTTTGTGGCTGCTGGACGAGCCGACCACGGCGTTGGACGTGAAAGCCATCGCCGGCCTTGAAAACCTTATCGCCAAGCACCGCGAAGGCGGCGGCATGGTGGTGGTCTCCACCCATACGGAAATCGCCGTGGGCGGGTCTGAGAACCTGGACTTGACCGAGTACGCCAAGCGCCGTGACCCCCGTTTCGCCGCTGACCATGAGGCGGCTTGATGGGACGTTTCTGGCATATCATCCGCCGCGATCTGCAAATGGCGATGAAGCAAGGCATGGACAGCTTCATGGTGGTCATGTTCTTCGTCATCGCCGTGGTGCTGTTTCCCTTGGGCGCCGGACCCGAGGCCAACATGCTGGCCCGCATCTCCGCCGGCGTCATCTGGGTTGCGGCGCTGCTGGCCTCCATGCTGTCGCTGGAGAGGCTGTTCCAAACCGACTACGAGGACGGCTCGCTGGAGCTGCTGTCGCTGGCCCCCTACCCCCTGGAGGCGGTGGTGCTGGCCAAGGTTTGCGCCCATTGGCTGACCACGGGATTGCCGCTGATCGCCGCCGCGCCGCTGCTGGCGGTGCTGTTGAATATGCAAACGGAAGGTTTCGTCATTCTGGCGGCGGCGCTGGCCTTGGGAACGCTGTCCCTCAGCCTGATCGGCGCGGTGGGGGCCGCCCTTATTCTCGGCTCAAGGCGCGGCGGGGTGTTGCTGTCGCTGCTGATCCTGCCCCTTTACATTCCGGTGCTGATCTTCGGCGTCAGCGCCGTCGACGCGGCCATCGGCGGCTTCCCCATGAAAGCGCAATTCCTGATTCTCGGCGGATTTTTCTTGGCCGCCCTGCCGCTATGCCCATGGGCTTCGGCGGCGGCGCTAAGACAGGCTTTGGAGTAATTATCTGGAAAACCGGGAGACCAAGCGTTAAATAGCCACTTCTTTATCTGGAAAGACAATAATAATGCTGCACCGTTTCGCCAATCCGGCGCGTTTCATGCGACTGAGCGGAGTCTTGTTGCCTTGGATGGCGGGCGCCGCCATCATTCTGGTCGCCGCCGGTCTTTACATGGGTCTGTTCGTCGCTCCCGCCGACTTCCAGCAAGGGGAAAGCGTGCGCATCATGTACGTGCATGTGCCCAACGCCTGGATGGCCTTGTTCAGTTACACAGCCATGGCGGTGGCCAGCGCCGTCGCCTTGATCTGGAAACATCCCCTGGCCGATCTGGCCGCCAAGTCGAGCGCCCCCATCGGCGCCTGTTTCACTTTTCTCGCCCTGCTGACCGGCTCGCTGTGGGGCAAGCCCATGTGGGGAGCCTTTTGGGTGTGGGACGCGCGCCTGACCTCGATGCTGGTGCTGTTCTTTTTGTATCTCGGCTATCTGGCTCTTTACAACGCCTTTGACGATCCCACGCGCGGCGCCAGGGCGGCGGCCATTTTGGCCCTGGTTGGCTTCGTCAACGTGCCCATCATCAAGTTCTCGGTGGATTGGTGGAACACTCTTCATCAGCCGGCCAGCGTCATCAAAATGGGCGGCCCGTCAATTGACTCAACCATGTTGTGGCCGTTGTTGCTGATGGCCATCGGCTTTAACTTTTTATATTTCTGGGTGCTGTTGCTGAGAATGCGTGGCGAAATCCACGCCAACAAAATCAGAATGATCCGCCTCAGGCAGGTTCACGGGTAGGATAGACCGTGGAAACCATAACAAATTTTTTGGAGATGGGCGGTTACGCCGTCTATGTCTGGCCGAGTTACCTGATCACCGCCGTGGTCCTTATCGGCGCGCTGGTTTCCTCCATCCGATTCCTCAAGCGCAACGCCGAGACCTTAAAGGCGCTTCAAGAGGAGGATAAAGGTGAAGCGTAAACACAAACGCCTTGTCTTTGTCATCATCGCCTTGGTCCTGCTGGGCGGCGCCGTGGGCTTGGTGATGAGCGCCTTCGAAGAGAACATCGTCTTCTTCCACAGCCCCACCGACGTGGTCGAGAAAAAAATCAAGATCGGCAAGCGGCTGCGTCTCGGCGGCCTGGTGGAGGAAGGCAGCGTCGAAAGGAAGGGAACGCGGGTCATGTTCCGGGTGACCGACCTCGTCAACTCCATTCCCGTCGTTTACATTGGAATCCTTCCCGACCTGTTCCGCGAGGGACAAGGCGTGGTCACCGAAGGGCTGATCAAGGACGGCGTGCTCGAGGCCGACGAGGTTCTGGCCAAGCACGATGAAAACTACATGCCGCCCGAGGTCGCCGACGCCCTCAAGAAATCCGGCAAGTGGGACGAGATGAGCGGCGCCGTGAAGCGCCCGGGCCCAGGTTCCGGCTCCGGCGCCAAGGAAGAGGCCAAATGATCATAGAAGCCGGGCATTTCGCCCTCATCCTGGCGCTGTTCGTAACCTTGGCGCAGGCGGTTCTGCCGTTGGCCGGCGCCCATAGGGGGAACGCCTCATGGATGGCGGCGGCGCCGGCGGCGGCGATGGCGCAGTTCCTGCTCATCGCCATTTCCTTCGGAGCCCTGACCAACGCCTACGTCACATCCGATTTTTCCGTCCTCAACGTCGCGCTCAAGGCCATCGCCACGCTCAACGAAGAGCTGAAGGCCGCCCGCAAGTCAAGTTCAAAGGCCGTTTATGATAAGGTGGATTGGCTGTCCTCCTTCGTCACGTTTGTTGCGGTTGCGCTCGGCGTCACGCTGGCTTCTCTGGTCGCTTTTCAAGTCTGGTTCACCTCGTTCCGCCTGGGCCGCCCCATGGGCCGCATGGTCAAGTCCATGAACCGTCTCGCCAGCGGCGACGACTCGGTGGATGTGCCGGCCCTCGGACGCGGCGATGAGATCGGCGAGATGGCCCAAGCCGTCCAGGTGTTCAAGGAGAACGCCCTAGAAATGAACCGTCTTGAAACCGAACAGAAAGAAACCGAAAAACGCACCAAAGGGGAAAAACGCGCCATGATGAAAAACATGGCGGACGAATTTGAAAACAGCATCGGCGGCGTCGTCCAATCGGTGTCCTCGGCGGCCACCCAGATGCAGTCCTCGTCCCAGGCCATGGCGGCGACATCCGAGGAGACCAGCCGCCAGTCGACGGCTGTGGCGGCGGCGTCCGAGCAGGCCTCCGCCAATGTCCAGACGGTGGCCTCGGCGGCGGAGGAGCTGTCCAGCTCCATTGCCGAGATCGGCCGTCAGGTGGATCAATCCTCTAAAATCGCCGACAAAGCGGTTAAGGACGCGAAAAGCACGGACCAGCAGATTCAAGGGCTTGCCGAATCGGCCAGCAAGATCGGAGAAGTGGTGGCCCTGATCACCGATATCGCCGACCAGACCAACTTGTTGGCGCTGAACGCCACCATCGAGGCGGCGCGGGCGGGAGACGCCGGCAAAGGCTTCGCCGTGGTCGCGAGCGAAGTCAAGAACCTGGCCAACCAAACGGCCAAGGCCACCGAGGAGATTAGCGAACAGATCGACGGCATTCAAACCGCCACGCAACAGTCGGTCGAAGCCATCCAAAGCATCGGCAGAACCATCGGCGAAGTCAACGAAATCACCACCACCATCGCCGCCGCCGTCGAGGAGCAAAGAGCCGCAACGCAGGAAATCGCCCGCAACGTGGAGCAGGCGGCTTCAGGAACGACCGAAGTCACCACCCACATTACAGGCGTCACCCAGGCGGCCGGTGAAACCGGAACCGCCGCCAACCAAATTCAAACGGCTTCAAACGAGCTTTCCCAGCAATCGGAGTTACTGAAGCGCGAGGTGGATAAGTTCCTGCTTACGGTCAGGTTCAGGGCGGCGTAATTTTATAGACTAACCGTACAGGTACATGGTGATGGCCACCGCGCCGGCTATACCCGCCACGTCGGCGCTGAGGCCCGCCGCCAGGGCGTGGCGGATGCGCCGGACGTTCACCGCGCCGAAGTAAACGGCGAGGACATAAAAGGTGGTCTCGGTGGACCCTTGAAAGGTGCTCACCAAATAGCCCGTGTAGCTGTCCGGCCCTATCGCCGGGTCGTTGATGATGGAGGCCAAAACCCCATAGGCGCCGGAGCCGGAAAGCGGCCGCAACAGGGCCATGGGCAGGGCTTCCGCCGGCAATCCGAGAGGCGCCGTCACCACCGACAACGGCGCGATCAGCATGTCCATGGCGCCGCTGGCGCGAAACATGCCCACAGCCACCAGTATGGCCACCAGATAGGGGATGATGCGCAAGGCCACCTTAAATCCGTCCTTGGCGCCTTCGACGAAGACCTCATAGACGGGAACCTTCCGGGCCACGCCGAAACCAAGAAAACCGACCATCAGCCCGGGAATGATCCAAGGCGCGATCTGGCGGCCATAAGCCACCGTCAGGGGAATAAGCGTGAAAACCGCCGCCAGCAGAATGAACGACACCCAGGCCGGATAGGCGTGATCGGCGTCGCTGACTGAAATATCCTCAAGGGACGCTTCGGATCCACTCTTTTCAGTGGGCGCCGCGCCCGTTGAGCTGTGGCCCATGCGCCAATAGCGCTGGCAGAGCTTGGCCATGAAGATGGCGACGGTGGTCGAAACGATGGTGGCGAACAGCGTCGTCGGGACGATCCCCGCCGGGTCCTGGGAGCCCGCCGCCGCCCTCAGCGCGATCACGCCGGTGGGAAGAAGGGTGACGCTGGAGGTGTTGATGGCCAGGAACAGAACCATGGAGTTGGAGGCCGAGCCCTTCACCGGATTCAATTTATCCAACTCCTGCATGGCCCGGATGCCAAACGGCGTCGCCGCATTCCCCAACCCCAGAACATTGGCCGACATGTTGAGAATCATCGCCCCCATGGCCGGATGATCGGGGGGGACGTCGGGGAAAAGCCTCTGCATCAAAGGCCGCATGACGCGCGCGATGATCACCAGAAGGCCGCCGGCCTCGGCCACCTTCATCAGCCCCAGGAACAAAGCCATGACGCCGACCAGTCCCAAAGCGAGAGTCACCGAAGCCGCCGCCGAATCGACCATGGCGGCGGCGAGCAAATCCATCGGCGCCTTGGCGCCGGCCCCCGGATCAATCCAGGTTATTTGGCGATAACCGGCGACCGTGAAGGCGATCATAACAATTGCGAAGAAAATGCCGTTCATGCCGCCCCACCTAGGGTCCAGACTCATTCAAATGATGCCCTTTGGTTTGGAAAGAATAGCGCAGGACAAGGAGAGAGCTTGAAATAAATGCATATCATTATTGAAAGTTCTCGACGCCGACCTGCGCTATTATCTCCAAATCCCTTCGGCCTGCGCCTGCGGCAAGATTGGGGGACGGCCCCCTATTCTCCTCTCACGTCGTTGCGAAATCCTTGTGATGCGCCAGCATCACTGCGGCTTCCGCGCCTAGTGAGAGGAAAATAGGGGGCCGCCAAAGGGTATCATTTGAATGAGTTTGGACCCTAGTACTCCGGATCGAACATATGATACCCATAGTCCATGACCGGCGCCATTTCCATTTCGCCCGCGCCTATTCCCGGCGTATTGCTGGCCGGCGGTAAATCATGGCGAATGGGCGGACGTGAAAAGTGCCTTCTGGAATTGGCCGGCCGTCCATTGCTGGACCACGTCATCGGGCGCGCCCAACCCCAAGTCGACGTCTTGATTCTCAATGCGCCCGGAGACCCGGCGCGATTCGCCTCTTTCGGCCTGGAGGTGGCCGCCGACGTTATCGATGGCTTCGCCGGCCCCCTCGCCGGCGTTCTCACCGGTATGGAATGGGCGCGGACGAACACGCCCCAAGCCCGCCACATCGCCACCTTTCCCTGTGACGCGCCATTTCTGCCAAATGATCTGGTCGCCCGCCTAAGGGAAGCCGCTCAATCGGAGAACGCCGCCATCGCCCTCGCCGCCTCGGCGGGCCGCGAGCATCCGGCGTTCGCCTTGTGGCCGGTGGAGATGATGGAAGACCTGCGCCGCGCCACCACCGAGGAGGGTTTGCGCCGCATGGGCGAATGGACGGCGCGATGCAAAGCGGCCCGCGTCGAATACCCATGCCAGCCCGTCGATCCTTTTTTCAACATCAACAGCCCTCAAGACTTGGCTGAAGCGGAGCGGATATTGAGCCATTCAAGGCCGTCCCTTATATAGGACCGTTTTTTCTGATCGCCGGCGTTTAATTTGCTTTTTTTTTGCAGAATCCCTACCTTAGACTCACCTTCAGTGGGATAAAGCCATGAATAAGATCGTTGAAAAGGCCGTCAAAACTATGCGGGAGTTGCCCGATAAAGAGGCAACCCTTGCCGCACAGGTCATGCTGAGTGTGGTGGAGAGACCCCATGGCCTTGAAAGAATGGAGGCTCTTGCCTTAACGGCCCGTAAACAAGCGAAAAAAGCAGGACTCACCGAAGCGGAAGTGGACGCTATCGTAAAGCATGGCTGAAGTTCGCGTTGTCGTCGATACCAACATTTGGCTCAATTATCTGTTCTTCAAAAATGCCGCGACTTCACAGACGGTGCGGCTCCTGTTTTCACAAGGGCATACCGTCATCGCCTCCGAACAAACCCTTGAGGAAGTCCGCAACGTTCTAAGCCGCGAAAAGTTTGATCGTATTCTTCCTCTTGAATTGCGCCTTGCGTTCTATTTCGAGATTGGAGAACTCTCGGAAATCATCAAGCCGACCAGCGCCATCACGGTTTGCCGCGATCCAAAGGACAATATGTTCCTTGAGGCCGCACTGGATGGAAAGGCGGACTACCTGGTGACGCGCGACAAAGATTTGCTTGAATTGGATGGCGACAGTTACCCGGATTGGAGCTTCCGGATCGTTACGCCAGGTGATTTTCTTGACTTATTTCATCAGCGATAGTTGATAGGAAGTACGTAAAGACCCCATCGACTCCTTCCACAACATCAACACGCCAGAGGGCCTGGCAGAGGCGTCCCGCCTTGTCCAGGCGGCCCATATCGGCTAAATAGCGTTCATGCGCGCCGAGATCGAAACCCTGGTCCAGGAAATCAAGCAGTCGTTGGAGCTGCTGAGGAGGCGCCTTTGACTACGGCAACGCGGCGCCGCGCCTGGATGAACTGAACGCCGAAACGGAAAATCCTGACTTCTGGAAAGACGCCGCCAAGGCGCAAGCCGTGATGCGCGGGCGCACCCGTCTTGAGAACGGCATCGAAGCCATCCACACCCTTGAACGTGAGCTTGCCGACAACGTCGGCCTACTGGAATTGGGCGAAGCCGAGGGCGACGAAGATGTGGTCTCGGAGGCCGAGGCGGCCCTGGCGGCGGCGCGCGACGTCGCCGCCAAGGCGGAGTTGGAGGCCCTTCTCTCGGGCGAGGCCGACGGCAACGACTGCTACCTGGAGGTTCACGCCGGGGCCGGCGGCACCGAGGCCCAGGACTGGACCGAGATGTTGCAGCGCATGTACGTGCGCTGGGCCGAGAGGCGTTCCTACAAGGTGGAATGGCTGGAGGAAAGCGCCGGCGTCGAAGCCGGCATCAAATCGGCCACCCTTAAAATCAAGGGAACCAAC
>ENA-ORDP01001508-ORDP01001508.1-marine-sediment-metagenome-genome-assembly--contig:-NODE-1508-length-12606-cov-2.418054_pt1 | contig 12606 bp, 10 predicted proteins | sample MGYA00248627_ERZ508539 | MGnify/ENA primary metagenome ERZ508539 (study PRJEB26208, sample SAMN05571518) | marine sediment metagenome | biome: deep sea; feature: Hydrothermal vent; material...
CGGGAGATCAAGGACAAACTATTTCGGTGTGGATGTGGAATCAAATTGGAATAAAACCCCTTCTCAAACGAGCGAAGTAGTTAAATTATTGAAGAAAAGAATGTTGGAGATTAGTAATACTAAAGTACTTTCTTTGTTTCTAAATTTACATTCCCAGGTGTCCTCTTATTGTACATTCTGGATTCACACAGCGGGTTCAACAAATTCAAAATATTACAGAAAAGAATATCAATTTGCGAATTTAAATACTTCGGATAACCCATACTTTGCACAGTCGGATTACAGTAAATCTTCATTAAAATCTTATTTTCCTGAAGGTTGGTTGTGGGCTAATTTCGGCTCGAAAGTAATGGCTTTAACTTATGAAACTCCCTATGATCAATATTCGTCAGGCGAGTGGGTTACTGATAATAACCTTTATAAAATAGGTTCAAGCACTGTGTATGCAATAGCAGAATTTCTGGGATTATCTCACCCTGAACATTTATTATTAGACAATGAAAACGCAAAAATTACAGGAAATTGGGAAAAAGATTCGACCGGACTGCAATTCTTTGGAGATAATTATTTAACAATACCGGGAGGAAGCGGAAATAATTTTGTTTCTTATTCTACTGAGCCGCTTAAAAGAGGTAAATACGATATTTATGGTTGGTGGCCTGCAGATCCAAGTAATGCATATAATACTAATTTTACAATAACAAATGCCGATACCTCAATAAATTTAATCAAAACTGAACGTACAAATGGAGGACAATGGAATTTTCTAACCGGTTTATCCCTATACAGAGAAGGACAAATAAATATTAAAGTCGGTGATAAAGCAAACGGAAGGGTAGTTGCAGATGCTTTCCGAATAATATATAGCGGTTCCGTCCAATCGGTTAAACACATTTCTATTCCGAAAGATTTCACATTATATCAAAATTTCCCTAATCCGTTTAATCCGTCAACTACTATAAGATTTGCATTACAAAATACTTCTTATGTAAAGATGCAAGTTTTCAACTCCTTAGGGCAATTGATTGCGGTACTGATAGATGAAGTTTTATCACCCGGACAGCATCAAGTAATTTTTGATATTTCCAAGTATAATGGATTAAGCAGTGGAATTTACTATTATTATCTTACAACAGATAAATTTGCTGAAGCCAGGGGAATGATTTTACTCAAATGAAGATCATTTGTGAGCCCGGATTAATTCTTTAATTAAGTGTTTGCATTCTATCCAGACACACCTTATATTTAAAGCTAATAAATTTCTTTTCCTAAAAAATTAAGGCGTTCTATGTTAGACGACTTAGATATTAAGATATTAAATATCATTCAAAAAAAAGGTAGAACCAAACGAAATGAGATAGCCGAGGCTATAGGGCTGTCTATTCCTTCAGTGAGTGAAAGGCTTCATAAACTTGAAGAAAGAGGAGTTATAGAAGGATACTTTGCAAAGGTTAATAGAAAAGCTTTCGGTTATGATATAATGGCTTATATTCAGATTAATATGGAATCTTCAAAGTATTATAAAACACTCATTTCCAAAGTAGAAAAAATACCTCAAATTATTGAATGTCATTCCGTACTTGGTGAAGGTTCGCATTTGTTGAAGACAATAGTTAAAAACTCCGCCGCTTTAGAAAAATTACTTAATGATATCCAATCATGGCCGGGGGTTTTAGCTACTAAAACAACTTTTGTACTTTCCACAATTAAAGAAACAACAGTTATAGATATCTAATCATTTTTTAATAACTAAATATATAAAGGTTTAAAATATGGCAAACTCACAAATTCAAGCTGATGATGTTATTAAATACATCAAAACAGATAAGATTAAATATATTGATTTAAAGTTCATGGATTTTCCGGGTCAATGGCAACATTTTACAGTTCCCATAAGTCAACTGGATACCGATTCATTTGAAGACGGTTTCGGATTTGACGGCTCGTCTATTAGAGGATGGAAATCGATAAATGAAAGCGATATGATTATTATTCCGGATCCAACTACGATGTTTCTTGATCCGTTTGTTGTAGAACCGACTCTAAGTTTAATATGCGATGTTTACGAACCTGCTACAAAGGAAAAATATACCCGATGTCCTAGAAATATAGCGCAAAAGGCAAATACATATTTGAACTCCACCGGTATAGCGGATACGGTTTATTTCGGACCTGAAGCGGAATTCTTCATTTTTGATGATGTCCGTTTCGACTCAAAACCCAATGGATGCTTTTATTCGGTTGATTCGATCGAGGGTAGATGGAACAGCGGCAGAGACGAGGGTCCTAACCTGGGTTATAAACCGAGATATAAGGAGGGTTATTTCCCGGTTCCTCCAACGGATGCTTTGATGGATTTAAGAAACGAAATGGTAACCAATTTGATTAATTGCGGTATTGAAGTGGAAGCGCAACATCATGAGGTTGCAAGCGGCGGACAATGTGAAATTGATCTTCATTTCCAACCTTTGGTTATAGCTGCAGATCAATTATTAATGTTTAAGTACATTGTTAAAAATACCGCCAAGAGAAACAATAAAACGGTTACGTATATGCCGAAACCTATCTTAAGCGATAACGGCAGCGGTATGCATATTCATACTTCTCTTTGGAAAAAAGGCGAACCTTTATTTTCCGGTTCAGGATATGCGGGGTTAAGTGAAATGGGACTTTATTTTATTGGTGGTATATTAAAGCATGCCGCTTCACTTTTATCATTTACCAATCCCACTACAAACTCTTATAAAAGATTAGTGCCGGGATTTGAAGCGCCCGTAAACTTAGCATACTCACAACGGAACAGAAGCGCTTCGATTAGAATTCCTATGTATTCCACAAACCCTAAGACAAAACGAATCGAATTCAGATGCCCGGATCCATCCGGCAATCCTTACCTGGCTTTTTCCGCAATATTAATGGCCGGTCTAGACGGAGTAATTAATCGGATCGACCCGGGTGAACCGTTAGATAAAGATATTTATGATCTGTCGCCTGAAGAATTAAAAGATGTTCCCTCAACTCCCGAAAGCTTAAGCGCTGCATTAAAAGCTTTATCGGAAGACCACGAATATTTACTGAAGGGTGATGTTTTTACGGCGGATGTAATAGAAACATGGATTAAATATAAAACAGATAAAGAAATTAAACCGATGGCATTACAGCCGCATCCGTACGAATTCAGTCTATATTACGATGTATAAAAATTAAGTATGATTGGTTAATCATGGAGGCGAATTAATGATCCGCCTCTCTTTCTATAAACTGAAAAACTTAAAATGGATTCATAAATTAAAAAGCAAAAATTACCTAGCTGTTTTTTCCTACCCATTCTTTCCAAACTTCCGGTTCATAACCAACAGTTACAAGTTTCCCATTTCGTACAATAGGCGTTATAAATAAGAGAGGATCATTTAGTAATTCCTCTTCAATATTGAATACCATAAATTTGAGATTTCTCTTTTGATATTGTTTCCCTTCTTTATCTATTAAATCTTCTAATGAAATGACTTTCGATATATTATTTAACTCACCTTTTGAAATTTCTTTTTCGGTAAGCTCTCTGAAATGATATTTTATTCTTCTTTCCTTAAAAAATCTTTCGGCTTTACGCGTAGCTTTACATTTTTTTGTCCCGAATATTTGAATATTCATACTAAATTTTTGTATCTCCGATTTTTATTTTACATGATAAATTGATTTATTAAATTAGATAAAATATGCACCTTGTAAAAGTTTAATTCGAGTAAAAATATATAACTCGTTTATTTTATTTTTAACATTACGTCTTGTCTCATCATTCGTATCCTTTTTTTTTAGTATAAAAAACCAAAATATCTTTCATCGTGTTAAAATATTGACCGTTAAAAGTGAGCGAATATTGTGCACCTCGCTTCCGTGAGAAGTTATGAGAATAGTTACATCGGCTTCATTACGGTCTCTAACAAGTAACAATTTCCTGGGTTCTTTTTGAACGGGGAAATCGGCTTTTAATTCCCCTATCGGTAACAACGGCAGCGCCGAGAATCGAATCATTATACTTTATTGCGCATTGTCCGTTACCGGAGAAATGATTTTTTATAACACCACCTTCCAAATAAGTTTTAAGTTCATTTCGATCGACAATTTCATAAATATTCTCGGTAATGAAATTTTGTAAAACTTGTGCCGCTTGAGTATGTAAAGTAATTCCACCTTTTTTATCTATTACTCCGAAACGTGTTCCGATTCTCTCAAATATAGAAAAGTTTTGATCTTCCCAATCATTGGCAATAAAATACACGTTGTTTTTCTTAATAAGATATTTGTATTTTGATAAAACACTGCCGGAAATTCCAAAATCATTTTCTATGTTTGATAGTAAGTTTCTTACTTCCTTGTTATTGTAACTTAGAAGCGTTAGATCACCTCGTTTTAATTTTATTAATTCGGAGGAATTGGTTTTATTTGTTTTGCGAAGTTTGATAATAAAAAATCCGTCCGAATCAGCTTCCCATGGTAATATCCTTCTTGCTTTATTAATTTGAGGATTCAATCGAATATTTTTATATGAAGTGAAGCCGTCATGAGACTTAATCGGCAGCTCAATATTTTCTATTTCAATAGGATATTTTTTTAATACCTTATCGATTATAAACTCGTTTTCCTCAACAGTGAGCGTACACGTAGAATAAACAACTTCACCGCCGACTTTAAGCATTTTTATAGCGGCTATTAAAAGACGAAGCTGCAAATTCCCCAATCGTTCTGCCCGGTCAATTGACCACCATTTGCTTACTTCTTCTTTTTTTTGAATAATTCCCAGTCCGCTGCACGGCGCGTCAACTAATATTTTATCAAAATGTTCGAAGAATATTTTACTTAACAATTCGCCTTTATTATGTAACACTGCAGCATTTACGATATTCATCCGGTCAAGATTATATACCAATACTTTAATTCTATCTAATGCGATTTCATTAGCAATTAAAGTACCTCGATTTTCCATCAATTCGGCAAGTCCGGTTGTTTTAGACCCCGGGGCTGAACAAAGATCAAGCACAACATCATCTTTTGCCGGGTTTAATATCATAGGCGGAATCATTGATGATAATCCTTGAATATAATAATCTCCTATTATATGCTCAACTGTTTTACCGGCTAAATTTTTATTATCCAATACTTTTAAAGAATATGGAAAATCCGGTAAAGATTCGGTTTGAATTTTATAATATTCTTTTAGCTTTTTTATTAATTTATTTTTAGTAGTTTTTAGAGAATTTATTCTTAAATATTGAGCAGGTTTGTTTTGAATAAAATTAATATATTTATTTGCGGATTCTTCACCGAATAGATAGCGGAAATAATTGTAAAGGTTGTTGCTGAATTCAATTAAATTTTTACTCAATGTCTTATTAAGTTTAATAGTCGAAATATTTCATTGATAGTGTAGACAGAATTTCTATAGTAAGAATTTCAAAAGAGCCGAAAAACTCTGAGCCCATCATCAAAGTTTTGCAACGAAGTTCAATTTTGTTGAATATTTTCGAATGAACAACAAGTAAGTATGTAGATTTCCAGCTTTTCTATTGATCTAATATCTTTTTATAATAGTCTTCGTACATGGGTATAACAACGGACTTATCGAAATATTCCACTGCTCGTTTTCTTGAATTTGCAGAAAAGAGCTCATACTTTTTTTGATTAGTAAGAAGATCAATCGCGTATTTCGCCATTCTGTCAATATCCCCGATTTCGGCGATATAACCCGTTTCATTATGTCTAATTAATTCAGGTAAGCCGCCAACACTGGAACTAACAACAGGAATGCCGCAAGCCATTGCTTCGAGAGCAGCTAATCCAAAACTTTCGGATTGAGAAGGGATTAAAAATAAATCGGCAGCATTAAGAATCTCAACAAGTCCGTCTTGTTTTCCTAAGAATTTTACAAGATCAACTAAATGCAATTCTCTGCAAAGCCGTTCACATTCGGATCTATCGGGTCCATCTCCTACTAAAATCAGGCGAGATGGAATTTCTTTTCGTACAATGTCGAATATTCTAATAGTATCGGTAACCCGTTTAACAACTCTAAAATTTGAGGTATGAACAAGGAGTTTTTCACCTTTTGGAGCTAAATGATCTCTGAAATTACCATCCTTCACGGGCTTATACAAATTAGTATCAATAAAATTAGGAATAACCCGAATATCTTTATCGATATTATAATTTGTGATGGTTTTTTCTTTTAAGAAACGGGAGACCGCAGTAACCCCGTCACTCTGTTCAATACTAAATTTAACCAAAGGCAAAAATGAAGGTTCCAAACCGACAAGAGTTATATCGGTGCCATGTAAAGTGGTTATGATTTTTAATTCCCTTTTATCTTTAAGCATCTGTTTTGCCAGGTATGCGCTTGTAGCATGAGGTATAGCATAATGTACATGCAACAAATCCAGCTTTTCAAATTCGGCAACTTCAACCATTTTGCTTGCAAGTGCAAGACTGTATAGCGGAAATTCAAAAAGCGGATAACTGCACATTTCCACTTCATGAAAAACTACATTTTCAATAAAGTTTGTCAAACGGAATGGAAGCGCATAACTAATAAAATGGACTTCATATCCTCGTAATGCCAAAGCTTTACCAAGCTCGGTTGCAATCACACCGCTTCCACCGTAAGTCGGATAACAGGTTATTCCAATTTTCATATTTTTTTTTAATTTTATCAGGGATAATTTTGAAAATTTAATCGTAATAATATAAGTTAAATTATTGAAATGTATGTGCAACATTCGAAAACTTGAACAATTGGTGTGATGTAAAGCTAAGCAGTTGATTTAAATTTAATAAATGGAACGCCGATGGTTATGAAAGAAATCAATCTATATTATTTTATTAAGCTTGGTCTTTATATTTACAATATCATTGGATATTGCCGGTAAAATCAAGTTTAGATAAAAAGGTATTTTCCTTGTGAAAATCTTTGATGACTGTTAATATTTATATTTCGAAAACTTGTAAATTACACTTTTGAATATACCTCATTTATAATTCTTTTAAATTTAATCTGCGTATTTTAAATTTGGTTTTTATTATAATATTTATTTTTGTAAATGAAGTTATTAGTAATTGGGCACTCGGTTGAAGATCATATCGAGTTAAATGGAAGCGTGCAAATAAAACCCGGCGGTATCTTTTATACAGTTAATGCTCTTAAAAATTTTATAGAGAAGGACGATGAAATTTATTTATGCACGTCTGTGGAAAACACAAATGAAATTTTATTTGATGAGGTTTATGGAAAATTAAACAGAGAATATTTTCAGTCTGTGGAAAAAATACCGAGGGTGTATCTCACTCTTCATGATTTTAAAGAAAGAGATGAAAGGTATGAAAATATAACTAAGAATTTGGATATAAAACCGGATGATTTCAATTTATTTGATGGAATTTTATTAAATATGATTACAGGCTTTGATCTAACTTTATTTCAATTAAAAGAAATCCGAAGAAATTATAAAGGATTAATTTATTTAGATGTTCATACTCTTTCCCGTGGTCTCTATGAAAATTATAAAAGAGATTTTCGTGTAATTCCAAATTTTGATGAATGGGCTTCATGTGTCGATATTATTCAGGTAAATGAAAATGAATTTAATACTTTAAGTTCCAAAATCGATAGGCTTGAAGTTGTTAAGGATTTATTAAATTTAGGAGTAAAATTTCTAATTATAACTAAAAGAAGCAGGGGAGCGAGAGTTTACTGTTTATTAAAAAGTGAAGTAGTTTCTATGTTCCAAAAAGGATTACAAGTGAAAGAAAACAACAAAATAGGATGCGGTGATATTTTTGGGGCAATATTTTTTTATACTTATATTAAGTTTAATAATTTAAATAAATCATTACGGTTTGCAAATATTGCAGGCGCTTGTGCCGTTTCTTATATGGACTTATCCTGCTATAAAGATTTGAAAGAAGATGTTATCAAACGATATAATTAAGCAGCGGATTTTGGTGACCGGTGCTAACGGAATGTTGGGTCAACGAATAATTGATTTTTATTTAAAACAAGACAATACCCAATTGCTTGCTTGTTCAATAGAAAAAACTTCCGGTAATAAAGGTGTAGATTATGTAAGCTGTGATATAACGAAAAGGGAGGATATCAAAAGTATAATTTATGATTTTTACCCGGATTTTATAGTTAATGCGGCAGCATTTACTAACGTTGATGCCAGTGAAATTGAACGTGAAACAGCTTGGAAAGTTAATGTGAAAGCCGTTGAATATCTTGCCGAAGCCGGTAGGGTACGCGATATTCATTTAGTGCATATATCATCGGATTATATCTTTGACGGTAAACAAGGTCCATACTCGGAAACTGCTAAACCGAATCCGCTCGGTTATTATGGGCGGACAAAATTAGCAAGTGAAAATACGCTTAAAATCAGCGGCACATTTTATACAATATTAAGAACCAACGTTTTATATGGTCACTCTGCAAACAGCCGTCCGGATTTTGTTAGATGGGTAATTAATTCAATACGCTCCGGTAAACCTATTCGCATAGTTACCGACCAAATTAATAACCCTACTTTTTTAGATGACCTTGTTCAAGCCATTAATAAAACTATTGTATTCAAAAAACAAGGAGTCTATAATATTGGTGGAAAAGAACTTTTGTCACGCTATAAGTTTACTGAAATAATAGCCGATTTTTTCAAACTCGATAAATCTCTGATTACTCCGATTCGAACTAAAAACTTAAATCAAGCAGCTAAAAGACCTTTGAAATCCGGTTTGATTACTATCAAGGCGGAAACGGAATTAAATTATAAACCTCACACGATTTTAGAATCACTGGCTATCATGAGGAAGGAACTTTCATTATGAAAAGGTTTTCAATTATTATTATGCTATTATTATTCAGTCTTATACCATTAAAATCATTTGCGCAGCGTAAAGTACCCCAGTGGGCTAAAGGAATAGTTTGGTATCAGATTTTCCCCGGAAGATTTGCAAACGGAGATACGAGCAATGATCCTACCGGTGAAAAAGTAGCTCTTGAATTCGGTAAAAAACCTAAAGGCTGGCAGGTAACTCGCTGGACAAGTAATTGGTTTGCCGAATCAAAATGGGAGAAAAAATTAGGAGGAAATTTCCGTAGTCATTTATACGAAAGAAGATATGGCGGTGATATTCAAGGAATAATTGATCACTTGGGCTACTTAAAAAAATTGGGAATCGGTGCTATTTATCTGAACCCCATTTTTGATGCCATTTCCCTTCATAAATATGATGCTTCTACTTTTCATCATGTAGATGTTAATTTTGGACCTGATCCTGAAGGTGATAAAAAAATAATCGCTTCCGAAAATCCGGATGATCCTTCTACTTGGAAATGGACTTCTGCCGATAAACTTTTTCTCAAACTGATCAAAGATGTTCATAAACTAGGTATGAAAATAATAATAGACGGAGTTTTTGATCATACAGGTGTTCAATTTTGGGCTTTTCAAGATATAATTAAAAACGGGAAAAAATCTAAATATAAAAATTGGTATGAAATCAAATCTTTTGATAATCCCTCAACTCCGAAGAACGAATTTGATTATAAAGGATGGTGGGGAAATAAATCACTTCCTATTTTTAACAGAACTAAAAATGACCTTGCACCCGGACCCAAACAGTATATTTTTAACATAACTAAAAGATGGATGGACCCTGATAATGACGGAAATACTGCCGATGGTATTGATGGTTGGCGTTTGGATGTAGCTAATGAAATCCCACTCGGTTTTTGGTACGATTGGAGCAAATTGGTGAAATCAATTAATCCCGATGCGTTGTTAGTTGCCGAGCTATGGAAATTGTCGCCGAAATTTATTACTAAAAATGGTCCTTTCGATTCATTAATGAATTACAACTTCGCCTATGTTGTAGATAAATTTTTTATTGCCAGAAAGAAAAGAATAACTACTTCGGAATTTATAGATGAACTCCAAAAAATCGATAAAACTTATCCTAAACAAAATCTTGATGTATTACTTAACTTAGTTGACAGCCATGATACTGAAAGAATTTCTTCAATGATTGCAAACCCCGATAGAAAATATGATCAAGGAGCTAATGAGCAAAATCCTAATTATAATCCCGGAAAACCTGATTCTGCTGATTATCATATACAAAAATTAATAGCTGCCTTTCAAATGACTTATCGTGGGGCTCCTATGATTTATTACGGCGATGAAGTAGGGATGTGGGGCGCTGACGATCCTCATGATAGGAAACCGATGGTCTGGGCAAATTTAAAATATGATGATGAGGTAATTACTCCGCTTTCAGGTTTTAAAAAAGGATTCGGCTCATATAAGGTAGGCGTAAATGAAAATCTTTTAAATTTTTATAAAAAAATTATTTTAATAAGAAATAATAACCTAACTCTCAAACTAGGCAATATGAAGTTCTTATATTCCAATAATAAAAATGATACATTTGCTTTTTCAAGAACTTACAAGAATAAAGAAGTGGTTGCGGCTTTTAATATCGGAACAAAAAAAGATTCGTTTTATGTGCCCGTTAGAGGTAAGAAAATCATCTTTAAGGAACTAATTAACGGCGGTAAGGGTTTAATATCTGCTTCACCGGAAAGCAAAGCCGGGTTATCAATTAGTTTGCAACCGTTGTCCGTTAAAATTTATAAATTAACCGTTTTAAAATAGTACCAATTAATGTTATCAACAGTGAGTGAGAATTTTTTTTTGTTGAAAAATTATTTAAGAGCGCGGAATTATTCCATAGAATAAATAAAACTTAAAACTAACAAGTATTTTCTATAAAGGTATTTCTCTTGTGAATAATCTTTGTTTATTGTTTATATTCATAATTTGAAAACGACCTTTTTAGATACTCTTAATAATAAAAGATCATGAATAAAAGATAAAGCCCCGGTAGCTCAGTAGGATAGAGCGTCGGTTTCCTAAACCGCAGGTCGGAGGTTCGAATCCTCTCCGGGGTACAATAATTCAATAGTTTTTTATAACATTACTTTGAAATTTTATTGCCCGTTGAATTTTTTTATAACAAAAAACCGGTTCTAAAAAAAAATTTCAAAAAGCCTCTCCGGATAATTTATTGTAAGTATCATAAGTTTTTTTATCGAAACATACGAAAACAATTTTTTCAATTTGATTATTATTTTCTAAAAAGTTTTTGACTTCTTTAAATGCAATTTTTGTTGCTCTTTCGAGTGGAAAGCGGTATACACCGGTACTGATTGCGGGAAAGGCAATTGTTTGTATTTTATTATCAACTGTGAGTTTTAATGAATTTTGATAGCATTTTAGTAAGAGAAAATCTTCATTATGGTTTCCGCCGTACCAAACCGGTCCGACGGTATGGATTATATATTTAGCAGACAATTTAAATCCCGGAGTTATTTTCGCTTCACCTGTTGGGCATCCATTTAGCTTTCTGCAATAATCTAGAAGTTCCGGACCGGCAGCTCTGTGAATTGCTCCATCAACTCCTCCCCCGCCCAGCAGAGTAATGTTCGCGGCGTTTACAATTGCATCAACTTTCAGCTTAGTTATATCGCCTAGTACAATTTTAATTTTGTCTTCCATAAATTTATCTCCGGTCTATTTATAAAGCTCGAAATTCCTATAAGACAGTAAATAGATGATATTTCTTTTGTTGCTTTTTTTTGCTCCAGTTATTTTTAAGGTGGCTTTTATCAGGTCTAAATCACAAAGGTTTATTCTTTGTAGTTCTCTGGTGGTAATGCCTTGATGAACCAATAAACTAAGCATTAAATAATTCCGCTCTTTGCTTAAAAAGGATTGTTTGCGTTGATTTTTTGGTATGTGCTTATCGTTGTAGTTTCTTACAAAACTGTGGTAGTAATCATCGGCAAGCTGTGTGAGTTCTTCACTTGTGAAAATGTTGTAAAGTTTCTTTTTATTTGCTCCTCTAATCTTTAAAAATGTGGTTGGATTACTTGGTACTAAATCAGCTTTGAGCAAAAAAGTAAAGTAATGGTTGATTGCTAAAAGGGTATTTCTTCGGGTAATATTTTCGTGTTGCTTGTTGTTTTTTAGGTAAGCTAAATAATTTAAAATATCCTTTTTGGTGCAGTTAATTACTTCTTTATCAAACCAGTTCAAAAAGCTGTTTACATAGCGGATATAAATGTTTTGAGTGGCTTGGGCTAAATCTTTGCTTTGTAGATATTCTTTAAATTCTTGCATTTCTTCAAATTCTGTTTTTAATGTCGTCCTACTGTTAAAGGCTTATGCTTGTTGGTTTTGAGAGTTGGACACTTGGGTTTGGCTAACTGTCTTACTGTTGCTATTAATGTTGTTGTTTTGGATAAGGGTGTAATAATATTGGCGGTTTTTCCATACTCGGGTTAGTTTTTCTTGTTCGCACAAGCGTTTTAAATATCGGGCTTCGGTAATGTAGCTTCTTTGTGTTAAAGGCGTAAAATCGCTTGGTAAATATACTCTGTTGGGTTGTTGGGCTTCGAGTTCAAGCAATAATTTAAAGGTGTGTTCTTCTTTTTCCTTTATTCTTATTCGTTTGCTTGGCTTTTGAATTGGTTCAGTTGCTGCCATTAATGAGGTTGGC
>ENA-ORDP01001509-ORDP01001509.1-marine-sediment-metagenome-genome-assembly--contig:-NODE-1509-length-12601-cov-3.027499_pt1 | contig 12601 bp, 10 predicted proteins | sample MGYA00248627_ERZ508539 | MGnify/ENA primary metagenome ERZ508539 (study PRJEB26208, sample SAMN05571518) | marine sediment metagenome | biome: deep sea; feature: Hydrothermal vent; material...
CCCGCCATTGTGAATAAATTGGCGCCGGCGCCCAACAACGCTCCAAAGCCCGCAGGCAAGCCGAAGCCAGCCGCCAAGGCGCCTGCCGCCCAGGCTGAACCGAACAGAATGATCATGGAGATGAACCGCATTAACGAGGCCAACGCCCTGCGTCAATCGGGAGCTTATCAGACAGGTTACATGGTGGACTCCGGGGCCGGCGGCTACGCGCCCTTGCCGGGCGCCATGCAAAGGTCGGCGCCGAAAAACATCTCGGAGCAAATTCAGCGTCTCTCCGCCTATTACGCCAACTTGCATAATTAAACACCTATTGTGAACGACGGGTTGCTCTAATTCCGCCGGACGCGGAAATAGAACCCTTTTTCTTTTAAGCTTGAAGGTTCTTGCCGCGGGCCGGGACTGCCGATAGGTTGCCCCATTCCTTTGGAGCAAGCGTTCGTGAAGTATATTTCCAGCCGTGGCGAGGCGTCGGGCCTTTCCTTTGACGATGTGCTGTTGGCCGGCTTGGCCCGCGACGGCGGCCTCTTTGTTCCCCAGTCCTGGCCGCGTTTTTCAAAAGACGACATCCGCGCCCTTGAAGGCCTGTCTTACGCCGATGTGGCGGCGCGCGTCATGGCGCCTTACCTGGGCGGCTGCATGGATGGGGACGATTTCGCCGCCATGACGGCCGAAACCTACAAGGATTTTGACCATCCGGACGTGGCGCCCCTAAAAAAATTGGACGAAAAGGGCGATTTATGGCTGATGGAGCTGTTTCACGGCCCCACATTGGCCTTCAAGGACTACGCCTTGCAGCTGGTGGGGCGCTTGTTCGACCATGTTTTGAAAAAACGGGGCCAGCGCCTGACCATTGTCGGCGCCACATCCGGCGACACCGGCTCCGCCGCCATCGAGGCCTGCCGCGACCGCGACTCCCTTGAGGTCTTCATCCTTCACCCCAAGGGGCGGGTCAGCGACGTCCAGCGCCGCCAGATGACATGCGTGGCTTCCGCCAATATCCATAATCTGGCCGTGGAGGGAAACTTTGATGATTGCCAGAACATGGTCAAGGCCTTGTTCAATGACGAAGTGTTTCGCGACCGCTACAACCTGGGCGCCGTCAATTCCATCAACTGGGCGCGCATCATGGCCCAAATCGCCTATTATTTTGTCGCCGCGGCGAAAGTTGGGGCCGCAAGGGGAGGCGTAACGCCTGTGTCGTTCGCCGTTCCCACCGGCAATTTCGGCAATATCTTCGCCGGCTACGCCGCCCGGGAAATGGGCTTGGAAATCAATCGGTTGGTAATTGGCTCAAACCGGAACGATATTCTTTACAGGTTCATACAGACCGGCAAGATGGAGACCAGCGCGGTGCGCCCGACCTTAAGTCCCAGCATGGACATCCAGATTTCAAGCAATTTCGAGCGCTTGCTGTTCGATCTCTTGGGACGGGACGGCGCCAAGGTGACGGCGTTGATGAAGCAGTTCGCCGAAACAGGCCGTTTCGAGGTCGAAAAAGAGCCCCTGAACGCCCTGCGGGCCTTATTCACAGGCTATCGTTTCGGCGACCAGGAGACCAAGGCGGAAATCAAGGCGGTTTATGAGGAAACCGGGGCGTTGCTGGACCCCCATTCGGCGGTGGGCGCCGCCGCCGCCAAGGCGGCGCTGAAAAAAGAGGGCGGCGCGCCCATGATCGCCTTGGCCACCGCCCATCCGGCCAAATTCCCCGATGCGGTGGAGGAGGCCGCCGGGATTCGCCCCGGGTTGCCTCCTCATTTGGCGGATTTGCTAGAGCGTGAGGAGCGCTTTGATGATCTGCCCAACGATCTGGACGCCATCCGCGGCTATATTTCCGGGAAATTGGCGTGAACGTTCAAACCTCCACCCTGGCCAACGGCCTTCGCGTCGCCAGCGATCCCATGGACGCCGTGGAAACGGTCTCTCTCGGCGTTTGGGTGGAGGGCGGCGCCCGTCAAGAGACGCCCGAAAACAACGGCGTCTCCCATTTGCTCGAGCATATGGCCTTCAAGGGCACCAAACGCCGCAGCGCCCGGGACATCGCCGAGGAGATCGAGAACGTGGGCGGCCACATCAACGCCTACACCTCGCGCGAAACCACCGCTTACTTCGCCAAGGTGCTCAAGGAGGACCTGGAGCTGGCCGTCGACATCATCGCCGACATCCTGCAAAACCCGGTCATGGACTCAGATGAACTGGCCAACGAGCGCTCCGTCATCATCCAGGAAATCAATCAGGCCAACGACACCCCCGACGACCTGGTGTTCGAGCATTTTCAAAAGGCCGCCTTTCCCGGCCAGCCCATGGGGCGCCCGGTTCTGGGAACGCTGGAGGTGGTGCGCGATCTGCCGCGCCAGGACATCATCGATTTCATGAGCGCCAATTACACGGCGCCGAGAATGGTTCTCGCCGCCTCCGGGCGCATCACCCATGAAAGATTGGCGGATCTGGCCCAGTCCTATTTTGGAGGCATCCCGGGGGGCGAGGCGCCTGCCCACGAAAAGCCCCGCTACGCCGGCGGCGATTTTCGCGAGGGGCGCGATTTGGAGCAGGCGCACGTCGTCCTCGGTTTCGAGGGCGTCAGCTTCGAGGACCCCGATTTCTACGCCGCCTCTATCTTGTCGACCCTGTTCGGCGGCGGCATGTCGTCGCGCTTGTTCCAGGAAATCCGCGAAAAACACGGGCTGGTCTACAGCATTTACTCGTTCCTCTCGTGCTACAAGGACGGCGGCGTCTTCGGCGTCTACGCCGGAACCGGCGAGCGGGAAACCAGCCGCCTGATCCCCCTGATTTGCGAGGAAACCCTGAAAGTCTGCGGCGACGTCACCGAACAGGAGGTGACCCGCGCCCGCGCCCAGCTCAAGGCCAGCATCCTGATGTCGCTTGAAAGCACATCGTCGCGCGCCGAGCAGCTGGCCCGCCAGTTGATGGTTTTCGGACGTCCCCTTCCCATGGAGGAAATCATCCGGCGGGTGGAGGAGGTGGAGGTCTCCGATGTCCGGCGGGTGGCGAAACGCCTGACCTCGACGACGCCCACCTTCGCCGCCTTAGGCCCCATCTCGCACATTGAAAGCTTTGAGAAAGTAGCGGAGCGGCTGATAGCTGATAGCTGATAGCTGATAGCTATCTCAGGCGTGTCCGGCGTCCTCGGACAGCATCCTGGGATCGATGCCGATCTTGTCCATGGCCCTGAGCCACTTGCCGTCCAGGTCGGGGCCGAAGACCAGATCGTTGTCGGGGGCCACATGCAGCCAGCCGTTGGCCTTGATTTCCGAATCAAGCTGTCCCGGTCCCCAGCCCGAATAACCGAGCGCCAACAGGCTGCGGTTCGGTCCCGCGCCTCCGGCCATGTCCTTGAGGATGTCCACGGTGGCGGTCAGCGCCACCTCCTGGTCCACTTGCAGGGTGGTTTCCTGGGTGTAGTCGGCGGAATGCAGGACAAAGCCGCGTCCCGCCTCCACGGGTCCGCCGAAATGAATGACGATCCGCTCGCCGATATCCAAGGGCTTGATGCCCAGTTGCTCCAGAAGATCGGGAAAGGTCAAGGCTTCCAGCTTCCGGTTGATGACCAGTCCCATGGCGCCCTCGGCGCTGTGGGCGCAGAGATAGATCACCGTTTCGGAGAATCGGGGATCCTGCAGTCCCGGCATGGCCACCAGTAACTGTCCCGTGAGATAGTCGTCTAATTTTTTATCCATCTGGCCCATTGTTTTATTGTGACACAGGAATATGGCGGCGGAAAGGCGGGAGGAACGGATATTCACGGCTTTTTTCCATAAACTTTTCGTGAGTTTTGACGATTTTGTCGAATTCGCCCTAAAAAAGTCCATATTCTCTGGGAAGGACAGCTTCAGTCGTTTATTGAAGGCGCGGATGTTTGTTCATGGAATCATAAAAGCGCGTTACGCGCTGCTGGCGGCGTTTCTTTTGGCGTTCGCGCCGGGACGGGCGCTGGCCGAGGCGGCGGTTTCCCCCACGGCGTCACTGTGGGCCGATTCCGGCTTCAGCCGCGTTCGCCTGGTTTCCGCCGTTGAGGCGGTGGGCGAAGGGGAGTCCGTGTCGCTGGGGCTGCACTTTCGCCTCAAGAAGGGCTGGAAGATATATTGGCGCTCTCCCGGCGACGCCGGTTTTCCGCCGAGTCTTAATTGGTCCGGCTCTAAAAATCTGGACAAGGCCGTCCTGTCATGGCCCGTTCCCGAGCGCTTTTCCGTCCTCGGCTTCGACACCATGGGCTACAAGGACGAGGTGGCGCTGCCCATCAAGGCGACCTTGGCCAAGGCCGGGGAGCCGTTGAGCCTCAAGGTCGTCATCGACTATCTGGCCTGTAACGAGATCTGCATCCCCTTAAGGGTGAACCTGGCCCTGGATTTGCCGCCGGGACCGCCTTCGCCGAGCGCCTTCACCCACCTTATCAACCGCTTCGCCGTGCGCGTGCCGGGGGACGGATCGGCCCATGGCCTGTTTATCGAGAAGGCCGAGTTGCTGGGCGCGGGCGCGGCGCTCAGGGTGAGCGCGTCGACCACCCTCGCCTTCGCCAAGCCCGATATGTACGTGGAGGGTCCCGACGGGTTGTCGTTCACGCCGCCCAAGGTCAAGCTCGGCGGTTATGGAAAACGCGTCACCTTGGAAACATCCATCGGCGGCCTTCAGAATCTGGAAGAAGGGCTGGCCGGAAAAAGCCTGACCATCACCCTCATCGACGGACAACGCTTCGCCGAAAAAACCCTTGTGGCGCAATTGGCGGACGCCGCGGCCGCTCCCTTGGCGGCGGCTAGAACCTCTCCCGGAGCCGCCCTTGGGGCGGAGCCGCCGCTCTTGCTGATCCTGGCCATGGCGATTGCCGGCGGGCTGATCCTCAACCTCATGCCCTGCGTGCTGCCGGTGCTGTCCATCAAGCTGCTGGGCGTCATCAAGCACGGCGGCGGCCAGCGGCGCGCGGTGCGGATGAGCTTTATGGCTTCGGCGGCGGGCATCCTGTTTTCCTTCCTGGTTCTGGCCGGAATTCTGGCCGCCTTGAAGGAAGCGGGATCGGTGGTGGGCTGGGGCGTTCAGTTCCAACACCCCTGGTTTCTCATCTCCATGGTCCTGATTGTGGGGTTGTTCGCCTGCAATATGTGGGGCTTCTTCACGGTGCGCCTGCCCATGTGGGCGACCGATCTTGGCGACAAGGCCAGCCATATCCATGGCCTTGGCGGCTCCTTCATCTCCGGCGTTTTCGCCACGCTTTTGGCGACCCCTTGTTCGGCGCCGTTTCTCGGCACCGCCATCGGTTTCGCCCTTTCCCGCGGCGTCGGGGAAATCTTCGCCATTTTCACGGCGCTCGGCGTCGGCCTGGCGTTGCCGTTCCTGTTGCTGGCGGCGGCTCCCGGTCTGGCCACCCGCCTGCCCAAGCCGGGGCCATGGATGCTGACGCTTCAGAAGATTCTCGGCTTCGCCCTTGCGGCGACGGGCGTTTGGCTGCTCAGCGTGCTGGCCGCCCAGGTGGGATTGGCCGGCGCCGTCGTTATCGGCGCCTTGACGGTTCTCGCCGGGGCGGCGCTCTATTTAACCCATCGCTTGGGTGGAAAGTTCGGGCGAGCGGGAGCGGCGGCGGTGGTGGTTCTGGCGGCGCTGGCCTTCTGGACGCCTCAAGGCTTTTCCCCCGTGGCCCCTGTTCAAGCGTCCAAAGGCGCGGACGTCCTGGACAAGCTGTGGACGCCTTTTGACGAGGCGGCCATTGGCGGCTTGGTCGCCGAGGGCAAGGTGGTCTTCGTCGACGTCACCGCCGATTGGTGCATCACCTGCATCGTCAACAAGACTTTCGTCCTCTCCGAGGGCGAGACGTTTAAGCGCCTGTCCAGCCCTTCCGTCATCGCCATGCAAGCCGACTGGACGTTGCCCAGCGACGCCATTTCCGAATATCTGGCGCGCTTTAAGCGCTACGGCATTCCCTTCAACGCCGTTTATGGTCCGGGGGCGCCGGACGGTCTGGTCCTGCCCGAGTTGCTCTCCCAAGATTCGGTGTTAAGCGCCATGGACAAGGCCGCCGGACCTAATTAAAGACTAGGGTCCGCTTGTGCTTGTAGCGACGCGCCGGTGGCCAGTTGGTCGGCGCGTTCGTTGCCCTCGTGGCCGGAATGGCCCTTGACCCACAACCATTCCACCCGGTGGCCTTCGCTCGCCGCGTCCAGCCTTCGCCACAGGTCTTCGTTCTTGACCGGCTTCTTGTTCGCGGTCCGCCAGCCGTTGCGCTTCCAGGCGTGGATCCATTTGGTGACGCCGTCGCGCAAATAGACGCTGTCGGTGTGCAGGCGGGCGTTGACGCCGCGCTTTAAAGTCTCCAGCCCCTGGATGGCGGCCATCAGCTCCATGCGGTTGTTGGTGGTGTCCGCCTCGCCGCCGGACAGCTCCTTTTCATGGCCCTTCCAGCGCAGCAGAACCCCCCAGCCGCCGGGGCCGGGGTTGCCGCTGCAAGCGCCGTCGGTGAACAGTTCCACCGTGTCGGTTTCGGTGTTGGTCATAAATAATATATATAAAGAGATAACCCCCCCCTGGAAACACCTGTGGGAAACGCCCTTAGGGAAACAAATGCGGATGCGGACGCGCCTTTTTTTGGTCCTTTTATCAGCGGTGACGCTCGCCCTTTGGACCGGGCCTTCTTTTTCGGCGCGCCCCGGCGGCTCTGTCCTGAAGCCCGGCAAGGAGACTCTCAAGGCCCCCGACCCTGTGGTGCGGCGCATTCAGCAGGCGCTGATCCAATTGAAGCATTATTACGGCCCGGCCAACGGCCGCTTTAGTCCCGAGCTTGAAAAAGCCATCCGCGCCTATCAGAAAAAGACGGGCCAAAGGGTGGACGGACGGGCCACCAAGGCGCTAGCCAACCGCCTTGAGACGGCAAGCAAGGTCCGGGCCTTGCTGCAACGGCTGAAGAAAGTACGCGGCCAAACCATTGACGCGGCGCGGCAAGCCTTGATGAGCCGCCCCGATACGCGCCGCCTTCTGGAGGGCGATAAAAGGGAAGCCGCCGCCGACCCGGCGCGCGACGCCGCGCCCTGTTTTCGCAATCCCACAGCGCGCTGCCTTCTGACCGAGGCGACCCAAAGCGCACGGGCGGTTTTCAAGCCGGAAATGCGCGACTGGGCGCTCGGCGAGGTCCTGGTGGCCCAGGCCAGGGCGGGCCTGAGCCAAGAGGCCATGGACACGGCGCGCCGCATCCAGGATCCGCGCCTGGTCATGGCCGCCCTTCGCGACATCGCCAAAAGCCAGGCCCGGGCGGGACGCGGCGCCGAGGCGCTGGCCGCCTCCGAGATCATCCCCGACCCCCTGCGCCGCCTGGAGGCCTTGGAGGCCATCGCCTCGATCCAGGCCCAAAAAAGCGAAACCGGCGATCTCCCGAAGATCCTCGGGCGCTACATGCAGGCTTTGGAAAAAGTGAGCGACAAGGGAAAAAAGGTCGCCTTCCTGGCGCGGCTGGCGGTGATCATCAGCCGCTCAGGCGACGGCGCGGCGGCGGCCTTGCGCTTGGCCGAGGCGGAACGTTTGGCGCGCGCGCTTTCCCCGGCCTCCCGGCGCGGCCCGGCCTTGCGCCATGTGGCCTCGGGATTGGCCGAAACGGGAAACCCCAAGCGGGCGCTGGCCCTGCTCAAGGAAGTGGAGGACAAGACCGACCATACGCCGGTCCTGGTGACCGCCGCCGCCGCCCAGGCGCGCGCCGGAAACGCCGAGGAGGCGCTGGCCACCGCCGCCGCCATCGACGCCAAGCGTTACCGCGCCGTGGTCCTGAGCCGGATCGCCATCGCCCAGGCCGTAGCCGGTGAATTCGCGGCGGCGCGCGAAACCGTGGACAAAGCCTATGGGGCCGCCGAGGAGATCAAGATGCCCTTCGCCAGCGACTACGCCCATAACCAAGTGGCCCTGGCGTTGCTTGAAATCGGACGCAAGGAAAAGGGAGACGCGCGTCTTGACTACGAGGAGGCGATCGCCAAGGCCAAGGGCGTCAAGGACGATAAACTGCGCGCTACGCTGCTTTGGACCATCGCCGCCGAACAACGGCGCGGCGGCTTCGCGGACGCGGCCAAGCTGACGGAAAAACAGGCCAAGGCGGCGACGGAAAAAATAAAAAGCGCCCTAAGCCGGGTGTGGATGTTCGGCGATATGGCCGTCCGCCGCCTGAAAGCGCGTGAAAAGGAGGCCGCCTGGACCGCCTTCAATCGCGCCCTGTCCCTGACCGAGAACATTAAAAACAACTGGAGCCGCGCCCGCGCGCTGGCGAAGACGGCGACGACCTTGATTGAATTGACGGAAAAGCTTTAACCCTCCCAGGCGTCCAGCCAGACGATGAAGGATTTCAGGTCGTCCTCACGGTCGAAGCGGATGCGGCAGGTGACCGGGCTGTCCTCCGGCTCGGCCTGATTGGGGCCGATCCGCCAGCCATTGTCGATGTTGCCCTTCAGCCATAAGAACATCTCGTAGAGGAAGGCCTCGTTGGAATGGGCCAGGTTCAGGTAATGGCCGCGCCGTTCCTCGACGCGCCGCTCTTCGCCCCGCCGGCGGTCGTCGAATTCCATCTCGGCGGCCGAGGCGATGATGCTGATCCGGCGGTCCTTGTCCCCCCGGCGCTCCGAAAGGGCGTAGACGCCCGCCATTTTCTCTGTTTTCATTTTGGCGACCCCCTTGTTGTCGATCCTCCCGCGGCGGCCTAATGTCGTTACCTTAAAGATACATCAATAGCCATAACGCATATCCTTTGGTTCTGTCCATTTAGTATTTTGTATATTTTAGGGGCGCCATGGGCTTGTATCTTGCTTAGGGTCCAGACTCATTCAAATGACGCCCTATGGCGGAGGATGCGGGCGGGCTGGGAGATGAAGGAATTCGGCTTCTGTCCTTGCCCTTATTGACGCAAGACTCTACAAAGATTTTCTTCTTGAGGGAGACGCCGCATGGCTGAAGAATCCATTCCGCCGGATGTCGCGAAGCTGAGCTTCGAAGAAGCCCTGGCCGAGCTTGAGGACATCGTGCGCCGGCTCGAGGACGGGTCGGGCAAGCTGGACGAGGGCATCAAGGCTTACGAACGCGGCGCCTTGCTCAAGCGTCACTGCGAGGGAAAGCTTAAAGAAGCCCAGGCCCGCGTCGACAAGGTTGTCCTCGGCTCCGGCGGCGCCCAGAAAGTCGAACCGGCCGACATCCAATGAGCGGCGATTCCCCAATGGGCGGGAATTTCAAAGACGTCCTGATGGCCAACGCCGAGGCGGTGGAGGAGGTCCTCGACCAGTTGATGCCGGTGGACGGCAGCCCCGAGGGCCGGGTCACCGAAGCCATGCGCTACGCCGCCCTGGCCGGGGGAAAACGCATCCGCCCGTTCATGGTGACGGCTTCCGCCAGCTTGTTCGGCGTCGGCAAAATCTGCGCCCTGAGGACGGCGGCGGCGGTGGAGATGGCGCACAGCTATTCCCTGGTCCACGACGACCTTCCGGCCATGGACGATGACGACCTCAGGCGCGGCAAGCCCACCTGCCACATCCACTATGACGAAGCCACCGCCATTCTTGCCGGCGACGCCCTTCTCACCAAGGCGTTCCAGGTATTGGGCGAGGAGGAGACCCATTCGGACCCGGCGGTGCGCGCCGAGCTGGTGGTGGAAATGGCCAAGGCCATCGGCGACGAAGGCATGGTCGGCGGGCAGATGTTCGACCTGATGGCCCAGGACCGCACCCTGAACATGCCGGAGATCACCCATCTGCAACGGCTGAAAACGGGAAAGCTGATCGGCTTTTCCTGCGAGGCCGGAGCTATACTCGGCAAGGCGCCGGAAAAAGCCCGCAACGCCCTTATCGCCTACGCCCATGACCTGGGGCTGGCCTTTCAGATCGTCGACGATCTGCTGGACGTGGAGGGCGACGAAAAGGAAATGGGAAAGAAGGTGGGAAAAGACTTGAGCGCCGGAAAAGAGACCTTCGTTTCCCTGATGGGAGCCGACCGCGCCCGCGCCCAGGCCGACATGCTGGCAGGTCAGGCGTCAAATCATCTTGATTTATTCGCTGAAAAAGCCGATTCTCTTAAATATCTTGCTGAATTTGTTATAAAAAGACGAACATGATGCGTTGATTCGATGTTTTTCAAGCGCATGGGGGTTCACTTGGACTGAGGAATCCTGGGAACTGGGAACATTGAGGGGCTTGAATACAGTGACGGAAACACATGAAACGCCGCTTTTGGATACGGTTAAATTTCCCCAAGACATCCGGGAGTTTTCCACTGAACAGCTGACGCGGCTGGCGGGCGAAATCCGCCAGGAAACCATCCGCTTTGTTTCCATCTCCGGCGGCCATCTTGGGGCCAGCCTCGGCGTTGTCGAGCTGACCGTCGCCCTCCACTATGTGTTCAATACGCCCGAAGACCGGCTGATCTGGGACGTCGGCCACCAATCCTATCCCCACAAAATCCTCACCGGCCGCAAGGACAGCATGCATACGCTGCGCCAGGGCGGCGGCATCTCGGGATTCACCAAGCGCTCGGAAAGCGAATACGACCCCTTCGGCGCCGGCCACAGCTCCACCTCCATTTCGGCGGGGCTGGGCATGTCCGTGGGCCGCAACTTGTTGAAAAACGACAATCACGTCATCGCCGTCATCGGCGACGGCTCGATGAGCGCCGGCATGGCCTACGAGGCCATGAACAACGCCGGGGCCATGGACGAGCGGCTGATCGTCATCCTTAACGACAACGACATGTCCATCGCGCCGCCGGTGGGCGCCATGAGCGCCTATTTGTCGCGGATCATCTCGTCCGGGGCGTTCCGCTCGGTGCGCCACTTCGCCAAGGTGCTCTCCAAGAAATTCCCGCGCCCCCTGGAAGAGGCGGCGGCCAAGGCCGATGAATACGCCCGCGGCATGATGACCGGCGGCACCCTGTTCGAGGAATTGGGCTTTTATTACGTCGGCCCCGTCGACGGCCATAACCTGGAGCACCTGTTGCCGGTCTTGATAAACCTGCGCGACGATACGGATCCGGGTCCGGTGCTGCTGCACGTGGTGACCCAAAAGGGCCGCGGCTACACCCCCGCGGAGGAGGCTCCCGACAAGTACCACGGCGTCGGCAAGTTCAATCTGGTGACCGGCGAATTGCACAAGTCGGAAGCCAAGGCGCCGTCCTACACCAAGGTCTTCTCCGACGCCCTCGTCAAGGAGGCTGAAACAGACGACAAGATTCTCGCCATCACCGCCGCCATGCCGGCGGGCACCGGGCTTGACCAGTTCGCCGAACGGTTCCCCGAGCGCTTTTTCGATGTGGGAATCGCCGAACAGCACGCCGTAACCTTCGCCGCCGGGTTGGCCGTCGAGGGTTTCAAGCCCTTCGTCGCCCTCTACTCCTCTTTCCTGCAAAGGGGCTATGACCAATTGGTGCACGACGTGATGCTGCAGAACCTGCCGGTGCGCTTCGCCATCGACCGCGCCGGTCTGGTCGGCGCCGACGGCGCCACCCACGCAGGAAACTACGACATCGCCAACCTGTGCTGCCTGCCTGGCATGGTGGTCATGGCCGCCGCCGACGAGGCGGAGCTTAAGAACATGGTGGCCACGGCGGCCGCTTACGACGCCGGTCCCATCGCCTTTCGCTACCCCCGCGGCAACGGCCTCGGCGTCGAGATGCCCGAACAAGCTGAAGTCCTCAAGATCGGCAAGGGGCGCATCGTTCGCGAGGGATCGACCGTCGCCATCCTCAGCCTCGGCACGCGGCTTGAGGAATCCCTGAAGGCGGCCGACGAATTGACGGCCAAGGGCTACTCCGCCACCGTCGCCGACGCCCGTTTCGCCAAGCCCTTCGATGTCGATCTTGTGCGCCGGTTGGTGGAGAGCCATGAACTTTTGATCACCATCGAGGAAGGATCATGCGGTGGATTCGGCGCCAATGTGATGCAGTACTTGGCGACGGAAGGTCTGCTGGACAACGGCGTCAAGGCGCGGTCCATGACTCTTCCCGATCGCCTGATTCGCCACGACGACGCTTTCAAGCAGTACGACGCCGCCGGCCTCAACGCCAGCCACATCGTCGACACCGCCTTGAACGCACTGAACAGAGAGGTCGTGGCCGCCAAGCCATCTCCGGTTAGGGCTTAAATCGGCTATGGCTTCCTTTGACGACCGCGACGGGCTTATCTGGTACGATGGCGAGATGGTTCCTTGGCGCGAAGCCAAGCTTCACGTGCTTACCCACGCCCTGCACTACGCCTCCGCCGTCTTCGAGGGCGAACGCTCCTACGGCGGCGAAATCTTTAAGCTGACCGAGCATTCCGAGCGGCTGGCGAATTCAGCGAAGATTCTGGGTTTCGATCTTCCCTACAGCGTCGCCGAAATCGACGAGGCCAACCGCCAAGTTTGCCAGGCCAATTCCATCACCGACGGCTACGTGCGCCCGATGGCGTGGCGCGGCTCGGAGATGATGGGGGTGTCGGCCCAGGAATCCAAAATACATGTGGCCATCGCAACCTGGCCGTGGCCGTCCTATTTCCCGCCCGAGGCGCGTATGAAGGGAATCCGCCTGAAGACCGCGTCCTGGCGCCGTCCGGCGCCCGAAACCGCGCCTGTTTTCTCCAAGGCGGCGGGCGTTTACATGATATGCACCA
>ENA-ORDP01001510-ORDP01001510.1-marine-sediment-metagenome-genome-assembly--contig:-NODE-1510-length-12592-cov-3.404004_pt1 | contig 12592 bp, 9 predicted proteins | sample MGYA00248627_ERZ508539 | MGnify/ENA primary metagenome ERZ508539 (study PRJEB26208, sample SAMN05571518) | marine sediment metagenome | biome: deep sea; feature: Hydrothermal vent; material...
GGCGAGGACGCAAATAATATAATTCGCTCTTTACGGAAGATTTTGGTTAACCCTTCAGTTAATAAAAAAACGGTGGAATTTTCGAAAATACTGTCCGAACGTCCAGGCTAATCTGTAGCCATCGACAAGGGTTACGGGTCCGGCCGCCGAAAGGGTATGGAGCCCTTCCGGGTAGCGGCCATCAATGTCCGGGGATAAATGAATATGCGGTTTTTCCACGAATTCCGTATCGTTAAGGACATCGACCCTGTTTATGGTAAGCGCCCAGCCGTATCTTTTCGAACAGTCTTGGCTAGGCCGGTATAGAACGCCGTTATGGACGAAAGGTGTGCCACCCGGCCGGGCAGAGCGCACGTCACACTTTACGGGATTGCGCGGATGAGGAGTCCATGGACCGTGAAGGGTGTCCGCGAACCATATTAAAAGCTTGGTGGTGTCATAATCGTCATTGTCGGTGCAGAACATCCACCACCGGTCGTCATGGCGGACAAGCGTTGTGTCGACCGCCGCGAAATCTTTTATCAAAACAGCATCTTTGCGCCATTCGTTGCGGGCAGGGTCGAGATTGAACAGAATGACCCGGCGAATTTGATGGGTTTCCGGAACGCAGTATGTCTGTCCTTGGTCTTCGAAGACGAACGGATACGACATATGACAGGGCGCCTCGATGGCGTTTTTCTTCCAGTTTGTTTCGCCGCTGTCCGGATTGACAAAGGAGACAATATCGCCTCGGGCCGTTTTGTAGTCATACCGTTCAGCCAGAATCGTCGTTGTCGTTCCGTCGGTTACGGCGAATGGATCGGCATAGAAATAGCGGCGCGATGAATTTGCAATCCATTCAATTTCGGCCGGCCGGGGGTTGTCGAGAAATTCATGAATCGGCGCCCGGATAATGCCGACGCCCCAGAAAGGATCACGAAAGGTGCCGAGAAAGTAAACAAGCCGTCGCCATAAGAACAAGAACAGACATTGCACGGCGACAAAAGTAGAGGACATGTCGGGGCTTGGCCGGTGGCGGCTTTTGGCAAAATCCGCGCCGCCGCCGGAAGGTCCGCGCCCGTTTATGATATCGGCGCATGCCAAGGCCGGCCAATCGGCGGCGCCGCGGGCCGCCGCGGCGAAAGTTTTTCCGGGTGATATCGGATCGATACTGAAGTAGCCTTCCCGAAGAACGGCATGGGGGCCGTAGTTACCGTTCATGGAGCATAATCGAACCCGCAATACCGTCTCCTTCAGCCATGCTTCCCATGACCGGAAAGAATCTCCGCCCTGGTTCCGCGAGGAACCGAATTGAAAATACCAGACGCCGTACCCGGAAAGTCCGTAACCCGTGTTAACGGTCGGCCCACCCCGTAAATCAATAAAAAAATCAACTTCAGGCCAGTTGTCGTTCGGGAGGCCTTTTATAACGGGAAGATCAGGCAGAAGTCTGCCGACATCTGTTTCACTTTCCGCCTTTTCTTTGTTTCGCCACCGGTCCAGGCGGTTAAGCGCCGAAAACATCATGGGCTCTGGTGTGACTGCTCGACTATCGTCCACGATAATATAGGCGGGGCGCGCTCCTTCCGCCCGAATGAGATGGCGCAGACATGATTCTTGCCATGGTGCTAGCGCCTTGCCGTCGCTAATAACGGCGAATGTCAGCTTATGATCGTCCAAGGTATTATTGACTTAAGTTCTTCATACGAGCGAAGGCAGGTCACCATCGGCATGGATAATTCTCGCGTATTCGTCCGCCATGCGTTGGGCGGTAAACAAACGGCGATAGCGTTCGTACCCGTTGGCGCCCATCCGTATCCGCAACCCGTCATCGACGAGCAATTTTGCAACGGCATCGGCAAACCCCACCTCATCTTCAGGCGAAACGCTGAAGCCGCATTCGTCGTTACCCAGAACCTCGGGAATTCCGCCGACATTTGTGGCGACGACGGGAACTTTCATGGCCATGGCCTCGACGATGGTCAGGCCGAAGGACTCGAAGCTCTGGGACGGCAAGACCAGAATATCGGAGGCATTCATAAGATCAGGCACATCGATTCTGAATCCTTCAAGGCGGACTCTTTCTTCAACGCCACTGATTCGGAGAAGACGCCGGACCTTTTCCATGTCTTGAGGATAGCCGTAGCCACAACAGACCAGGAAGGCGTCGGGCACTTTTTTCAAAACCCGCTTGAAGGCCCGGAACAGGAAGTCGTGGCCCTTATGGGGCTCATAGGTTCCCAGCATAAGACATAAAGAGGCTTTGAGGGGAATGCCCAAGCTCCGGCGTAACGTATCGTGGTCACTCTCCACTTTCGCCTGATCGGCGATGCCGTTGTAGATAACCCGGCTTCGACCGTGATCACGAATTATAGGGCGATTTTGAAGGCTGTTCACGCAAGCATGGGACACGCCGATGAAGGTGATGGCGGAACGGGTAAGCAAGGTGTCAATAAGTGTTTCGAATATCCGCTCCCACCAACGCGTCGCCACCGCCATGCTATGGATGACATGGGCGGCATTCGGGCGTTCGGTCGCGATTAACGACCAGGATATGGTCGCGGCTCGATTCGTGTCGCCGCCGGGATAGCCGCCATTGACGACCAACACCCGATCCGGGGCCTCTCGCCATAAAATCCAGCCGGTGGATATCAGGTAAATACAGAAGAACGGATAGCGAAGAAGCGGCGATAGAATTTTTCGAAAAAGACGCAAGACCGGTATATGCCGAAGCCGATCCATCAACCGCCATAGCAGAGGAATGGAATGGGGAACGATCCGGCAGGAACGTATGAGGCGGCGGGAAATAATCTCCAGTCCCGGATGACTGGCGTTACAGATCAGCAGCAATTCGTCTTGGGGGTGTGGCCAGTAATTTATGAGAGAGATCAGGAAACTGTCCAGTCCTCCGGCGTATGAGTTCTCGGTAAAGAACGCAATTTTCATACTATGACCCCGGCCCCGGCCCCCCCGGCGTCTAGGCTGGCCATTTCGACCATGCGCCTGAAGTCGGCGTCGGTCTCTATCATTTCATCGAAGGAGCCTTCGGCGGCGACCCTTCCGTCTTTCAGGAAATACAGTCGGTCGCAATGTTTCACCGTACTCAGGCGATGGGCGATGATGATGGTCGTCTTGGCCTTGGCCAGTTCCTTGATGGCCAGGGTGATCTCGCGTTCCGTTTCCGAATCGAGCGCCGAGGTGGCCTCGTCGAGGACCAGCAGTTCCGGATCGTGATAAAGGGCGCGCGCGATGCCGACCCGTTGGCGCTGGCCGCCGGACAAGCGGACGCCTTGCTCGCCGAGCATGGTGTCGAGGCCGTCCGGAAGGTCTTCGACAACGCTTTCGAGATGGGCCATGCGGATGGCGTTCCATACGTTTTCATCATCGATATTTTTAGCGGCCAAGCCGAAAGCGATGTTGTCGCGCAAGGTCGTGTTGAGGATATGGATGGCCTGGGGAACATAGCCGACCCGCCCGTGCCAGGCCGGGAGGTTGGCGAAAACGTCCTTTCCGTCCACGGTCATGCGCCCTTTCGTCGGCGGCAGGAGGCCTAGGATAATATCGCCCAGGGTTGTTTTGCCGGCCCCGGACGTTCCGACCAGACCGACCGACCTGCCGCGTGGAATCGAAAGAGTTATATGGGAAACCGCACTGTGTTCGCGGTCCGGATAGGCGAAAGAAACGTCTTTTAGAACCAATTCCGTTTTGAATGTCAGGTCGCCGCCATCCTGGTCGCACGGGGCGGTTTCCTCGCTTTTCAGGGTAAGATATTCTTGGACGCTTTTTTTCGTCGCCGCCTCGCCGTAACGCAACTGGCTCATATAAAAGACGATGCGGCTGGCCGAAGGCAACAGCCGTATGGCGGCGACCGCGAACAGGCCGAAAATGGCCATCGCCCCGCTCATGTCCCGGCCGTCGACAAGGATAAAGATAATGGCCGACAGCATGGCCAGAAGGGCCAGGGTTTCGATGGCCGCGCGCGGCGCCACGTTAAGGGTGGAAAAAGTCGTCAGCATCCTGGCGTATGAGCCCCTGGTTTCCGCATAGGAATCGAAAAAATATTTTTCCCGGCCGAGCACCCTGGCTTCCTTGACGCTGCTCAGGCCGTCGCGCGCCAAAGCCAGGCATTGTTTCGACAAACGCACCATTAGCTGGCCCTGGAATTGATAACGGCCCCTGAAAAGAAGATAGAAAAGTCCGGCGCCCAAGGTAAGCGACAGACCCGTGAAAAGAGTGATCGTCGGTTCCATGGCGATCAGGACGGCGCCGATCGCGAGGGCGGCGCCGGCTTCGGTGATGATCGTCAACAAGGGGATAACGACCTTGTTGAACGACAGCGGGACGAAATCCTGGATCACGGTGATCATCTCGGCGGTATCGCGGCGCAGATGCATGGGATATGGCGAACGCATGTAAAGCCGGAGCATTTCGCTGGAAAGCTTGGCGCTGTTGGTGAGGGCGTATCGGGCTTGCCAGTAGGTGCAGAAAACCGACAGGGTATTTTTCACAACGAACAAAACCGCCAGCATGACCAGCATGACGATGATGAAGTTGACGGGGTTCTCGAAGCCCAGTGAAGTGTAGACCGTATTGAGGACGCCAATCTTGAAAACGCGTTCCGGCTCAAGGACAAGCTGAATGATCGGGAAGACCAGGCCGATGCCCAGGCCTTCCAGGGCCGTCAGCAACAGGATCGAAAGCCCGACCGAGACGGTCTCCCACGCCGAGGAATGGGACAGCAGGACCCGAAGGGTATCGCGGATATTCTTCATTATTGCCGGGGCGTCCCTTCAGGCCGCGTTTTCGATGGTTCCGCCACTGTTTCCGAGCAATTCCTCGAAGACTTTGGCGATGCGTTCGTCGGTCTTGAAATCGACGACGCCTTCAGCGTACCAATCGGCGTTGAAGCGCTTGAAGACCTCGTCGGGAAGGCCCTTTTCAAGAAGACCGTCCAGGTTTTCCACTAACTCTTCGCCGTTCCGGGCGGCCATCAGAGGGTCGTATTTTCGAAGCCAGCCCCCGAATTGGAGATCGAATGCGATGGTCGGTTTGTTGATGGCCATGGCCGACATGATTGCGCTTGAGGCTCCGGTGCACAGGCAGACGTCGCTCATCGCGATGACGTCGATGAGAGGCTCGTCGGGAAGCACCAGGAATCGTTCGGGAGGAATGTCTTTTATAAGCGGCGCGACCCAGGGATGCCTATCGTTTTGACGGCGGTCGCGAACCTTCGGTTTCCAGACGAAGATCACATCGTCCCGGGCGGCTACCCAATCGAACAGGGGTTTGAGGTATTTGACCGCATGTTGGCGGCATTTTTCCTCGTCGAGGTATTCGGTCTTGGCGTGGAAGGAACTGGTGTCGAGGAAATTATTGAAAAGGTGCAGGAAGCAACCGACGATCTTGTATTCTCCCCGGCTTTCCCTTACCCGGTCAGGCAGCAGGTCGTTGCGCTCGGCAAAGCCGCTTTTATAGAACTGATCGATTTCGTGATTGCCGACGGCGATGACGGTTTTTACCCGGGGGTTGGCGCCTTTAAGAACCGAGAAATTCCGTCCTGGCGTCAGCAGAGTTTCATACTGCAAATTGGCCCGGCCCGCGAACAGATTGTTTTGGGCGCCTGATCCGTGAATCATGCTGACCGTATGAATGTTCCGCTTGCGCGCCTCAACCGCAATAATGTTGGTGATCGGCGAGGTTTCGGTCTCCAGATTGACGACTTTGGGGCGGTATTGGTCGAGCAGCATCGAAGCGAGCGGGGCGAGGTGGATAAGTTCGAGCAATTGGAAAAACGAAGACAGGTTCATTTCGTGGGATTTGATCATCTTCAGGCAGGCCGGGACCATCGCCGTGTAGAACGATTTAAAGACCAGGTTGAAATAGGCGCCGAACGAGGGCCGGATGTCGTGGGTATGGATGATTTTGCCGCCGGGTTCTTCGAGGTATCGGACCTTGTCTTCGGTGAAGCGTCCGCTGGTCGCCATCAAAAAATGGGCGCAATCGCCAATATCGAGAATTCCGGCGCGTAGATAATACATATCGCGCGCCATGCTGCCTTGCAAAAACGCGTAGCGGTGAACGTAGAGGATATCCTTGCGGGCCTCGGGAGCCGGCCCCGGACCTGATCGAGGTCTGATCCCTTTCCTCCAGTAAAGAATGGCGTTGAGAAAAGGGGCGAGGAAAAGGACCAGGGCGCATCCGCTCCGAAGCAAATATTGAAAGGGGGCGATGAAGGGGCGGTGAAATTTTATGAAATGGAGTTTCCCGGTGATATTTTCGGGCCAATGGAAAACGTGCGGTGGGAAGGCCGAGAGGAAATCGATCCGCTCGACCCGCCCGGCGATTTCATTGATGCCCGAGATGGCGAAAGGCAAAGTAAACAGGTGCTTGTACCAGCCGTAACTGAAAGTCCGGCCAAGAAGGTCCGCATATCCCGGATCGCCGCCGTATTGACAGAGGGCCTTGGCCAGGGAGTCGTTGCACAGGCTGTTTTCCCGGCCAGCATCAATACAGAGCTTTTGCGCAAGGGGGAAATTGCCGTCCTGGTAATAGTCGTGTTCGGTCAGTTGTTCCGCGCCGAGGCGAAGGACGAACTTGGCGAAATGCCGCTTGACCCTTTTCGAGCACCGGATAAAGCGCAGTTCGCCATAGAACAAGCGCGCCAAGGCCAGAACGGGTAGCGTCGCCAACGTCAACCGGAACAGGACGAAACAACGGGTTGGTTTCATGGGGTATTATCTTTGAAAAAATTGAGGATGCCTGCCTCAAGAATAAAACAGAACTTTATTTCCACCCCAGGGTATTCCGCAAATCATCGACCTTGTAGGTTTCGATCAGGTTCATGCGGTTGCCCGATTGGGGAAAGGTGACGGCGGTGACCAGGATCAGGTCGTCGCCGACGATGGCGCCGTCCCGCCACAGCTTTTCCAGGCATCGGGGCAGGTAGTCCAGGCTGGTCCGCGAGAACGGCTCTTCGGTATAAACGCCCGTCGTCCCCGCCAGCATGTTGAAGCTTTGCGCCGCCATGGCGTCGTCGCTGACCGCGATGATCGGCTGGCGCGGCCGGAAGGCGGCGATGGTGCGCGCGGCGTATCCCGAGCGCGTCAGCGCCACGATCTTGGTCACCGGCAGCGAGCGGCAGAGAAACGCGATCGCCTCGGCCATCGCTTCGGGTACGCTTTCGAATTCGCCCCTGTTCCGGCCCGGGCCGTCGAGGGTTTGTTGCAGATGCGCTTCGGCGGCTTCGGTAACCCGCCGCATCACCGAGACCGCCTCGACGGGGTGGCGGCCGATGGCCGTCTCGCCCGATAGCATGGTCGCCGAACAGCCGTCGAGGACCGCGTTGGTGATATCGCTGACCTCGGCCTTGGTCGGGAAGCTGTTATCGATCATGGTGTGCAGCATCTCGGTCGCCACGATCACCGGCTTCGCCGCCGCCGCCGCCGCCGAGAGGATGCTTTTCTGGGCCACGGCCAATGTTTCGAGTTCGGTTTCCACCGACAGGTCGCCGCGGTCGATCATCACCGCGTCGCTCGCCTCGATGACGGCGCGCATGTTCTCCATGCCGCCCCGGTTTTCGATCTTGGAGACGATCCGCGGCCAGCCGCCGCCGGCAAGGGCGCGGATGGCTTCGACGTGTTCGGTGGATTCGACGAAGCTGATGCCGACGAAATCGATGCCGTGCCGCCGCGCGAAACTCATCATCTCGCGGTCGCACTGGCTCACCAGCTCGGTGTGCAGTGTCACGTAGGGAACATTTATGCCCTTGCGGCCGCGTAGCGTTCCCGGAGTCTCGGCGCGGCAATGAATGTCCCGGCCCCGGATGGCGCTCACCGTGAAACGCAACGTTCCGTCGTCGGCCATGATCGTCACCCCTTCATTGAGGTCATCGTGCAGGCCGGCGTAATTGACGGGAACTTTTTCATGGCCGTCGTGGCTGGAATCAGTGGTCAGGATGACGGTGTCGCCTTTCTCGAAGGACGGTTCGTGGGCCAAGGCCACTGTGCGAATCTTGCGGCCCGGAATGTCGAGAAGAATCGGCGTGCCCGGCAAGGTTTCGCGGATCAGCGCAATGGTCTTGGCGTGCCAGTCCAGATCGGCGTGCGATCCGTTCAGCCTGGCCATGGACATTCCGGCCAGCGAAAGGTCCTTGAGGGCTTTTGCCGTATCGGTCGCCGGGCCGATGGTGGCGACGATCTTGGTTCGGCTCATTTCTCGTCCTCTTCTATGAACAGCGTCAGCCCCTGGACGCTGTCTATGATCTTGGGCCGCATCAGGTGGGCGGCGGGCCTGTTGCCGCCCGAAAGCATGGCGCGCATGTCGGTGCCGCTGATGTGGGTGACCGCTTCGGGTGCGGTCGCTTCGTGGGGGCAGGTCTGCTCGGTGACGATGCCGTCGCAGATGGCGCAGTGGTAAGGGCCGTGCAGGCGCATGACGGTAATGCCAAGTTCGTCTTCGAAGCGCCGGATCAGTTCGTGGCCTTCGTATTTTCCATAGTAGTCGCCGACACCGGCGTGGTCGCGCCCGACGATGAAATGGGTGCAGCCGTAATTGCGCCGGATGATGGCGTGGAACAGGGCCTCGCGCGGTCCGGCGTAGCGCATGGAGGTGGTCAGGATGCCGAGCGCCGCCTTGTCCGGTGGAAAGAACTCTCCGATAAGGGTCCGATACGCCGCCATCACCGCCTCGGCCGTGAAGTCGCCCTTTTTCTTGCGCCCGATCAGCGGCTGGACGAACAGGCCGTCGACCTGTTCGAGGGCGACCCTTTGCAGGTATTCATGGGCCCGGTGCGGCACGTTGCGGGTCTGGAAGCCGACGATGGTCTTCCAGCCGCGCTTGGCGAACAGGGCGCGGGCCTCGTCCGGGGTCATTTCGAACTCTGAAAACTCGAATTCGATCCGTTTGTCGAGCTTCACCGGCCCGCCGATGAAGTGGCTGCCCTGGCCCAGAAAGTGGGTGACTCCCGGATGGGCGGTTTCCGCCGTGCCATAGACCTTATGGGCGACGTCGGCCTTGTTGCAGGTAAAGACGCTTTCCGGCTTGACGCTGCCCACGGCCTCGCCATCGAAGGTCAGGGTTATGGGTTCCGCGCCGCCGAGCCGCTCGGCGTTCTCGGCGCTGACGTCGAGCACCACGGGCAGCGGAAAGACGTCTCCGCTGGGCAGCCGGATGTCCTCGACCACGGAATTGAACTCGGCCTCGGTCATGAAGCCCTTCAAGGGGGCGAAAGCGCCGAAGGAAAGTTTTTCGAGTTCCAGGTACTGGGTTTTTGTCAGTGCGAGTTCACTCATTTTATTTGTTATCCGTTTTTCCTAAGGGCGTTTTTAAGGCGCGGGCAGGCGGCGATGATCAGATCGGCGAAATCTTCCGGACTGTCGCCGTTATCGCCTTCGATGCGAAGGTCCGGGTTCTCTGGTCCGTACCATGGGATGTCGATGCCGACGACGTTGGGCATTTCGCCCCGGGCCGCTTTTTCGTAAAGCCCCTTGACGTCGCGTTTCTTGGCGACATCCAAGGGGATGTCCATGTAAACCTCGAAATAGCCGGGAATGTTTTCGCGGTTCCAGGCCATCAGGTCCGGGTGGCAATAAAGGACGGTGACGATCACGACCAGGCCCTGTTCAGCCAGCAGCTTGGCCATGGTGCGCAGCCGCTCGACCTGTATGACCCGGCTTTTTTCGCTGTAATCCAGGCTTTGGCCGAACAGTTCGCGGATGGTGTCGCCGTCGAGCAGCACCAGTTCGGGCAGGTTGGGTTTCAGCTTTTCGACGATCACGTCGGCGACGGTGCTTTTGCCCGCTCCCGACAGGCCGGTCATCCAGATAACCATGCTCTTAGGCCCTTTTTGCCTGCTTTGAAATAGCTTCGAGCAAGGCATCGTGACAGGCGCCGTTGGTGACGATGACGCCGATGTTGTTTTCCAGCCTCGCACCGCATCCGAAATCCAGCGCCTTGCCGTTCTCATCGCTGACCCGGCCCCCGGCCTCTTCGATAACGACGCAACCAGCGGCATGATCCCAGACCTTTTGCCGGTATTCGGGGTCGGGTTGCAGACGCAGGTAGGCCGAGGCCTCGCCGCGGGCGACGACGGCGTATTTCGCCTGGCTGTCGATCCGAACCGGCTGGCGGGTGACGCCCAGATCCCGGCAAAGGGCCTGGTGGACTCCATGGTCGGCGTGGGCTGCCTCGACGCTTTCGACGAAGGTCATGGACGGGCCGTCGGCGTCTTTGGAGACCTCGATGGCGCGTTCCCGGGCCGGCTCGCCGAGCCAGAGTTGTTTCGCTCCCGCCCCCTTCCGCGCGGCGAAGACGCAGCCTACGCGGTCGCCGTCGTAAGCGATGTTCGGGCAGCCGAGAAGGCCCAATTCCAACCGGCCCTCGGCCATCAGGGCGAGGGCGATGGCGTACTGTTCGCCGCGGATGAAGCCCTTGGTTCCGTCGATGGGATCGAGGATCCAGGTGCGGCCCCGGGCGGCGTTCCGGCCGGAGCAATCGATCCAGGCGCAGATGTCTTCGAGGGTCGCCCCGGGGGCCTCTTGTTCCCGGATCAGGCCGACCAGTTCATCGGCCATGCCCGGCATTTTTCCTTCGAGCAGATCGAGAGAATGTTCCTCGGCCAGGATAACGTCATCGGGGAATGCCTCCATGAGCCGCCGGCAGATGATCGCCTGGGAAGCGTAGTCGGCGACGGTGACGGGACTGCGGTCGCCCTTAATCAAAGTCGCCGGTTTCATCGCCGCCTGCACCCGGGCGCAAATAGCGCTCGCGGCCCGCACGGCGTTAAGGGCGATGTCGTATTCATGGTGGTAGGGCATGGGCCGTCTCAGCCCTCCGGATAGGCCGCATTGAGCATCGCTTCGATCTCGTCGAGTTCCTCGAAGTAGTCTTTCGCGTCTTCGGCTTCGGCCTCGGTGAACTTGGCGGCGATGTCGCGCTTGGCGGCGGCCCAGCATTTGGGATCCGTCGGATCGTTGTAATAGAGCGGGTTGCCTTCGCCGGTCGAAAGCAGATGGTTGAGGCGCTGCATCATCAAGGGCTGTCGACCGAGAGCCTCCAACCCCTTGTGGATGTCGGCGGTGGAATAGGCCTCCTGGTGGAACTCGTAACCGAAACGCTCCAGCAAGTCATGGCAGAGATGTTCGACCAGCGCAATTTCCCAACTCTCCAGATTCTTGACCCAGTTTTTCGTCCGAGACGTGCTGAAGCCGCGGATGTTTTCGCCCTCGTGGGCCGAGCGCGGGTTGATGAGAAGGCCCTTCGGCAGGCGGTCGTGCCAGGTTTCGGGCTTGAGCATCCCGTCTTCGAAATCGACGCCGATGAAGTCGCAAATCTTGTGCGCATGGGTGTCGGGGTCGGCCATGATGTCTTCATAGCAGAGCACCAGATAGCGGTCCTCGGGAAGCTCGCGGCGGTAGCGCTCGATGCAGTTCATGGAATCGATCCAGTTGAAGATCGTGTTCAGGTACTGGTTTTCGGAAGCGAAGCTGAGCCGTTTCCACGAGGATAATACCGAGCGGGGGTCGCGGTAGACGTGAATGGCGCGCCCGTTGTCGTACATATTGAGGAAAGCCGGTATGTCGCGCCACTGCATGGCGACGTATTCGCCCCAGATGCTGCGTCCGATCTTGTTCAAGAAATACTTCATTCCTTCATCGAAGATGACCGGATAGGTCAGGCCGCGCTTTTTCACCTCTTCGAAGACGGCGTCGGCGTCGAAGTCGATATCGAAGCGGTAGCGCAGGCGCAGACGTTGGTGTTCCAGCAGCCGCCGCACGGACTTTTCGCACAAAGGGTCGTAGCGCCCGTAACAGAAACGGAAGAAATGGAACCTCTCGCCGAAGACGAACATTTTTGAATGCGCGCACATCATGTTGCTGAGCAGCGAGCCGCCGGTGCGCATGGTGCCGCTGGCGAGAATACGGAATTCAGGTTCCACTTTTTGTCTCCAGATTCTTAAATAAAGAAAATGCCTAGGCCTTCTTGCGGCCGATGACCTTGAGCTTGTAGCCGAGCAGGTTGTCGTGGATGAAGCGTTCGTTCACCGCCTCGAACAGGGTATGCATGGTGGACGCTTCGCCCAGATAAGGGTCTTCGTAATGCAGGTAATTGTTCATTACACTGATCTCGCTGATGAGGGTCGAGGTGTGGGTGACCTCGAACCCTTCTTCTTCGAGCAGGCGCGAAAGGGTCGTGGCGTTGAACATGGTCAGGTGCGCCGTTCCACGGAACATGTTGCAGCGTTCCCGCATGATCCGCGCGGCCAGCGCATCGACGTTCGGAACCACGATCAGAAGGGCGCCGCCGTCGCGCAGCGCGTGGGCCGAGGCGCGCACGATCCGGCGCGGGTCGATGACATGTTCGAGCACTTCCCACATGGCCACCGCGTCGAAATTTTCCTTGGCGCACGTTTCCTCGCTCAGGGGTTCCCGGGTCACGTCGAGCCCGTTGGCCCGGCAATGGTCCGCTCCGACGCCGTTGAATTCGATGCCCCGGACCGTCCATCCGGCATCCCGCGAGATTTCCAGGAACTGGCCGATGGCGCAGCCCAGTTCCAGAAGCCGGCCCTTGGAGCCCGCCGTTTCCTCGATCTGGCGGATGCCCAGTTCGAATTTCG
>ENA-ORDP01001511-ORDP01001511.1-marine-sediment-metagenome-genome-assembly--contig:-NODE-1511-length-12588-cov-7.283332_pt1 | contig 12588 bp, 11 predicted proteins | sample MGYA00248627_ERZ508539 | MGnify/ENA primary metagenome ERZ508539 (study PRJEB26208, sample SAMN05571518) | marine sediment metagenome | biome: deep sea; feature: Hydrothermal vent; material...
TGAACAAAAACAAAACATAATTTTGTTTAACATACCTTTTTAGAGCAGACTCATTAATAGAGATATTATTAACAGGTAAAAAAATGATAGATAAAGAATATAAAAACAGACACAAAAAATATAATGATATTGTAAAATCATTGCCGACTACGGGGATGAAATTCACAACTGTAAGCGGCGAGGATATCGAATGTCTATACGGAGCAGACGACATTGAAAATATAAATTATTTAAGCGAGATCGGTTTCCCGGGTGAATATCCCTTTACACGGGGGGTTCATCCCAACGGGTATCGCGGTAAAATTTGGACGATGAGACAGTTTGCCGGTTTTGGTTCCCCCGAAGATACAAACAGCAGATTTCATTTTTTGCTCAATAAAGGACAAACCGGACTTTCCGTTGCATTTGACCTTCCCACTTTAATGGGCTGGGATGCCGATGCACCTCTCAGCGAAGGTGAAGTTGGTATTTGCGGAGTTTCGGTTTCTTCTTTGCAGGATATGGAAATTCTTTTTGATAAAATTCCTTTGGATAAAGTTTCAACTTCCATGACCATCAACTCTCCCGCAGCAATGATTTTTGCTTTTTATCTTTCAGTTGCAAAGAAGAATGGAATTTCCTTTGATAAACTGCGCGGTACTTTACAGAACGATATATTAAAAGAATACATAGCACAAAAAGAATATATTTACCCGCCACTTCCGTCAATGCGTATAATTACGGATATGATTGAATACTGCACAAACGAAGTCCCGATGTGGAACCCGGTTTCAATCAGCGGTTATCATATTCGTGAAGCGGGTTCAACTTCCGTTCAGGAGTTGGCATATACACTTGCCGATGGTTTTGCATACATTGAAGCTTGCATTGAAAGGGGAATGGATGTTGACGAATTTGCCCCCCGGCTTTCTTTCTTCTTTAATTCACATTTGGATTTTTTTGAAGAGATTGCAAAATTTAGAGCAGCAAGAAAAATTTACGCAAAAAGAATGAAGGGAAAATACGGCGCAAAAAATCCGAGGTCCTGGTGGCTTAGATTTCACACACAAACAGCAGGCTGTACTCTAACGGCTCAACAACCTGAAAACAATATTGTAAGAACGGCATTCCAGGCATTAGCCGGGGTACTGGGGGGAACGCAGTCGCTGCACACAAATTCTATGGATGAAACCTTAGCATTGCCCGGTGAAAAAGCCGTTAAGATTGCCCTGAGAACGCAGCAATTAATAGCTTACGAAACAGGGGTAATAAATACAGTTGATCCTTTGGGAGGAAGTTATTTTGTTGAATCACTTACAGACAAAATGGAAAAAGGAGCAAATGAAATATTCGACGAAATAGATTCACTCGGTGGAGTAATTCCGGCAATTGAAGCAGGATATTTCCAAAAAGAAATTGCCGATGCTGCGTACAAATATCAAATAGCAGTTGAAAATAAAGAAAAGTTTATTGTCGGTGTAAATGAATTTGTAGAAGAAAATGAAAATATTGATATCCCGATTTTAACAATTTCACCTGAAGTACAAAAGAAACAAATGAAAAGATTGGGCGAGCTAAAACAAAGCAGAAATCAGAATGCTGTGGCTGAAAGTTTGAAGCAGATAAAATCTGCTGCAATTGATAACAAAAACTTAATGCCTGTATTGGTTGAAGCAGCACAAAATTATGTTACAATGGGTGAAATGATAAGCGAACTAAAAGAAGTATTCGGAATTTACGAAGAAGCCTCAGTCTTTTAATGTTAAAAAATTATTTTAAATTATTAAGAGTACCACAATGGATTAAAAACTTTTTTGTTTTTGTTCCGTTAATCTTTGCCAAACAATTATTTAACTTCCAAAGTCTCACAGAAGTATTACTGGGTTTTACCCTTTTCAGTTTTACTGCAAGCATAGTGTATATAATTAATGATATTATAGACGCTGATTCCGATAGACAGCATCCTGAGAAAAAAAACAGACCGATTGCTTCCGGTAAAATTAAACCATCTACAGGAATTATAACTGCATTTATATTATTAATAATTACTGTTGTTTTATCCTTCGGTGTAAATATTTCGTTTATACTTTTGCTTGCAGCTTATTTGGTCTTGAACATACTTTATACTTTCTCTTTCAAACACATTGTTCTGCTTGATATTTTCAGCATTGCAGCCGGTTTTGTGATTAGGGTAATTGCCGGCGCGGTTATCATAAACGTGGAGGTTTCAAGCTGGCTTATTCTAACCACTATGTTTATTTCTCTCTTCTTAGCGATAATGAAACGCCGCTCCGAGTTGAACTATTCAATTGAAGAGGGGAGCAAAGTAAGCAGAAAAGTACTTTCGCAATATTCAAAAAGGTATACGGAACAGATTGCAAGTATTGCAGCATCGGGAGTTATTATTTGCTATGCTTTATACACTGTTTCCGAAAGAACGATTTCAATTTTTCATACGGATAACCTGATTTACACGCTACCGTTTGTTGCATTTGGAATTTTCAGGTATATGTATCTTGTATTTATCGGAAAGAAAGGAGAAAACACCGCCCGGTTGTTGGCTACCGATATACAAATGATTATCAATTTATTTTTATACATAATAACTACTATTTACATTATTTATAAATGATATTAGAAATTATTATACTTGCAGTTTTAATCTTTATCTCCGGTTTTTTTACGGGATCCGAAATTGCTTATGTTGTGGCAAATAAAATAAAAATTGAAATTCAAGCTCGTAAAAAAAATCTTGCTGCAAAAAACGCACTGTACTTTATGGAAAACCCGCAGGACTTTTTTTCAACCGTACTGATTGGAACCAATGTAGTAAATGTTACCTTTGCAACAATATCGGCTTTGTTTCTTCACAAATTATTTGGATTAAGTGAATTCAACATTTTACTTATTTCAACCTTTGTGCTGCTTATTTTCGGCGAACTTCTTCCGAAGTATCTAGCAAGAGAACTTGCCGATAGGATAATTTTTTTAATTGCTACGCCTCTTAGAATAGTATCTTATTTAATTCATCCGGTCGTAAAACTTTTTTCAAGTATTTCATCTTTTTTCACGCAGCGTGCAAATGTATCGGAAAAGAATTTACAGAATTTGTTCAGCAAAGAAAATTTTGAATACTTAATAAAAGAAAGCAAAGACGCCGGAAAGATTGACCAAAAACAAAGCGACATTATCAATAAGGTTTTCGATTTGTCGGAGCAGAGAGTTTCCGAAGTAATGCAGCCGCGAACCGAAATAGAAGGTGTGGAAATAAATTCATCTTTTGAAGAAGCGCTAACCGTTTTTATCGAATCGGGTTATTCCAAGCTCCCGGTTTATGAAGAAAATCTTGATAACATTAAAGGGATCATTCTTGCTTACGATGTTTTTAATAAACCAGATAAATTAGCTGATATTATTAGGGAAGTAGCTTTTGTACCGGAGACTAAAAAAAGTTTTGAAATGCTGAATGAATTTCTGGCAAGACATATTTCTATTGCAGTAGTTGTTGACGAATTCGGGGGTACAGCCGGCATTGTTACAATTGAAGATATTATCGAAGAACTCTTCGGAGAGATTAAGGATGAATATGATGTTGAAGAGGATATTTGCAGAAGAATATCGGACGGGTCATATTTAATAAGCGGAAAAGTAGAGGTCGATTTTATAAACGAGAAATACGATTTAAAAATACCTACAGGCGATTACGAAACTATCGCCGGTTATATTATGTCTAAAATAGGTAAAATCCCTCTATCTCAGGAAAAATATACGATAGATAATTTTGAAATTTTAATTGTAAAGGCAGATCATCTTAAAATTGATGTTGTTAAATTGATTGCTAATGAAGAAAGTTAGAAATGAGGAACTATTTTTTGAACGTAATATTAAAGCCCAAGTTTCTTCCTCATATCCTTGCCGGAGATAATTTCGTCGCCAATATTATGTAATCTGTCCAGCGCAATTTGCAGGTCCGCAAATTCATCTATGTATGTTTCCAGAGCTTTTTGTATATGAAAAGCTTTGGTCCTTTCAGTATCATCAGATATTTTTTTAAGTGCAGATGCTATCTCATCTGAAATACGGATTGATATAACCTGACTCATAACTTATCCTTTTGTAATTGATGTTTAGAATTATTGCAATTATTGTTAATATCTGTCCAAATCTTTTCCGATTACAACTTTCCCGACATAACCGCCTTTTCTTATTCCTTCAATTAATTCCTTATCCGTAGCTCCCATTCTTATTATGTGAGTAAGCACGAGCAATTTTGGATTTACCTGTTTTGCAATTTTACCGAGTTCAACATCCGAAGTGTGAAACTCACGACTGTACTGTACCCAGTACTCTCCACCTGGACGGTTTTCGGGTGCAAGATGTTTTTCAGAATAAACTTCGTGAACAAGAATATCAACATTTTTTGAAGCTGCTATTAATGCTTCGCTTGGTCTGGTATCACCGGAAATTACAATTGATCTATTAGGTGTATCAATACGGTAGCCGTATGCTTCTTTCCAATTTCCGTGGAGAACGGGAAAGGCTGTTATTTTAACCCCGGCGCTGTCATATACAATTCCAGGATTTATTTCGTGAACATTTACTTTGTATGCTTCGGGTAGTTCTTTTTCCAGACCTTCTATTCTTATTTTTATATCTTCGGAGTATGCCTCAAGCAAAAGATCAGTCATTCTTTGTAAACCATGGGGACCGTAGACCTGTAAAGGTTTTACTCTACGCATTAACCACGATGTTAAAATAAGATCGGAATAACCGAGAGTGTGATCGCTATGCAGGTGTGTAATAAATGTTGCTTCGGGTCCGCTGATGGGTAATTTTGCTGCATTCATTCTTCGCATTACACCTGTTCCCGCATCAAATAAAAAAACACGTTTGCCGTAAACTACTGCGGCTGCAGGCCCGGATGCTGTCGGACTTGGATACGGTGTTCCTGTACCAAGTAGGATTAGTCTTGTACTGGTATCACTCTTCTTCTGTGAATAAATATTTGTAAAAAGAAGGGGAGTTAATAACAGAAGGATTATTAGTCTATTAAACTTTTTTATGATGATCTCCTTGATGATTTTTTTAGAGCGAGCGACGGGGCTCGAACCCGCGACATTCAGCTTGGGAAGCTGACACTCTACCAACTGAGTTACGCTCGCAAATTTTATTTTTTAAAATAAGATTATTTTTTCACTTCTCAAATTAAAAAAAGTAGTGGGATATACCTAAATCTTTTAACAAGTACAGGATAGCTTTTTTTAAGACCTACATTTCTGTTGAAAAATCATAAATGTTTTTTTTCTTCTGATAAGATAAATTATTCTCCCTCAGTGATTCGAGGTCAAATCTTAAAATTGTAAAAACAGTAACTTGGTAAACAGAATGAAAATATTTTTTGGGTTGATACTGTTCAAATATAAGCGAATTAGACACGTCTACCGCCGAGGTAGAAGATTCGCTCTACATTTCAAAATTTTGCTCCCGAATTGCTGTCCTTCGTAAAGACAGTTGATTTTACATAGGTCAAGCTATATATTTCAATTTCATTTTGCATTAAGTTCTTACAAAAAATTTACAAGGATGATAAGGTGGTTAGAGAACGACTGCCTTACAAACTGGAGGTCAATAGTTCTCCCATAGGGAACGCTTTGGAGAAGTTTCGTAGGCTTTGTATAAAAACTATCTAAAAGTGATCCTTTTATTTGTACACTCATTTAAGAATATCTAAAGCTTTCACATCGGTATCCTTAATTTTTCTGCAAATAATATATTTCTCACCATTAATAAAATAGGAACTAACATGAATATTTTTGTTGGCAATTTGTCCAAGGAAGTAACCGATGATGATTTGCAAAGTTTATTCTCAGAATTCGGGCAGGTAAAAAGCGTAAAAGTTATACGCGATATGTTTTCAGGTGAATCAAAAGGATTCGGCTTTGTTGAAATGCCGGGATTAAGTGAATCACAGAAAGCTATGACTGAGCTTAACACAAAAGAAGTAAAAGGTAAAAAATTAGTTATTAATGAAGCACGCCCTCGAAATGATAACCGACGGTCCGGTGGCAGAGGTGGAAACAGCAGGGGCGGCGGTCGTAATAATAATCGCGGCGGTGGCGGTGGAAGAAGGGGCTGGTAGTAATTATTTAAAAAAGTCTCTCAGTTTTTATAAAGCTGTCACAGTACGATTCCCAATAAAAACTCGGGGCAGTTGTGACAGCCTACATTCCATAATCTAAAATTCAAATGGTGTCTTCAACAAAGATCACTTTTACGGTGTCCGTAATAGCCTTGCCTTTGTGTTTATGCTCAGCACCGGCGGGGATAAAAATACCGTCACCTTTTTTGTAGATAATTTTTTCATTACTGAATTCTATTACCAGTTCACCCTCAATTATATAACCGTAGTGTCCTTTCTCGCACCAGTGCGGAGGCATATCTTTTGAATACTCAATTAAACGTATTTGTTTATCTCCGTAATTATAGGTCTTACTTTTCACCCCTTTAATAGGTGTTTCCCAATTAATACTGTTAAAGTTTATTTTGTGTTTGAGCATAATAGGTTTGGTAGTCAGTCGCCTACTCGGCTATCGGTTTGTTGTTATTCATCGTCTTTATTTTCTATCAATCTTTTTAATTCTTCTTTACTTGGTAAAGCCGTTAAATATTTACTTGCAAATATTTGTTCATTATTTTCAGGTAAAGTTATTTCAACTACTGCATCATTTTTCTTTTTACACAGGATTATTCCTATTGTTTTATTCTCATGTTCTAACTTTACAAATCTGTCATAGTAATTGACATACATTTGCATTTGACCTAAATCTTGATGAGTTAATTTACCAATTTTCAAGTCAATTAAAACAAAACACTGTAATATTCGATTATAAAATACCAAGTCAACTCTGTAATGTTCTTCTTCAAATGTAAAACGAACTTGTCGTCCAACAAATGCAAATCCTTTACCTAATTCAAGTAGAAAATGCTCTAATTTGTTTATTAATTTTTGTTCTAATTCAGTTTCAGAATGTTTCTTATCTTCCGGCAACCCGAGAAATTCAAGAATATAAGGGTCTTTTACTGTATCTTCCGGTTTTTCTAAGATTTGACCTTTTTGTGATAGTTTTTTTACTCCTTTTTTATCTCGACTTAAAACCAATCGTTCATAGAGTGCTGTATCAAATTGTCTGCGGAACTCTCTTAAACTCCAATTGTTGTTATATGCTTCTATTTCATAAAATTTTCTCTCCTTTATATTGTCAAGTCCCATTAAAAACAAATAATGCGACCAACTTAAATTAAATTCAGGCAATTCATCATTTTGTTTTTTCAATTCCGCAGACAGTGTTTGCGCTTTTTTAATTTTTTTATCGTTCTCTTTTACAGATTGTTTTCCGTAAACAAGATAAAATTTTCTCATTTGTTCGAGGTTTCTTATGGAAAATCCTTTTCCAAATTCGAGAGTAAGTCTTTGGGATAGTTCTTTTATTATTTGTTTTCCATATTCTGCTCGTACTTTCCCTTTTTGCTCTTCTTCAACTATTGTTCTACCTATCTCAAAATAGGTGTAAACCATTGTTTTATTTACAGTTTGAACAACAGCTTTGCGAGCATTTCTTAAAAGTTCGGCAATTTTATTGTAAAATTCTACTTTTATATTTTTTTCTATTTCTTTCATTCTAAAATCCTTTTTACAAAGATAATTTAACTTTCTTTATTGCCGAAATCTTTCTTTTTTCAATAACCGCTAACGGCAGTCTGTCTAAAAAGTATTAGTTAGACTGTTTTGCATTTTTAGTAAGCTCCTCTAAACAGTTTGTAGGTTCTAAGGGCTTTTGATTTTTCAAGATATAAAAATATTGAAAACCCAATAAAAATTCTAAGTTGCTCATATTGGCTTATCTTTAGTCCATATTGATGTAAATAGCAAGATATAATGAAAATGAAGCGTTCTAAGTACTCCATCAACATCTCTGTTCCTATTATACTTATTAGTCTGCGTAAGTTATAAGCAATAAAGATTAAACCTACATCTGCTTCAGCTCTTTGTTTTGTTTTCTTAGTCATTATATAATTAAAACCCCACTGTCGTTTTATTGTGCCGTATGGATGTTCTACAATGGCTTGCCTCTGCCTATAATATTCCTTATTGTTTTCTACTCGTAATTTATTGTTATCTATTAAATCTTGGAATTCGCTTCTCTGTATTGCTTTTCCATATTTGGCTTTTGAACATTCTGATTTAACAGAGCAAGATAAACAAGCTTTTGTTGTATATCGCTTAAAATTAGATTTTGCAGTTATGTGTAGTTTTCCACTACTTGTTAATAGTTCCCCTTGTGGACAAATATAGATATCTGTTTCTTTATCATATTCAAAATTCCCCACATTATAATCCGTATTTGGGGCTTGAGATGCTACTTTCGGTATTGCTACAAGAACATCTATTCCAAGATTATCGGCTGTTTCAAACTCACTTCCGGTATGATAGCCTTTGTCGTATAAACCAATAAAGTTATTTCTCCTTAATATAGATTTTGCTCTTTGCAGCATATTGCCCATTGCTTTTGAATCGGTGGTATTTGTTACTTTGTAATCTATTGGAATATTATGTTTTGCATCTACTGTGGTTTGAACACTATGGGCTACTTCTGTAATGTTGTTGCGTGTAATCATTTGTCTGCTTTCCGGATCGGATGTTGAAATTTGTTTCTCGCCGGTTTCTTCTAACTCTTTTTCTAATTGATTGTAGTTTTCTTTTCGTTTATTATGTTTCTCAATTTCTGATTTTATCTTCTCTATGTTGGCTTTTTTATCTTCATCTGATACCGATTTATCATTATCGGCTTCTTGGAGTTGATTATTATATTCTTCTAATTTGTTATCTATATAGGCAATATGTCTTTCTATTTTCTTTTTATTGAAATTGTTCTTTTTGCTGTTTTGTGCTCTAAGTTTGGTGCTATCGCCGGCTATGAGTTTACCCCCTATTAAATCAAAATTCTTCGCTATTTGAACAGTTGCTCTGAATACTTTTTTTATAGCTTTGGGATTATCTCTGCGGAAGTTTGATATAGTGTTATGATCGGGAGATAACCCTTTTAACAACCATATTACCTCTATATTTATTTTACTGGCTTGTTCTAACTTTCTTGATGACCGAATGCTGTTTAGATATCCATACAAATATAACTTTAATAAATCTTTCGGATGATAAGCCGGTCTGCCATTTTCTTCGCGAAAAACTTCAAATCCTATTTTCTCTAAGTCAAGACTTTCTACAAATAAATCAATAAAACGTGCCTCGTTATCTTCATCAATTACATCATCAAGACTTGTTGGAAAAAGAACAAGCTGCTCTCTGTTTTTGCCTTTTATATACTGCATTTTATTCCTCGAATTGATGACTCTAAGATAAGTATTAATAAACCATTTATCAGGTTTTTAGACAGTCTGACGCCTCATATACTAACCGTTAGTTTTTATATGAAGAAGAAAATTGCATAAAAAAATGGAAGAAAAAGAAAAATTAAATCTTGAAGAATGGTTTAAAAATTTAGATATTACTTGGAAAAGAATATTTAAACAAGAAATAGATATAAATAGAAAACCTACATTAATTGATATTGAAGATATTATTAATCTTGAAAACGTTGATTGTAGTAAAAGTTATATCATTAGTCTTGATCCATTAAAATATTTTAAGAGACTAAAAAAACTTGACATCTCAAACACAAAAATAAAAAAACTAGATAAAATAAGCGGATGTTTATCTCTTGAAGAAATAAATGCAAGTAATACAGAAATAAAAGACATCACCCCCCTTCAAAACCTTGTTAACTTAAAAAAATTAGATGTTTCGAATACAAAAGTATCATCAATTGAGGAAGTAAATGGAATAATAGAACTTATATATTTTAATACACCTGTAGAACAAAAAGCAAAGGATGCTGAGAATGAGATTGTTTTGGATCCTTTGTTTCTTTCTGCAGTTGACCTTGTTGTAATTTCTCAGCAAGGTTCGGTTTCACTTTTGCAAAGACGGTTAAAACTCGGGTATTCACGCGCTGCAAGAATAGTTGATCAGCTTGAAGAAGCCGGGATTGTTGGAGCAAGTGACGGAAGTAAAGCCAGGCATGTATTATATCAAGATATTGATTCTGTGAATATACATTTAGCTTCTTTAAATATTCCAATTATTATAAACAGCGAGTATATTGTAAATACTGAAAAAAAAATTAAAAAAAGTTTTTGGAAAAGATTATTTTTTTAAAGTTAGCAGTTCGTAGCAACCTCTTTCTAGTTTAATAGGAAAATGCTTCAAAATCCCCCATTATTTTTATGCTAAACGTAATGCATATAAAGAAGGAAGAGAAGCATTTAAAAAAAATCTGAAAAATAAATCCTTCTTGTAATTACTAATTTTATTTATAATTTGATTTTAACAAATTTATGTAATCTTTTTCCGTATCAATGTCCTGTAATATTTCCTTGTAATTACATTCCCATACTTTTTTAATAAACATTTTATTTCTGCTTACAATTTTTAGATTAGACTCAGTTTTTTCTCTTAATATTAAACCAAACAGTGATTTGTTTATTAAAATCGGATGTCCGTATCTGTTGTTATAACTGGGTTGAATCCAATTATGTTTGGTGTCAATTTCATTTATAAAAGCACTATAAAATTTTTGAGGAAGCACGGGCTGATCCACTTGATGCATAATTGCCCAATCACAATTACCACATTCTAAAATACCTGCTTGAATTGATCCGAACATACCTGCATCAAAATTCTCGTTATAAACAAAAACAATTTTATCAGTAATCTTTCTATTTTTTAATATTTCATGAATGTCGTCAATTATTAGCGCTCTTTTTTGTAAAGTATAAATCTGATCTACAATTTTTCGCACCTTTTGGCGAAATACATTGTGTGTGCACGAAGCTAAAGAATCAATATCATAACGTATTCCATAATGATGGCCGATATCAACAATAATTCTTGGCATCCTGGCATCTCGTGGAACAGATATTTTAACTACCTTCCAATCAGAAAAGCTCTTTCTAAATACTAAATTCAAAAAATCTGTCTTGCCAATTCCTATAGCCCCTGTAATTACGATTACCCTATTCTCATTATTAGAAAATATTGTTCTTATGTGTTCAATATCGGAACCGCGATTTTGAAATGATTCCACAAGATTTCTTTCACCAAGAGACACCGATTTGGTTTCAATTGGGACTGGTAATCCACCATTAACATCTGCATGAGGAAGTTGAGGGAGTATTCGTTGAAATCCTTTAAGTCCTTTTATGCAATTTAGTGCCACTTCAATATCATCAAATGAACTTGTATTAATATATTCTGTTATTAGTCGAATGGAATCATTAACTCTTTTTGCCCAAAAGAATCGTGTATCCTCTACCGAAGTAGAAATGTTTGCAACTGCAAAAAGTGAATCTATAGTTTTTACATTACCATCATAAAGTGGAAGGAGTTTGTTTCTAAGAATTTTTAGATTCTCTAATACCATTTCTGGCAAATATGCCGCATTATCCGTCAGATAAGAATCTAGCCACTCCACTGACATTTGTACTTCCTGATTTTCTAACCATTCACTAATCTCGCCTCTAAGAGTATTATATTCACCAAACCACTCAGCTCTATTTTCGTATACAAATGGATATGATATGGGATGGCTGCCGTGTGGAGATGTTTTTACCGATCCTTTTTTGAGAAACAGTTGATTAGCGTCAATTTCTAATTCAGATATTGCCTCAACATCTTGAGGTAATTTATCAATATGAGGTTGGTATCCTTCTAAAACAAGTTTCCATTGATCTGGAATATTAAAAGATGTGCCCCCATAATTGGAGGAATTTACAAAAGCGAAAAGAGCTTCATTTGGTGTCACAAATGAAGCAATGGCATTAAATGGCTCAGTGGAAGGTGATAATGAAGGACAAATTATTATATTTGGTCGATCATCCTCTAGATCCCATAATTTTCCTATTACACCAGGATGAAGGGAATCTATACACGGAATTACTGATAATCTTATAGTTGAATCATTTATGGGACAAGAAATGACAATTGGATTATCATCGGCCTGAACATTTAAATTTGGTTCCCATTTGGATTTTTTAAGTTTCTTTGGGTTTTTGTGAGTTTTTTTACAATTTTTATGGAGCCATCAGATAAAATGATTGGGGAGATGGCAGCACCAGCAGGAAAAGGGTCAAAAGTAATTTGCAAGTTCTCGTAAATTGATTTATTTTCTTCATCAGTGGGTACTCTATGAGTTCCTGCAATAATTATCATTGAATATTTTATTGCAATTTTATGCAATTCTGGAAGAATATCTAGAGGGACTGAGTACTCTGGGAATGCAAGAATATTTGCACCTCGTTGCCCACTCCAGTGGGCAATTGCAGATAATTTATTACCAATGTATTGGATATATGACCACTTGGAATCAATTAAATATTTCCGAATGCTATCAATACTTCGCAGATTTCCAAGAGACGTTCTATTCTCAGGTGAATAGCAAGGTTCAGCGAGATAATCTATAGGCGCATCATAATAAGAAGGATTGAAATATATTT
>ENA-ORDP01001512-ORDP01001512.1-marine-sediment-metagenome-genome-assembly--contig:-NODE-1512-length-12586-cov-10.496209_pt1 | contig 12586 bp, 9 predicted proteins | sample MGYA00248627_ERZ508539 | MGnify/ENA primary metagenome ERZ508539 (study PRJEB26208, sample SAMN05571518) | marine sediment metagenome | biome: deep sea; feature: Hydrothermal vent; material...
TGCCAACCCTTATCTGGCATTCTCTGCCATGTTGATGGCCGGCCTTGATGGCATCACCAACAAGATCCACCCTGGCGATGCTATGGACAAGGATCTATATGACCTACCAGCTGAAGAAGAAGCAAATATACCCAAGGTTGCGGCCTCTTTTGAAGAAGCACTGGCCGCACTGGATGGTGACCGCGACTTTCTCAAAGCTGGCGGCGTATTCACCCATGATGTGATCGACGCCTTCATTGAACTGAAAATGGAAGAAGTCACACAGTTGCGCATGAGCACTCACCCCATTGAGTTCGATCTCTACTACAGCTGCTGATTCCATCAGCCTGGTGTGTTACAAAACGCCTCTGACGAGGCGTTTTGTTTTTGTGGTACTAAAAAAGTTTCAAGTTTCAAGTTTCAAAGTTTCAAGACAAATAAACCCGAGGACTTGAAACTTGAAACTTGAAACCTGAAACTATGTTCTATGATCAATAACACAAAAATAGACTACAAAATCTGCCGTTATCTGATTGAGAACATGGAAACGGCTGTGCTTTTGTTTAATTCTGAACTAAAACTGACGGCCATCAATCCTGCTGCAGAAAGCCTGTTGCAGGCCAGTGCGCGCACTCTCATGGGACAAAGTCATGAAGTACTCTTCCAGCATAATACTGAGTGTCGCGACATACTCACTACTATCCTGCAGAAGAACAGGGCAATCACGAAGAGGGAAATCCGTCTGAAGCTCATCACGGGGAATACCATTGCTATCGATTTTGCAGCTACACCTCTCAATCGCACACAAAAGCTTACAAATATTATTGTTGAGATTACCCACGTTGACAGACTGCTGAGACTTGCCCGCGAAGAACATCTGCAGGAACAATACGAGATCACACGGCAAATACTCAAGGGTATTGCCCATGAAGTAAAAAACCCTCTAGGTGGTCTGCGCGGTGCAGCACAGCTGCTCGATATGGATCTTGAGAATGAAATACAGAAAGAATATACGGCTGTCATCATCAAAGAAGCTGATCGTTTATCCGATCTGGTTGACAAAATGGCAGGATCAAATCAGCCTCTGGCAATGAAGCCGGTCAACATTCACATCTGCCTGGAACACGTCCGAACCCTGATTAGCGCCGAATACCCGGATCTGGTCAACATCATTACAAACTATGACCCCAGCCTGCCTGAAATATCTATCGATCAGGATGCGATGACCCAGGTTATTTTAAATATTTCACGTAACGCCGTGCAGGCCATGATCGGTGCACCAAAGGCTTCTTCCGGAGAGCCAAATAACCTGCAGTTCAGCACGCGCCCGGTAGGTCGATTCACTATTGGCGGCACGCTGCATCGCACAGTATTACAAATTGACATCGAGGATAATGGATCCGGAATCCCGGAAAAACTGCAGACAAAGGTGTTTTACCCACTGATTACCGACAAACCGGAAGGAGCGGGACTCGGACTGTCCATTGTACAAAACATCATCAATCAGCACCGCGGACTGGTAGAATTCACCTCACAAGCCGGCAAAACGGTATTCTCCATTTTCCTGCCGCTGGTGAACGATTAACGACTAGACCTGAGATCCCCTTATGACTAAAAAAGCAACTATCTGGCTTATTGATGATGATGACTCAATACGCTGGGTGCTGGATAAAGCTTTGTCTAAAGCAGGATTCAATACTGAAATATTCAGTTCTGCAGACGATGCGTTGGAGCATCTTCGAAATTCCAGTAAATCACCAAATGTCATCGTTACCGACATACGCATGCCCGGCACCAGTGGACTGGATCTACTTAAAAAATTACACAGCGAGCAGCCTGAAACCCCTGTCATTATCATGACAGCACACACCGACCTTGATAGTGCCGTTGACTCGTACGACCAGGGGGCATTTGAGTACCTGCCGAAACCCTTTGATATCAATGATGCTATAGACCTGGTAGAACGCGCTGTCGAACATGCGCGGACACAGAAGGTGAGCATTGCCTCACCAGATGAGCAAAGTACTTTAATAATAGGCGAGGCGCCTGCGATGCAGGACATCTTCCGTGCTATCGGACGCCTCAGTCAAAGTGATCTCACCGTATTGGTCTCCGGTGAGTCCGGCACAGGCAAAGAACTGGTGGCAGAATCTCTGCACCAGCACAGCCCTCGCTGCAGCGGTCCTTTTATCGCTATCAATACTGGCGCCATCCCGGGTGAATTAATTGAATCAGAACTCTTCGGCCACGAAAAAGGGGCCTTTACCGGTGCACTGGCTCAGCATAAAGGAAGGTTCGAACAGGCCGAAGGCGGCACTCTGTTTCTCGATGAAATCGGTGACATGCCACCGGATTTACAGATCCGCTTGCTACGCGTTCTTTCCGAAGGCCGTTTTTTCCGTGTTGGTGGCCACAAGGAAATAAAAGTTAACGTCCGCATTATCGCTGCGACCAACCAGGACCTGGAAAAGCGCGTCAATGAGGGCAGGTTTCGTGAAGACCTGTTCCACCGTCTCAATGTTGTGCGTCTGCGCATCCCATCGCTGCACGAACGTACCGAGGACATCCCGCAACTGCTGGCATTTTTCCTCAAACGTACAGCAAAAGAATTAAATGTCGAGGAAAAACAATTCACCGACAAGGCCATGAATTTTCTCAGCTCCCTGCAATGGCCAGGGAACGTTCGACAACTGGAAAACACCTGTCGCTGGTTGAGTGTCATGGCACCATCCAAACAGATCAGAGTAGATGATCTGCCGCAGGATATTAGAGAGAAGCCAGTCGACACAACAGTATCCATCGATGGCTGGCAGGATGCCCTGCGGTTACATCTGAAAAGGCAGTTTGCCCGGGATCAGGAAAATATCCTTAAAGACCTGGGACCTGAATTTGAGCGCATCCTCATCGAAACAGCCCTTGAACACACAGGCAGACGAAAAATTGAAGCTGCACGGTTGCTTGGCTGGGGTCGGAATACGCTCACAAGGAAGTTGAAGGAGTTATCTATTGAAGTCTGAAGTTTCAAGTTTCAAGTTTCAAGTTTCAAGTTTCAAGTTTCAAGTTTCAAGTTTCAAAAAATTAAACCGCAAAGATGCCAGGACGCAAAGGGAAAAAAGAAGTAAATCAAACCACTGTTGTCCCACAAAGAGATCTATAGTGGGCAAGCATGCGTTGATCTAACTGACTCTATAGATGATTAAGCGGTTAAGAGACAGGAAAAAAACATAGAGAATTCGTCATTCCGGACTTGATCCGGAATCCATGCAATTCAATAGCTTACTGGATGCCGGATTCGTCATGCCGGACTAGATCCGGTACCGGCATGACGATAAAAAGTTTATGGGACAGCAGTGAAATCAAACAGTGAATCTTAATGCTCAGGATTTCCTGGCACCTTAGCGTCTTTGCGGTAGATACTTCCAGATCTTTTACTTGAAACTTGAAACTTAAAACTTGAAACTAAGATTTGAATTGCCATTTACCCCAGTACTACTACAATACACTGCCTGATTAAAAACAAAGAACCCGAGACCAACCATGCCTGAATACCGCTCACGTACTACTACCCATGGCCGCAACATGGCCGGTGCCCGTGCATTATGGCGAGCCACTGGCATGAAAAATGGAGATTTTGACAAACCTATCATTGCCATAGCCAATTCGTTCACGCAATTTGTTCCCGGTCATGTCCATCTGAAAGATATGGGACAACTGGTAGCACGGGAAATTGAAAAAGCCGGTGGTGTTGCAAAAGAATTTAATACTATTGCTATTGATGACGGTATCGCTATGGGGCATGGCGGTATGTTGTACTCACTGCCTTCGCGTGAAATCATCGCCGACTCGGTCGAATACATGGTCAATGCTCATTGCGCCGATGCCATTGTCTGCATCTCCAATTGTGACAAGATTACACCAGGCATGCTGATGGCTGCGATGCGGCTGAATATACCGACAATCTTTGTGTCCGGTGGGCCGATGGAATCGGGTAAGGCCGTGATCAACGAACAGGAAGTCCACCTGGATCTGGTTGATGCTATGGTGATGGCTGGCGATGAGAATGAATCCGATGAAGATGTACTCAAGGTGGAACGCGCTGCCTGCCCAACCTGTGGTTCCTGCTCTGGTATGTTTACCGCCAATTCGATGAACTGTCTGACCGAGGCGTTAGGTCTGTCTCTACCGGGTAATGGCTCATTGCTGGCGACTCACGCCGATCGCGAGGACCTCTTCCTGGAGGCAGGTCGTCGTATTGTTGACCTGGCCCGCCGTTATTACGAAGATGATGATGATTCATTATTGCCGCGCTCTATCGCCACTTTCGAGGCCTTTGAAAATGCAATGTGCCTCGATATCGCCATGGGTGGCTCAACCAATACTGTTCTGCATCTTCTTGCTGCTGCTGAAGAAGGTGAGGTTAAGTTCACTATGGAAGACATCGATCGTCTGTCACGCAAGGTACCTCATCTTTGCAAAGTTGCGCCGTCTATCCAGACCTACCATATGGAAGATGTCCACCGTGCCGGTGGTGTCATGGGTATCCTCGGTGAACTCGATCGTGCCGGTCTGATCCACACCGACCTGCCGACCGTTCACAGTGCAACCGTCGCAGACGAACTTAAAAAATGGGATATTGCTGTTTCAGATGATGAAGAAGCAAAACTACGCTACTCTGCCGCTCCGGGCAATGTGCCGACCCAGCAGGCCTTCTCACAGAACAAGCGCTGGTCACTCGACACCGATCGTAGCAACGGCTGTATCCATGACCTGGAACATGCCTACTCTAAAGAAGGTGGTTTGGCCGTACTCTATGGCAATATCGCCGAACAGGGCTGCATAGTAAAAACGGCCGGTGTCGATGAGAGCATTTTAAAATTCACCGGCCGGGCCAGGATTTTTGAATCGCAGGATGTCGCCATGGAAGCGATCATTGATGACCAGATTGTAGCCGGCGATGTCGTCGTCATTCGCTACGAAGGCCCCAAGGGCGGCCCCGGCATGCAGGAAATGCTCTATCCCACTTCCTATCTAAAATCCAAAGGCTTGGGCAAGGTCTGCGCACTGCTCACCGATGGGCGATTCTCCGGCGGCACCACTGGCCTGTCTATTGGTCATGTTTCTCCAGAAGCCGCTGAAGGCGGTGCCATTGGGCTGATAGAGGAAGGCGACACGATAGAGATTGATATCCCAAATCGTAGCATTCAGCTGGCTATCAGCAAGGAAGAACTGGCACAACGCCGCCAGGCAATGGATGCCAAAGGCGAAAGCGGCTGGAAACCAGTTAACCGGAACCGTGTAGTCAGCCAGGCATTAAAGGCTTATGCAGCCATGACCACCTGTGCTGCACGCGGTGCCGTGCGTGATTTAAGCCAGTTAAAATAATGAAACCGTTTACGTTTTAGGTGTTGCGTAAACCGTAAAACCTAACACGTAAAAACGGTCTGTTATCGTTTAAGATATTTCAGTTTATCTTTTACACCATCCCATTTCTCTGCATCTGCCAGGGGCTCGATTTTCTCGCTAATAACAGGCCAGATTTCTGACAATTCAGCATTCAATGCAATATATTGTTCCATCCCATCGGGAAGCTCATCATCTGCATAAATGGCTTCAACTGGGCACTCGGGAACACACAGTGCACAATCAATACATTCTTCAGGATCAATGACCAGGAAGTTAGGCCCCTCATGGAAACAGTCAACGGGGCATACAACAACACAATCAGTGTATTTACAATTGATACAATTTTCTGTGACAACGTAGGTCATTTGTAATTAGCCTTTCCTCTGCTGTTTCCCATTAAAGGCCGCATTGCATGAAGCAGGTTGGCAAACAGATTTGGGTTGACCTTCTCCTCCTGCGCCAACAGTTGCTTCATGTGCTCTCGTTGGGTCGGTTTACTGAAACAGGCGGGGCAATTATCAACAATCACCGGCAGTTCCGCTGCTTCCGCAAATTTAGTCAGCTGCCGTTCTCTAACATACACCAGTGGTCGAATCACCTGCAGATCCCCCGCATCAATGGTATAACTCGCCTTCATGGTGCGCAAACTGCCGCCAAAAAAGCTGCTCATCATAAACGACTCGGCCAGGTCGTCCAGATGCTGAGCCAGCACCAGCTTATTGCAATTATTCTTTCTGGCTGTGGAATACAATATGCCACGCCGCATGCGGGAACAATAAGCACAGAATGAGTCACGCCTCATATTTTCTTCGGCCTGTTCAGCAATTGCCTGCTTCCGGTAGAAATAATCGATTCCCAGGCCAGCAAGATATGCTTTTAACGGTGATGGGTCGAAACCCTCGATACCGGGGTCTACCGTCGCCACCACAAGGTTGAAGCGAACCGGAGCGTAGTTTTTAAGGTGATGCAGCAAATGTAACAGTGATAGAGAATCTTTGCCACCGGAGAGTCCCAGGAGTAACCTGTCACCTTCTTCAATCATCTGATAATCTACAATAGCCCGCCCCACAGGCCTGAGCAGCTTCTTTGGCGGCTTAATTGAAGTTTTCACAGTGGTGTATGTACTTTCCCCTGTATAATCAATATGTTCTTCTATTTTTTTCACAGGCATAATCAGGATGCACCATTGGAAAGAAACTGGTAAAATTGCCCGTCTTTTTTTACAGACTTAGTGAGTGTGGTATTTTTCATGGCAAAAGATTTTCTATTTACATCCGAATCGGTTTCAGAAGGACATCCGGACAAGGTCGCAGACCAGATCTCCGATGCCATTCTTGATGGCCTGTTGGCGGAAGACCGCCACTCACGTGTGGCCTGCGAAACACTGGTCAACACCGGCATGGCTATCATCGCTGGTGAAATCACCACCAACGCGAATATCGACTATAGCGAAATTGTTCGCAAGACCATAGTCGACATCGGCTATGATTCATCAGAGATTGGCTTTGATGGCAAATCCTGTGCCGTACTGGTGTCGCTCGACAAGCAGTCACAGGATATTGCAGCTGGTGTCAATACCGGCGAAGGCATTGACCTCGACCAGGGTGCCGGTGACCAGGGCCTGATGTTCGGTTACGCCTGTGATGAAACAGACGTACTGATGCCTTTCCCAATTCATTACGCGCACCGTCTGGTTCATCGCCAGGCAGAATTACGTAAGAACGGCACGCTGCCATGGCTGCGCCCGGATGCAAAATCCCAGGTCAGCGTGCGCTACATCGATGGCATTCCCATCCATGTTGATACTGTCGTACTGTCTACTCAGCACTCGCCGGATATCGAACATAAGCAATTGCAGGAAACCATTATTGAAGAAATCATCAAGCCAGTCATTCCTGCAGCCATGATTAGCAAGGAAACCCGCTTCATGATTAACCCCACCGGACGCTTTGTTATTGGTGGCCCGGCTGGCGATTGCGGTCTGACCGGGCGCAAGATCATCGTAGATACCTATGGTGGCAGTGCCCGCCATGGCGGCGGTGCCTTCTCCGGCAAAGATCCGTCCAAAGTTGATCGTTCAGCTGCGTACGCCCTGCGCTATGTAGCCAAGAATGTGGTTGCTGCTGGCCTGGCCAGGCGCTGTGAAGTACAGGTAGCTTATGCCATTGGTGTTTCTGAACCCGTCTCACTACTGGTCAATACCTTTGGCACTGGCAGCATACCTGAAGAGCAGATCGAGGCATTGGTACGTGTACATTTTGATTTACGTCCTCGGGGCATAATTGAATCACTGGATCTACTGCGTCCAATCTACCGTGACTGCGCTGCCTATGGTCATTTTGGTCGTACCGAGGAGCAGTTCAGCTGGGAAACACTGGATAAGGTCGACGCCCTGCGTGATGATGCAAAAATAAGCCAGGCAGCAACAGCCTAGCAAAAAATATTTAACGAACTAACGACTATTTTTAGCAACACAAACATATCGAGAGGAAGCTATGAGTGTACAACCCGTAGAAAATCTGACACCGGATTACAAAGTCGCAGACATGAGTCTGGCTGAATGGGGACACAAGGAAATCAGTATTGGCGAAGTTGAAATGCCTGGCCTTATGGCTTTGCGTGATGAATACGGTGATACAAAACCTCTCAAAGGTGCGCGCATTGCAGGCTGCCTGCACATGACGATTCAGACTGCTGTGCTGATCGAAACACTGGAAGCGCTGGGGGCCGAAGTACGCTGGTCTTCATGCAACATCTTCTCCACCCAGGATCAGGCCGCTGCAGCCATCGCTGATAATGGCACGCCTGTTTTTGCCTGGAAAGGCGAGACAGAAGAAGAGTTCTGGTGGTGCATCGAGCAGACAATTTTTGGCCCGGATGGCTGGCATCCAAACATGCTACTTGATGATGGCGGTGACCTCACTCTGCTAATGCACGAAAAGTATCCTGAAATGCTCAAGGATGTCAGAGGTATCTCTGAAGAAACTACAACCGGCGTTCACCGTCTGTATGAAATGGCCAATGAGGGCAAACTGCTGACTCCGGCCATCAACGTCAATGATTCGGTCACTAAATCAAAATTTGACAACCTCTACGGTTGCCGTGAATCTCTGGTCGACGGCATCAAACGTGCTACCGACGTTATGATCGCCGGTAAAATCTGCGTCGTACTCGGTTACGGTGATGTCGGAAAAGGTTGCACACAGGCATTCAAAGGCCTTGGTGCCACAGTTATGGTAACGGAAATTGATCCTATCTGTGCACTGCAGGCAGCGATGGAAGGCTATCGCGTGGTCGACATGAATGATGCTTGTATTTACGGCGATATTTTCGTTACCGCTACCGGCAACCTTGATGTTATTACACATGATCACATGCTGAAGATGAAAAACGAAGCCATCGTCTGCAACATCGGACACTTCGATTCTGAAATCGACATCGCATCACTGAAACAATACCCCTGGGAAAATATCAAGCCACAGGTCGATCATGTCATCTTCCCTGACGGCAAGAAACTTATTGTGCTGGCTGAGGGCCGTCTGGTCAATCTTGGTTGCGCTACCGGCCACCCGAGCTTCGTCATGTCAGCCTCGTTCACCAATCAGGTCATCGCGCAGATTGAATTGTGGAACAACCCGGATAACTACGAAAATATCGTATATGTCCTGCCCAAGCCTCTCGATGAAAAAGTCGCACGTCTGCATCTGGAAAAGATTGGTGCCTCTCTTAGCGTACTTAGCCAGAAACAGGCGGACTACATCAACGTACCGGTAGGCGGCCCGTATAAGGCCGAATCCTACCGTTATTGATTTAAAACAAGTTTCAAGTTTCAAGTTTCAAGAACTGCAGGAGATGTGGTTTACTTGCTTGACACTTGAAACTTGACACTTGAAACTGACACATGCCTCAAGACATAAAAAAAACATCCAGTCTCGAATACTTCCCTCCTCGCTCTAAAAAGGGCGAGCAGTCGCTGGCTTCCGCCCGCAAGGAACTAAGCAAGCTTAAGCCTGCTTTTGCCTCGGTAACCTTTGGTGCTGGTGGCAGTACGCAGGACGGCACGTACCAGACAGTGAAGGCCATCATACAGGAGGATGGCCTGGATGCAGCACCGCATATCTCCTGCATATCAACCAACCGGGACACTTTGGCCCAAATGCTGGTTGAATACCGCGAACTTGGCGTCAAACGCCTGGTCGCACTGCGCGGTGATATTCCCTCCGGCTACGGCACGGCCGAGCACAATGAACTACGTTACGCCAATGAGCTGGTGGAATTCATCCGTCAGCTAACCGGCGATTACTTTACCATAGAGGTCGCCGCCTATCCTGAGTTCCATCCGCAGGCAAGCAGTGCCAAGGCTGATCTAATAAATTTTAAACGTAAGGTAGATGCCGGTGCTGATTCTGCAATCACCCAGTATTTCTTTAACCCGGATGCCTATTTTCGGTTTATTGATGATTGCCAGAAAATGGGTCTGAAAATACCAGTCATACCTGGCATTATGCCAATTACCAACTACAAACAGCTGGCGCGTTTCTCAGACGCCTGTGGCGCAGAAATCCCCCGCTGGATACGCAAGCGCCTGGAATCTTACGGCGATGACCTTGAATCAATTCGTGAGTTTGGGCTGGATGTGGTCATACGCCTGTGCGAACAGTTGCTCGAAGGTGGCGCGCCGGGTTTGCATTTTTATTCCATGAACAGGAGCGAGCCCGTTCAAACAATCTGGAACCACCTCAAGCTGTCCGGCTAAACAAATATAAATACCTAAGGAACCTCTGATTAATTATGCCATGTCTCTGCAACACCTTCTGATTCAGGACTGAATGAGTTTTGATTGCCGAATGGCGTTGTACAATTAATACCCCTCCAGACCACACCCCCATAATTGCCCATAGCAAATACCAGTGGGCAAAAGTGAAAAGGATAACAAGCCCATAAGTACCAAATACAACAAGCCCAACTAATGACTGCCACTCATCACCTTTTCTCATGATATGCCTTCGTATAATACTGAATTGTTTTCTTACAACTACCAGGAACAAAAAGAGCCCAATCACACCTATATCTGCTAACCATCCTATTATTCCTCTTGCCGCTGCAACATAACCTGCATACTTATTTGAATATTCGCGAATATAAAAAGTTGATCCACCAAGTCCTGCACCTGTAAAAAATAATATAGGGTTATCTTTCCATGCTTTTACCATGCCCTCTTCAGCATAAGTAAACAATCCACCTTCATCTAACCTTTCAGTAACTCTTGATTCTAGTGCCCTGCTGATACTTACGCTGTTATCGGCTTCTTGAAGTACTAAACTACCAGCAACAACTACAGCACCAAAAATAATTATCCTGAATAATGTTTTTCCAATTTGTTTAATTGAAGTCAACACTATTGAAACAGCTACAAAACCCATTACTAATATTAAATAACCCGCTGTTGAGTAAGCGAGGTACATCGCTACAAACATGACAATACCAAGGAGAAAATCTAACACTATACTTTTCTGCCACCCCCATTTAAATGCTCTAGTGAAAAATAAAAGACTAAGCCCTAACCCTGCAATGATAGATAAGCCTTTGGGTTCACCAGAAAATGAATAAGCTCTTACTACTCGCACATCATCAATCAACGTATAAATAACATAACTCTCTCTGCCACCAAAAGAACCGCCACCACGAGTAATCGTGGTAAATGGTAATCCATTTTTCTGTGCAAACCACACATATATTCCGTATAGAGATAAAAATGTACAAGAATAGATAATGACCTTTATATAATTAATACGATTTCTCGAATAACCTATACCAATACAGATAACTCCTGCTAGTGAGAGGCCTACGGCAACATTCAAAAACTGTGTAAGCCAGCGTCCACTTACAGAATACATGAAACCTGATATTGCCACTCCTTGATCTGGCCAGAAGGGTGCCATTATCAATGTGATAAAAAAAGCATATATAAGATATGGACCATACTCTTTTAGCGGCGATTTGAGTATTCGCTTCAGGTATTCGCCATTCAATAATCCCAGGAGCAGGAACATGATTCCGAGCAATTTTGCTGGCGTTAACACAATACCTAAATAGTAAGAAAAATACTCGAAAGGTCCAATAAAAAGAATTAGAGCAGCTTGGATATGGGTCCCTTTCCTGTATGTAATAATACCCATAATCAGGACAAGAGCTAGACCAAAAAGTCGAATATTCCCTTCGTTACCCATTTAAAACTCTTAGGCTCGATGTAACTGTCATCTTATAAATAGACTTCACTTATAACAGCTGATGAGCTAGTTTTATTCAATGATTGATTAAATACTTTAGCCAGATCATTAACCTGATTCTTCCTCTCAAATTTTTTGATATATTCAGCATTTTTTATTTTTTTTAATGATCTTTTTTTCTTCGCATGAAATGCTTCAATCAATTTTTCTTTCAAGCATTCCACATCACCTGATTTACAATACCATCCACCCCCTGATTTAGTTAGAAGCCTTGCCTGGTCGCCCTGAGGCAATTCTGCAAGTACAGGTTTCCCCGAAGCCAGATACTCAACTGTTTTTGCCCCGATAAAAGGGGAGTTTTCTATCCTGGGATTTGTCAAAAATAGAATATCGCATTTTTGAAACTCATTATTCACCTTCGAAGGCAATATCTTTTGGAACAGCTCTACCTGATGACTAATTCCATATTTTTTTGCCAGAGGAAATATCTGATATGGGGATGCACCGGTAAACCTAAACTGAATGTTTTTAGATAATTCACTATTCTCTTTCGATAGCTCTTCAATGGCCTTAAATATTGCTTCTGGCGATGATTCTGAAGATTTCCTCTGTTTTTTAGTCATAATAGAAAATTGAAAATAGCTCTTTATAGAGCTAAGAATAGTTTTAACCACTTGTTTATTATTGTCTTTTTCTGGCTCCATATAGAAACCACCAATGTATCCGATTACAAGACTATCACCAGGTTCGTTTGTATTTTCTTCTTCAAATTCATGAAATCTTTCAGAATCATACCCATGGGATATAACATGAACAACATTTGCCTTCCTGTCTGGATATTTTTTAAGAAGATTATTTCTAGCTGTCGGTGTATTCATAATTATTTGACTGGCATTCAATAATAACTTTTTCTCAAGCCAGCCTTCAATTAGATAGTGCACTCTTGTTGGCCATGTTTTTAGTGGGTTTTGTGT
>ENA-ORDP01001513-ORDP01001513.1-marine-sediment-metagenome-genome-assembly--contig:-NODE-1513-length-12586-cov-2.644482_pt1 | contig 12586 bp, 12 predicted proteins | sample MGYA00248627_ERZ508539 | MGnify/ENA primary metagenome ERZ508539 (study PRJEB26208, sample SAMN05571518) | marine sediment metagenome | biome: deep sea; feature: Hydrothermal vent; material...
CTCGCAGTATCGTCTCGACAAGATCAAACACCGGCTGGAAATTCTCGGCGGTTTTCTCATCGCCTTCCTCAACTTAGATGAAGTCATTCGCATTATCCGCGAACAGGACGACGCCAAGGCCGGGCTGATCGCCGCCTTCAAACTGACCGAGGTGCAGGCCGAAGCCATCCTCAACATGCGTCTGCGGCAATTGCGCCGGCTCGAAGAAATAGAAATTCGCAAGGAAGACAAGCTGTTGAACGCCGAAAAGAAAGTGCTGGCGGAACTGCTGGCGAGCGACGACAAACGCTGGAACACCATCTCCGCAGAACTGGCCCAGATCAAACAGGAATTTGGCGAAAAAACCGACCTGGGCAGGCGGCGGACCGAAATTGGCGCACCACCGAGCGCCATCATCGTGCCCCTGGAAGCGATGATCGAGCGGGAACCGGTGACTGTGATCTGTTCCGACAAGGGCTGGATCCGGGCGATCAAGGGACATGTTGGTAACGACGGTGATTTGAAATTCAAGGAAGGCGACAAGGGCCGGTTCTTCCTGCACGCCCAGACCACCGACAAGCTGGTGATCTTCGCCACCAATGGCCGTTTCTACACGGTCGGTTGCGACAAGCTGCCCGGCGGCCGGGGCCATGGCGAGCCCCTGCGCCTGATGATCGATCTTGGCAATGAACATGAACCGGTGGCCATGTTCAGCCACCTTAGCGGGCGGCGGTTGCTAATCGCCTCGGATGCCGGACGCGGCTTTATTGTCGAACAGGACGACATTATTGCCCAGACCAAAAACGGCAAACAAATCCTCAACTTAAGCGCCGGCGAAGAAGCCAGCGTCGCCGCACATATTGGTGAGGGGGACGATCATGTGGCCGTGGTCGGCAAAAACCGCAAGCTTCTGGTTTTCCCCCTGGCCGAGTTGCCGGCCATGGTCCGGGGCCGGGGCAACATTTTGCAGCGCTATGCCAAGGGCGGCCTGGCCGACGCCAAAACCATTGTTTTGTCAGCCGGATTAAGCTGGAAAAGTGGCGAGCGCACCCGCACCGAACCGGACATCAAACCCTGGCTCGGCAAGCGCGCCCAGGCGGGCCTGAAAGTACCGCGCGGATTTCCCACGTCCGGCAAATATTAGCCGTAAATCACTTTCGGCAGCCAGGTCGCGATGGCCGGGAACAAGGCCAGCAGAAGCAACCCGATCAACTGAATCAGGATATAGGGCGCCACCCCACGATAGATATCCATGGTTTTGATTTCCGGCGGGGCGACCCCACGCAAATAGAACAGGGCGAAGCCAAAGGGCGGCGTCAGGAACGATGTTTGCAGGTTCATGGCCATCATTACCCCCAGCCAGACCGGGCTGATATCCATTTTCAGCAACACCGGGGCAACAATCGGCACGACGACGAAAGTGATCTCGATGAAATCCAGGAAAAAGCCCAAAAAGAACATCACCGCCATGACGGCGAAGATCGCGCCCCACTTGCCACCGGGTATGTCGTTGAGAATTTTGTGCACGAAATCGTCGCCACCGAAGCCCCGGAAGACCAGGGAAAACACCGACGCGCCAATCAGAATGACAAACACCATGGCGGAAATTTCCATGGTCGAGCGCATGACGGCGACCAGCACCGGAATGCCGGTTTCTTCAATCTTGGTGGTGTAGACCCGGTACAGGGCAATCCACATGCCGTAAATCAGCACCAGGGTACTTATGCCGGCACCAATAATACCGATCATGTCTGCGGTCGGAATTTCATTGCGGGCGACACGCAGGTCCATGGTGTTGGCCAAGACCAGCATCACAACCAGGGCCAGGGCGGCCAATTGCATGGCCCTGCCGTGTCCTTCGTCGAGGCGTAATCCGGCCAGCATCAGCGAGCCGACGGCCCCGACGGCGGCCGCTTCGGTCGGTGTCGCCACACCGGCCAGAATCGATCCCAATACGGAAATGATCAGGATGATTGGCGGTACCAGGGCATGTAAAATGCGTCGCCACAGGCCCTCGGCTGCAATTTCCTCGGTCGGAATAGCCGGTGATGAGTCCGGGTCCATGTAGGCGCGGATCAACTGATAGGTGATATACATACCGACCAGGGACATGCCCGGCAACAAGGCCCCGGCGAACAGGTCGCCGACCGAAACCGGGTCCGGCGACCAGTTCCCTATTGCGCGCTGGGCATCGATATAGGCGTTGGAAATCTGATCACCCAGCAACACCAGCACAATCGACGGCGGGATGATCTGCCCCAGCGTGCCCGAGGCGCAAATCGTGCCACAGGCCAGGGACGGTGAATAGCCACGTTTCAGCAGGGTCGGCAGGCTGAGCAATCCCATGGTCACCACGGTGGCCCCGACAATTCCGGTTGAAGCGGCTAACAAGGTGCCGACAACGGTCACCGATATGCCCAGACCGCCGCGTAATTTGCCGAACAACATGCCCATGCTTTCGAGCAGCTCTTCGGCCACCTTGGAGCGTTCCAGCATGACCCCCATAAAGACGAACAGCGGCACCGCGATCAGAATCTCGTTGGTCATGGCGTTGCCGAAAATACGGGAAGGCAGGGCGCCGAACAGGGAAAAGTCGAAGACTCCCATGAACCAACCAAGGCCTGCGAACATCAAGCCGGTTCCGGCCAGGCTAAAGGCCACCGGATACCCGACCAAGAGAACGCCGCAGACGACGGCGAACATTATGACGCTCAGAATTTCGTTCAGTTCCATGATTTAGTCCTGCCCTTTGTCGTCGATCAGGAACAAAAACGATTTGGCGGCGATCGATAACCCTTGTAACATCATCAATCCGGTAAACGCCCAGAGTGTCGATTTGAGCAGGTAAACGCCTTGGATACCGCTGGTTTCCCGGGATCCTTCAAGCACTGACCAGCTTGTCTTCAGGTAAGGAAACGAATACCAAGTGATCAGAATGCAAACGGGCATTAGTAAAAGAAGTGATCCGAACAGGTCGACCATGGCTTTCTTGCGGGGGCTGGCTTCCCGGTAAAAAATATCGACCCGCACATGGCCTTCGTGAAGCAGGGTATAGCCGGCCCCCAACATGAAAAGTGCGCCATGCAGGTAAACCACCGATTCCTGCATCATGATCGAGCCCAGGCCGAAAATGTAGCGCATGACGACAACCGTGAACTGCATCAACACCATGGCCAGGGCGGTCCACGCTACAAAATGGCCAATTTTTTCGTTGAGCTGATCGAGAACCCGAACAGTCTTTGCTAGAAATCCCAAAACGATCTACCTAAAATTTATGTATGCTCTAACAATCGGGCCCGCACCGGGAAGGAGCGGGCCCGAATTAATATTAGCCTTGAGCGTTCAGATCAATACTTGAACGGCAGCAGACGAGCGTTGAAGTAGGCCTGTTCGGAAAGTTTCGACCAGCCAATGGCGTCGCCCCGGAAGTTCAAATAACTTTCCAGAATCTTGCGTGCGAGGGCATCGGCTTCACCGACCTCACGCACCACGATACCGGACTGGCGACCAATTTCGTTCATCACCGGATCAGGCATCTTGCGCAATTTGACGCCGTGCTTGTTGATCAGTGTCGCCAGCGCATCACCATTCTTGGCGTTGAATTCCGAAAACGAACGATTGTTTTCAGCCGCGCAACAGGCCTTGACGAGGGCCTGGTCAGACGGCGAGAAGCTGTCCCAGACACCTTTGTTGAAGCCAACGGCCAGGGTCGAGCCGGGCTCATGGAAACCGGGCCAGTAGTAGTATTTGGTGATCTTGTAGAAGCCGAAGGCGAGGTCGTTCCAAGGGCCAACCCATTCGGTGGCGTCGATGGCACCGGATTGCAGGGCCGGGAAAATTTCGCCGCCCGGCAGGGTCACGGCGGCCGCGCCAATGCGCCGCAGCACTTCGCCGCCCAGGCCCGGCATACGGATTTTCAGGCCTTTGTAATCTTCCAGGCTGTTGACTTCCTTGTTGAACCAGCCGCCCATCTGAACGCCGGTGTTACCGGCCGACAGGGCTTTCAAATTGAAGCCGGCGGAAAGTTCATCCCACAATTCCTGGCCGCCGCCATAATTGATCCAGGCGTCGATTTCACTGGCGGTGAAGCCATAGGGAACGGCGGTGAAGAAGTTGAACGCCTTGTTCTTGCCCTGCCAGTAATATTCGGCGGCGTGGTACATGTCGGCGGTGCCACTGGAAACGGCGTCAAAACTTTCAAACGGCGGCACCAGTTCACCGGCGGCGTATAATTTGACCGTCAGCTTGCCCCCGGAAGCGGCAGTGATCGAATCGGCCAATCTTTGCGCCCCGGTTCCCAGGCCCGGAAAGTTCTTCGGCCAGGTGGTGACCATTTTCAGTTTACGAATCCCCTGGGCCAGGGCCGGAGCCGCGAGGGTCGAAGCGGCGACGCCGGCAACACCGGCAACACCGGCAGCGGCAGCACCCTTGATAAATTTACGACGTTCAAGACGTTTCATTTGAAGTTCTCCCTGTTTAAACAAACTTTGCTTGAGAATACTGTAATTACAATAGTCTGCCGATAACTTATCGGCCCTCGGGAGCAAGGGCAATAGCTACTTTGGCAATAAAACTATTGGCTTTCCAAAAGACGCCATCCTGATGGATTAAATCCCTCCAATGGTTTGAACGACGCCTTGTAGGACATTTTCGCACAGCCCCCGATCCAGAATCCCAGGTAGACATAATCCAGGCCCAACGCGCGGGCATGTTCCGTCAACCACAGGATCATGTATGTGCCCAGGCTGCGGCGAGACTCCAGATGCGGGTCGAAGAAGCTGTAGAGCGCCGACAGTCCGTCGCTCAGCACATCGATCAGACAACAGGCAACCAGTTTATCATCGTCGTCGCGAAATTCGACGATCCGGGTGTTGACGTTGGTTTCTTCCACCAGCGAGCGATAATCATCGGCATTCATCTTTTCCATGTCACCGCCCGAATGGCGGGACGACTGGTAATCGGTGAACAACACGAACTGTTCTTCACTGGCGCAAGGATCAAGGACGAAGGCTTGTAAGTGATTGTTACGGTTGACGATCCGCCGCTGAGACCTGGATGGCTTGAAATCGTCAACCAGGATACGAACGGCCGTACAGGCGTTGCAATCGGGACAGGACGGGGCGTAAGCAATGCCGTGCGAACGCCTGAAACCGGCATGGGTCAGAATGTCGTGCAGATTGTTGGCGTCCCGGCCGAGCAACTCGGTGACCACCCGACGTTCGATGCGGTCCGGGAAATACGGGCAGGGCAGGGGCGCTGTGGTGAAAAAAAACCGTGCACTGGACGGGGGCGAATGTCTCATGGTTCAAGGATAACCCAGTTGCCGTGCTTTACCGATGCCTTATTGGGCCGGTTCCGGATCGCCATCGTTCGTCTGGGGATCGGCTGCCGCTCCGGTATTTGGCACCGATATATGCCCGGTGCCGCGCAGCAGGACGATTGACAAGCGCCTGTTGCGGGCATTGGCCGGATCTTCGGGCATCAGCGGTTCGGTCGCGGCGCGGCTGACAATCCGGGCGATGCGGTCTTCGGGAATACCCAGGCTTAGCAAGGCCCGGCGGGCGCTGTTGGCCCGGTCGGCCGACAATTCCCAGTTGCCATAACCGTCGTCGTTGACGAATTTAACCGAATCCGTGTGGCCGGAAATAGCGATCTGCTGCGGCAGCTGTTTAATCACTTTAGCCACCAGTTCCAGAACCTTGCGCGTGCGCAGGTACATGTCCGAGCCGCCACTGGGGAACATCGCCAGGCCTTCCTGGTCGACCAATTGAATGCGCAGGCCTTCCGGGATGTTGTCGATCAACAGGCTGTCGGCCAGTTCTTTCAGTTGCGGAATGCCTTGCAGGGCTTGTTTCAAGGTTTCTTCGGCATCTTCAAACTGTTGCTCTTCCTGTTTCGCCTGAAGTTCTTCAAGGGCATCTTCCGTCGCCCCGGCGTCTTCGTTGGTTTCCAGGTCTGTCGCCCCGGATTTTGGTGGCGGCAGATCAACCGTCACACTGGGGCGCGAGGCCGATTGCTCCATCACGCCCGCTTCGCCCAGAGTCTTGCCGCTGAGTATATCACCGGCACCGCTGGTGCTTTTCGATGTGGACACGGGCGCGAAATAGTTGGAAATGCCTTCAAGTTGTTCCTGGGTTACCGAACTGAGTAGCCACAACAGCAAAAAAAACGCCATCATGGCGGTGACGAAATCGGCATAGGCGATCTTCCAGGCGCCGCCGCCATGACCGCCGCCGCCCTTCTTGATTTTCTTGATGATGATCGGCTGAATTTGATCGGCCATAGTCTTTTCTCTCAGCTCCTAGGCGACGCTGGGCAACTCGTTGATCATTTCTTCCACTTCGGCGAAAGAGGGCCGGTATTTGCCATTCAGGTTTTTACGGGCGAATTCAATGGAGACCTGGGGCGCGTAACCCTGCATATGGGCCAGCAATCCGGCCCGGATGCAATTGAAATACTGAGAATCCGTGGAGAAACTCAGGCCCACGGACTGGGCAATGGGGTTGAGAAACCCATACGAGATCAAAATACCGGCAAACGTGCCGACCAGGGCGGCGCCGATCAGTTCACCGAGCACTTCCGGCGGTTCGGTGATTGATCCCATGGTATGGATCACGCCGAGAACGGCGGCGACAATGCCCAGCGCCGGGGTGGCGTCGGCCATGCCTTGCAGGGCGGCGGTAACCTTGTGATCTTCATCGTGATGAAGATCCAGTTCCGTATCGATGATTTCAGCCACTTCGTGGGCATTGCTGGTGCCGAGTGTCAGCATTCGCAGGTAATCGCAGAGAAATTCGACCGCATGATGATCGCCGCTGAAGATCGGAAAATTCTGAAAAAGCGAACTATCCTCCGGGTTTTCAACATGGGCTTCCAGGGCCAGATCGCCTTTGCTCTTGGCCAGCTTGAAGATCGAATAAAGCACTCCCAGCAGTTCCATGTAGTCATCGGGTTTTCGTGACGGGCCTTTGATGAAGGTGCCCAAGGCTCCCCCGGCGCGGCCTAACAAGGGCGCATTGCCGGCCACGAAGGCACCAATGGCGCCGCCGAAAATAATAATAAATTCGAGTGGCTGCCAGAGCACATCCAGATGCCCACCGGCGGCGGCATAGCCGCCGATAACACTGGCACTGACGACCACATAGCCAATAATGGCAAACATTTACGAAATCCCCTCAGATGTCCTCGTATTTACCGCACGATGGTTATAGTTTGCCAGTCCAAGGTTAACAAAAACTTCTTTTGACAACACAATATCCGGGCTCTGGGTGCGATCTTTCTATCATATTAGCGAATAACCGATTAGTGGAGCAAAACAAAATGAATTCAAGTCAATATGAACGGCAGAGGGCGGCCCGGTCGTGAACTTCGATGTCAAAAGCTTGCGCCGGGCGTTTGCCCATGCAAATGCGTTCGCCCTGAATATGCTGTCGCAAGATCAGGAAATGCTATCGAACAATTTCGCCCGACCCCTGGACGACAAGTTCCAGGACATCGACTACGACACCTGGCAATTGGGCTGCCCCATTCTCAAGGGTTGCCTGGCCAATCTGGAATGCCGCACGGAAGCCGTTTACGAGGGCGGCGATCACAAAATTATCGTCGGCAGGGTCGAGACCCTGACCGTATCGGACTCCGGTCATCCTTTGCTGTATTTTCAGGGTCAGTATGCCCGCCTGGGCGAGCAGGGGTAGGGCTTTGGTGAACTGGATCGTCGGCAAAACATTTATCTGCCAGGGCGGCGCGGTGGCGGCGGTGTCGCTGGCGGCGTGGCTCGGCCTGACTTTTCCCGTGTTGCCATTGATGGGCGTCATCGCCGCCCTTGTTGGCTGGCGTCTGGGTCTGGCCAGAGGCTGGATCGGAACCCAGTTTGTATTGCCCTTCGCCGTTGCCGGTGGCATGGCCCTGGCCCTGCCAGCCTATGTCTGGCTGTCCCTGTTCGCCCTGACCCTGGCGGTGTTCTGGAACAGCTCGCGGGGCGGCGTGCCCCTGTATCTGAGCAACAACAGCACCTGGGCGGCCCTGGCAGGGCTGCTGCCCGAGCAGTCCGGGATCAAATTCATCGATCTCGGCGGCGGATTGGGTGGTACGGCCTTGTATCTGGCAGCCCATAGGCCGGATGGTCAGTTTGTTTCCGTCGAATCCGCGCCGATTCCTTATGCCATTTCCTGGCTCAGGCAGGCCATCGGCGGTCGTTCAAACGTCGCCATGACCTATGGCGACATGTGGCAGCAATCCCTGACCCCGTTCGATGTGGTTTACGCCTTCCTGTCGCCCCGGCCGATGCCCGATCTTTACCGCAAGGCCAGGGCCGAAATGCGGCCCGGTACACTGTTGATCAGCAATTCGTTCGACATCCCGGAGCGAGCGGCCGATGATAGGGTCGATGTTGACGATTCTCGTCAGACCCAACTGCATATATGGAAGTTTTAGCAAAATATTCATGAAGTTATAAGGTATTTTAAAGAAATAAGATTATGAACGAAAAGACCTCTTTGGTGCTCCTGCCCGGATTGTTATTGGGGCCGGACCTGTGGGCCCACCAGATCGAAACCCTGTCCGATCTGGCCGATATCTCGGTCGCCGACCTGACCATCGACGACCGCCTGGAAGACATGGCCGGACGGGTGCTTGAACAGGCGCCAACCACGTTCTCACTGGCCGGATTGTCCATGGGCGGATATGTCGCCCAGGAAATCATGCGCCAGGCCCCGGAGCGGGTCGAGCGACTGGCGCTGATCGATACATCGGCCGAAAGTGATTCTGAAATCCAGCGCAGGAACCGGCTGGAGGCGATTGATCATGTCAACCTGGGGGAATTCAAGGGGGTGACCTCCCGCATTTTGCCGTCTTTTATCCATACGGATCGCCTGAACGACCAGAAACTGACCAATCGTATTGTCGCCATGGCGGAAAAGGTCGGCAGAGAATCCTTTCTGCGTCAACAAAACGCCATTCTGAATCGAAAAAACGGCATCAAGGACCTGGCCGCCATAACCTGCCCCCTGCTGGTCATGTGTGGTCGCCACGATAGCCTGACGCCGCTGCAACAACACCGGGCCATGGCCGCGGCGGCACCAACCGCCACCCTGGTCATTGTCGAAGATTGCGGCCATCTGGCCCCCATCGAGCGGCCCTATGCGGTCAGCGCCGCCCTGCGCTACTGGTTACAATCATGACCCTCATGCCTTTTGGTGAGACCTGGCCGGAGATCGCCGGTGACGCTTTTATTGCGCCCACAGCCACGGTCATCGGCGATGTCGTTATCGGGGCCGAGACCGGTATCTGGTTTCAATGTGTGCTCAGGGGAGATGTCGATAAAATCCGCATCGGCAGGCGGACAAATATTCAGGACGGCACCATTATTCATGTCAGTTCAGACGGCCTGGGCTGCCATATCGGCGATGATGTGACCGTTGGCCACATGGCGCTGATTCACGCCTGCACCCTGGAAGATGGCAGTTTTGTCGGCATGAACGCCACGGTGATGGATGGCGCGGTGGTCGAAAGCGGCGCTTTGGTCGCCGCCGGGGCCCTGGTGCCGCCGGGTAAAATCGTTAAAAAAGGCGAGCTGTGGGCCGGCACACCGGCCCGCCTGGTGCGCCGGCTTGGCCAGACCGATCTTGACTTGATGGCCGAAACAGCGCCGCACTACGTAAAGCTGGCGGCACGGTATCGTTTACAAATTGCCGATCAGGAGGAAACGTGAGTTCTTCGGACGCAGACCTGATTGCCCAGGTACTTAAACGCCAACCAAGAGCCATCGCCAGGATGATGTCGCGGGCCGAATCGGCGACCCCGGAAGACCGTAAGGCCTTGGCCGACATATTCCGACTGGCCGGAAAAGCCCATGTGATTGGCATCACCGGGGTTCCGGGCAGTGGCAAATCGACTCTGGTGCGCTCCCTGACCCTGAAAATCCGTGAATCAGGGCGCACCGTCGGCATTGTCGCCGTCGATCCGTCCAGCGGCGGGGCCTTGGGCGGCCTGGCCCGACCGGCCCTGGATACGGTCGATGTGCTCGATGCCGCCGGGTTTGATGTGGTGCTGATCGAAACCGTCGGCGTCGGCCAGGACGAAGTGGATATCGTCAGCGCCGCCCACACGGTTGTGGTGGTCTCGGCCCCCGGCCTGGGCGATGAAATTCAGGCGATTAAAGCCGGGGTGCTGGAAATTGCCGATATTCATGCGGTATCAAAATGCGACCGGGACGATGCCGCGCGCACGGTCGCCGATCTGCAAGCCATGCTTGGCCTGGGCCGGGGCGACCGCCGATCCCACGGCTGGACCCCTCCTGTGGTGCCGACCAGCGCCGAAACCGGTGGCAAAATTGATGTTCTGCTGCAAGCCATCGACGACCATCTGGCCCACCTGATCGACAGTGGCGAAATGGCCCTGCGCCAGCGCTGCATCGCCGAAATGCGCATCCTCAAGGCCGCCGAAGATGAAGTGCGAGCCCTGTTGCAGGCGCAGCGGCAAGGCCGCTTGGCGCACCTGATCGAGCAGACCGTGGAGCGCACCCTGGCCCCCCATTCCGCCGCCCTGCAATTGCTCGATGGGTTCAGAGATTAGGCGTCGGAGCGCACTTTTACGTAAGACCCTGGCGCGTCTTCCAGGGCTTTTAACTTGCCCTTGCCCGGTTGCCGGGCCGCCGTGTCTTTTTTGCCGGCGTATTTGTTGACCCATTTGTCCCAGTCGGGCCACCAGGATCCGTCATGGCTGCTGGCTTGTTGCAGCCAGTCTTCCGGGTCACTGAGCAGTTTGTCGTTGGTCCAGTAGCAATACTTTTTCTTGACCGGCGGATTGACCACCCCGGCGATATGGCCCGATGCGGCCAGCACGAAACGCATGGGGCCCGAATAGAGCGCCGTCGCCGCATAGGTGGATTTCCACGGTGCGATGTGATCTTCCCGGCACGACAACTGGTAAACCGGGGTTTTGATGGTGCGCAAATCGATTTCTATGCCGTCCAGGGTAATACCACCCGGTTGCGCCAGCTTGTTGTCCAGATACATGTTGCGCAAATAAAACCGGTGCATGGCGGCGGGCAGGCGGGTCGAATCCGAATTCCAGTAGAGCAGATCGAAGGGCAGGGGCTCCTTGCCCATCAGGTAGTTATTGATAACAAACGACCATATGAGGTCGTTATCGCGCATCATATTGAACGTAGCAGACATTTCCGAGCCGTCAAGATAGCCCCGTTCGGTCATTTTCTGGTCCAGGTCGGCTAACTGTTCGGAGTCGACGAAAATGCCCAGGTCGCCCGGATCGGTAAAATCGACCATGGCAGCCAGGAACGTCGCCGATTTGATTCGGTTGTCTTTTTTCGCCGTCATGTAGGCCAGGGTGGCGGCCAGCAAGGTGCCGCCGATGCAATAGCCGACGGCGTTGACTTGAGCCTGGCCGGTGGCCGATTTAATCGCCTCAAGCAATTCGAGGATGCCATCGAGCATATAATCTTCGAAGGATTTTTCGGCCAGTCGGGCATCCGGGTTAACCCACGAGGTAACGAACACCGTATGGCCCTGATCAACCATCCATTTGATCAGAGAATTCTCCGGCCTAAGATCGAGAATGTAAAACTTGTTGATCCACGGGGTAATAATCAGCAGCGGCGTTTTCCTGACCTTTTTGGTGCCTGGCGTGTACTGGATCATTTCGACCAGGTCGTTGCGCCAGACCACTTTGCCGGGGCTGGTCGCGACATTGCGGCCGACCTCGAAGGCGCTGTTATCGGTCATCGAGATGTTCAGCTTGCCCTTGCCCCGCTCCAGATCGCCGAGCAGGTTGTTGAGGCCATCGATCAGGTTTTCACCGCCCGATTCAACTGTCGCGTTGATCACTTGGGGATTCGTCGCCGCGAAATTGCCCGGCGACAGGGCGTTGACGTACTGGCGGGTGTAAAAATCGACCTTGCGGGCGGTCTTGTCATCCAGACCCTCGACCCCATGCACCGTATCCTGAAGCCAGTTGGCGGTCAGCAGATAGGATTGTTTGAGATAATCGAAGACTTCATTTTCACTCCAGGCCTGGTCGCGAAACCGGCGGTCGCCCGGGGCCGGTTCGATCACCGGTTCAACTTCGGCACCCGACATCTTCTTGGCCGCCGACAACCATAATTTCATGTAGTCGTTCCACAGTGACGCCTGGGCTTCGGCCAGCCTAGCCGGGTCTTTCATCATCGCCGCCGTCATCTCAAGAAATGCCTGGCCGATATGCAACGAGGATTGAAAGTTTTCCAAACCGGTTTCGGATCCTTGTCTGGCAAGGAAATCTCTGATTAATCGCTGACTGCGCTGGGCTATTTCGGCAATCGAACCGGAGACTTTCTCGGTATCGGGTTTTGCAAAGTCAGGAGTCGTTGTTTTATCCAATTGTCTGACCATCGGGCGATCCTTTGCACTTTCTCTGATAGAAAAAGGAAATCCACGAAAAAGAGTCGGGATTTTTTTACCTTCGTGCCATTATCTACTTAAGCTATGCGTTAACTTTGTGCCACTATTGTTATACTCGCACAATTATCAAAGCGTTTGTTTTTTTTGCGGATTTCCGTGCGACGAAGGGTCATAACTGCGATGGCGACAAAAAATTCTGATTCATCAATTTT
>ENA-ORDP01001514-ORDP01001514.1-marine-sediment-metagenome-genome-assembly--contig:-NODE-1514-length-12580-cov-70.939880_pt1 | contig 12580 bp, 13 predicted proteins | sample MGYA00248627_ERZ508539 | MGnify/ENA primary metagenome ERZ508539 (study PRJEB26208, sample SAMN05571518) | marine sediment metagenome | biome: deep sea; feature: Hydrothermal vent; material...
CGAACAGGGACTGGGCGCGCGCCGCCGGCCGCGCCACGGCGATCCACTCCGGGACCCCGCGCCACGCCCCGAGCAGGGGCAGGATCGCCTGCACGAGGGCCAGGCACAGCGCCAGCACCAGGGCGAATTGACCGACCTCGGGGATCACTGGGCCCCGATCTCCGCGGCCTTCCGTGTCTCACGGGCGGCCTTCGTGCGCGCCGCCGCCGCCTCGCGCGCGTGCGCCCGCTTGAGCGCGCGCGCCACCTCGGGCGGCATGTAGGTGGAATCGTGCTTAGCCAGCACTTGGCTCGCCACGAATTCCCCGGATCGGTTCAGGCGCCCCTGGGCCACGATGCCCTGGCCCTCGCGGAACAAGTCCGGAAGGATCCCCGTGTACACCACGGGGACGCTCTTATCGGTATCAGTGACCACGAAGTGCACCGTCATCCCGTCGTGCTTCACGCTGCCCTTCTCGACCAGCCCGCCGATCCGAAACGGATGGTTGGGCGGGGCGTCGCCCTCGGCGACCTGGGTCGGGCTATAGAAGTAGAACAGGTTCTGGCGGAATGCATAGGCACCGAGCGCGACGGCGGTACCGATGCCCCCGATCAGGAGTACGGCGAAGATGAGGCGGCGGCGATGCTTCGGAGTCATCGCGACGACCCCCGCGAACGGCGCGCGAGCCGTTCGCGCACGCGCCGCTGGTGGTACAAGGGCTGGAACACGTTCCACGCGAATACCAACGCGAAGATCGCGTAGGACGTCCACACGTAGAAGGCGAAACCGCCCATGTGGATGAATTCGTGAAAGGAGGTCATTGGCTCGTCACCGTCTCCCGGACCCAGGCGCTGTTCGCTTCCCGCTCGAGTACCTCGGAGCGCGCGCGCACCAGGAGCATCGTGAAGAAGAACAGCTTGAACGCCAGGGTCATGAGTAACAAAGGCACCAGCATGTCCAGGCCGATCGAGGGCCCGCCCAGCTTGAACACCGTCGGGCCCTGATGAAGGGTATGCCACCACTCGACGGAATAGTGGATGATGGGGATATTCACCACCCCTACCAAGGCCAGTAGCGAGGAGGCCCGCGCCGCCGTGCGGCGGTCCTCGATGGCCGACTCCAGCGCGATATAGCCTAGATACAGGAACAGCAGGATCAGTTCCGAGGTCAGGCGTGCGTCCCACACCCAATAGGTACCCCACATGGGCTTGCCCCATAGCGAGCCGGTGCACAACGCCAGGAAGGTGAACGAGGCGCCAAGCGGAGCACAGGTCTTGGCAACCACCTCCGCCATCTTGATCCGCCACACCAGTCCGATGAAGCCGGCCCCCGCCATCAGCACGTAAACGAACAGCGACATCCAGGCCGCCGGCACGTGGATAAAGATGATCCGATAGGCGTCGCCCTGCTGGTAGTCGGGCGGTGCAAACCACAGCCCACCGTACAGGCCCGCCACCAGGAACAACGCCGTACCCCAGCCGAGCCATGGGACCAGCTTCCCCGCCAGTTCGTAGAAATAGCGCGGCGACGCGAGTCTGTGGAAAAATGTCCACATCCTTCGTGTGGTTGGGGCGGGGATCGCCACCTCGCCGCGTTGCGCCCTCTTCATGCGTCCCGGACTCCGCTCCGCACCGGACCAAGAGTTGTGACCACCAACCGGCCCGATTGTCCCATACCGATCGAATAAATCGTTGACCCAGATTAACCGCCGGCCGTTCCCGGTCTCAACCCAGGCTGATGCGTAGCGCCACGGCGGCCCCAAGAGGCGCCAAGGTGAGCGCCAGGACCAGCAGCGCCCCAAGCAGGGCCAGCGGACCGGCCACCGGCAGGCCAGCCGCGGCACTGCTCACCGCGCTGGCCCCGAAGATCAGCACCGGTACGTACAGGGGCAGCACCAGGAGGGACAGCAGCACGCCGCCGCGCCGCACCCCCACCGTCAACGCCACCCCGATGGCGCCGATCAGACTCAGGACCGGCGTCCCGAGCAGCAGACTGACCACCATGGTGCCCATCGCCCGATTCGGAAGGAACAGCGAGGCGCCCAGCACCGGTCCGAGCACCACCAGCGGCAGTCCGCTCACCAGCCAGTGCGCGAAGACCTTGGCGAGGACCAGCAGCGCGAGCGGCTGCGGGCTGATCACCAGCTGCTCCAACGAACCGTCGTCAAAGTCCGATCGGAAGATCCCCTCCAGCGACAGCATCGCCGCCAGGAGCGCGGCCACCCAGACCACGCCGGGCGCCATGGCGCGCAGGGTGGCCGCCTCGGGGCCCACCCCCAGGGGCACAAGCGTCACCACAATAATGAAAAACAACAAGGGGTTGATGATTTCGGAGCGATGCCGGAAGAAAAGTGTGAGGTCGCGCCGGAGGAGCGCCCCCGCCGCACCCAGCGGGCCGGTCCCGCTCACCCGCCGAGCCGCAACCGGCCGAGCACGCAGCCCTCGAGCCGGATCGCCTGGTGAGTGGTGATCATTACCATGCCCCCCGATCGGGCGTGATCCCGAATCAGCCCCTCCACCACCGCCACGCCGGAGCGGTCCAGGGCCGTCAGGGGTTCGTCCAGGATCCATAGCGGTCGCCGGGTCGTGAGCAGCCGCGCCAGCGCCACGCGTCGGCGTTGACCCTCGGAGAGGGTGCGGCACGGAACGTCCTCGAAGCCCTCCAGGCCGAGGTGTACCAAGGCATCGCCCGGGACCCGGTCGGGGGTCCCGCCCGCGAGCGCCCGATGAAAGCGCAGATTCTCGATCGGGGTCAACTCCCCCTTGACCCCGTGCCGATGGCCGATGTAGGCAAGGGCCTCGTAGTACTCGGTGCGCACCTCCGGAAGCGGCGCGTCGCCCCAATACACCTCACCGGCGCCGGGCAGGCTCAAGCCGCACAGGATGCGCAACAGGCTGGTCTTGCCGCAACCGTTGGGGCCTTCGACCTGCAGGACTTGGCCCGGCTCCAGGGCGGCATCCAGGTCGCGAAACAGGACGCGATCGTTACGCACGCACTCCAATGCGCGCGCCTCCAGACGGGAGGCACGCTGCGCGAGCGCCGCGATCTCAGGGCTGTCGTCCACGATGGCTTCGTCCGCAACGATTCCCGCCGCCGCCGGAGTAGGGCGCCGCCCGGGGCGCCACAGCATATCATGAACCCCGTCCCGGGGCGGGCCCGGTACGGGGCCGAAACGATCCGGGATCGCCTCGAGGCGGCAACGACCCATGGTATAGTGGCGGGCCTCGAGCCGGACGTGAAGCCGATTCGGCGGCCCGCGGCGAACAATCCCGACACACCGTTTTTCCCCGCGCCTATGGATACGCTCACCCGCCTCCTCAACAAACGCATCCTGCTCCTCGACGGCGCCATGGGCACCATGATCCAGGGCTACGGACTCGATGAGGCGGACTATCGGGGGGGGCGCTTCGCGGGGCACGGCTCGGATCTCAAGGGGAACAACGACCTGCTGGTACTCACCCAGCCGCAGATCGTTCGCGACATCCACGCCGCCTACCTCGACGCGGGTGCGGACATCCTCGGGACCAACACCTTCAACGCCAACGCCGTCTCCCAGGCCGACTACGGACTTCAGGAGATCGTCTACGAGTTGAATCTCGACGCGGCGCGTATCGCCCGCGAGGCCGCGGACGCCGCCGCAACCGCCGAGCGACCGCGCTTCGTGGCCGGCGTGCTCGGCCCGACCAACCGTACCGCGTCGCTGTCACCGGACGTCAACAACCCGGGCAGTCGGAACGTCACCTTCGACCGGCTCGCGGGCGCCTACGCGGAGGCCGCCCGCGGCCTGCTCGACGGCGGTGCCGACCTGCTCCTGGTGGAGACGGTCTTCGACACGCTGAACGCCAAGGCCGCATTGTTCGCCATCGAGACGCTGTTCGATGAGCGCGGCGAGCGGCGCCCGGTGATGATCTCCGGGACGCTCACCGATGCCAGCGGCCGAACCCTCTCGGGGCAGGTCACCGAGGCCTTCTGGAACTCGGTACGTCACGTGCGGCCCCTGTCGATCGGCCTCAACTGCGCCCTCGGCGCGCGTGAGCTGCGCCAGTACGTGGAGGAGTTGTCCGGGGTCGCCGATACGCGGGTCAGTGCCCACCCCAACGCCGGGTTGCCCAACGAGTTCGGCGAATACGACGACACCCCGGAATCCATGGCGCGCGAGATCGGCGAGTGGGCCGGTGCCGGCTTTCTCAATATCGTCGGCGGCTGCTGCGGCACGACGCCCGCGCATATCCGCGCCATCGCCGAGGCGATCGACGGGTATCCGCCGAGACGCGTGCCGCAGCCCGCGGTCCACTGCCGATTGAGCGGGCTGGAACCGCTCAACATCGGTCCCGACTCGCTGTTCGTCAACGTCGGCGAACGCACCAACGTGACCGGATCGGCGCGCTTCAAGAAGCTGGTCCTGGCCGGTGACTTCGATGCGGCCCTGGAAGTCGCGCGCCAACAGGTCGACAACGGCGCCCAGATCATCGACGTCAACATGGACGAGGGGATGCTCGACGGCGAGCGGGCGATGGTGACGTTCCTCAACCTGATCGCCTCGGAGCCGGATATCTCGCGCGTGCCGGTGATGATCGACTCCTCGAAGTGGCCGATCATCGAGGCCGGCCTCAAGTGCGTGCAGGGCAAGGGCGTCGTCAACTCGATCAGCCTCAAGGAGGGCGAAGAGGCCTTCCTGCACCAAGCCCGGCTGGTGCACCGCTACGGCGCAGCGATGGTCGTCATGGCCTTCGACGAACAGGGTCAGGCCGACACCCGGGAGCGCAAGATCGGGATCTGCGCGCGCTGCTACCGGCTGCTCACCGAGCGGATCGGTTTTCCCCCGGAAGACATCATCTTCGATCCCAATATCTTCGCCATCGCCACGGGCATCGAGGAACACGACCGTTACGCGCTGGACTTCATCGAGGCCGTCCGGGAGATCAAGCGCACCCTGCCGCACGCCCTGGTATCGGGCGGCGTGAGCAATGTTTCATTCGCTTTCCGCGGGAACGACGCGGTGCGCGAGGCGATCCACGCGGTGTTCCTGTACCACGCGGTCCGCGCCGGGATGGACATGGGCATCGTCAACGCCGGCCAGCTCGGCGTCTATGAGGAGATCCCGGCGGAGCAGCGCGAGCGGGTCGAGGACGTGGTGCTCGACCGCCGCCCGGACGCGACCGAAAGGCTGCTCGAGATCGCCGACCGCTATCGTTCCGGCAGCGGCGGGGCGCGGGAGGAGGATCCGCAGTGGCGCGGATGGCCGGTGACCAAGCGCATCGAGCACGCGCTGGTGAAGGGCATCGCCGACTACGTGGAACAGGACACCGAGGAGGCGCGCCGGCAGTTCGACCACCCGGTCGAGGTGATCGAAGGCCCCTTGATGGACGGCATGAACGTCGTGGGCGACCTGTTCGGCGCCGGCAAGATGTTCCTGCCCCAGGTCGTCAAGAGCGCGCGCGTGATGAAAAAGGCGGTCGCCTATCTGCTCCCGTTCATCGATGCAGGCAAGGGCGCGGGTCGACGGACCAAGGGCAAGATCGTCATGGCCACCGTCAAGGGAGACGTGCACGACATCGGCAAGAACATCGTCGGCGTGGTCCTGCAGTGCAACAACTTCGAGGTCATCGACCTGGGCGTCATGGTACCCGCCAACCGCATTCTGGAGGCCGCGCACGCCGAGGGCGCGGATATCATCGGATTGTCGGGGCTGATCACCCCGTCGCTCGACGAGATGTCGCACGTGGCGAAGGAAATGGATCGGCGCGGCTTCAAGATTCCGTTGCTCATCGGCGGCGCAACCACCTCGCGCGTGCACACCGCGGTGAAGATCGCGCCGCACTACGGCGAGCCGACGATCTACGTCAAGGACGCCTCCCGCGCCGTCGGTGTGGCGCAGAACCTCGTGAGCCGCGACCGGCGCGAGGCCTATGTCGCGTCGATCCGGGAGGAATACGAACGCGTCCGGGAGCAGCATCGGGGCCGCAAGGCGCGAACCAACCGGCTCACGATCGAACGGGCGCGCGCCAACCGCACGAACGTCGATTGGTCCGGCTACAGGCCGCCGGCACCCTCGTTTCTGGGACCGCGCGCATTCGACGATTATTCGCTGGAGGAGTTGCGACGCTTCATCGACTGGTCGCCGTTCTTCCACGCCTGGGAGCTGGCCGGCAGTTACCCGAAGATCCTCGACGACCCCGACCGGGGCGCGGAGGCGCGGCGGCTGTTCGACGATGCGCGCACGATGCTCGATCGCATCGTGCGCGAGAGGTGGCTGAAGGCGCGCGCGGTGATCGGCTTGTTCCCGGCCAACCGCGCGGGCGACGACGACATCGAACTCTATACCGATGATTCGCGCAACGAGGTGCGCCTCACCCTGCACCACCTGCGCCAGCAGGACGAGAAGCCGCCCGGGCGACCCAACCGCTGCCTGGCCGATTTCATCGCCCCGCCCGAATCGGGGCTCGCCGACTACCTCGGGGCGTTCGCCCTGACCGCCGGTATCGGCATCGACCGCAAGGTGGCGCAGTTCGAGGCCGAGCACGACGACTACAGCGCGATCCTGCTCAAGGCCCTCGCCGATCGGCTCGCCGAGGCGTTCGCCGAGCGTCTTCATCAGCGGGTGCGCCGCGAATTCTGGGGTTATGCGCCCGACGAGGCGCTGGACAACGGCGCGCTGATCGGCGAGGCGTACCGGGGCATCCGCCCGGCCCCCGGCTATCCGGCCGGCCCCGATCACACCGAGAAGGCGCTGCTCTGGGAACTCATCGACCCGCTCGCGAACGCCGGGATCGCGATCACCGAGAGCTTCGCCATGGTCCCGACGGCGGCGGTGAGTGGCTGGTATTTCGCGCACCCCGATGCCCACTATTTCGGCGTCGGCCGGATCGGCCGGGACCAAGTGGAAGACTACGCCCGGCGCAAGGGCATGACGGTGACCGCCGTCGAGCGTTGGCTCGCGCCCAACCTCGGCTACGATCCGTAGGAGTGAGTTCCCGGCCCTTGACGGGCCGGGGTGACTGCGCAAGGCCGGTAAAGAAGCCGCCGGCAAGGGACATGGGGGAGCAGCCGATCACGCGGCCAGAGCAGCGGCTGATTCTTGGGCCTGTAGCGTAAGAAAATAGCCACGGAATCCACAGATGAAGACGCAAATCTTCCGTGCGTTCCGTGGTTTCCGTGGCCGTGCGGGAAGCGCGCACCGCGCGGCGGTCATGGTAGAATTGAAATGTTACGCCGCGCCTGCCGGCAGGCCGGCGTGGACCCCGGATCCTCCCCATGTCCATGGCACTCCGCGTACGCGGTCTCACGAAGACCTACGCCGACGGTCACCGCGCCCTCAGGGGCGTGGACCTCGACGTGGAGCGCGGCGATTTCTTCGCGCTCCTGGGGCCCAACGGTGCGGGCAAGACGACCCTTATCGGGATCGCGAGTTCGCTGGTGAACAAGACCTCGGGCAAGGTCCACATCTTCGGCAAGGATATCGACACCGAATTCGAGGATGCACGCACCCACATCGGGCTGGTACCGCAGGAGTTCAATTTCCCGGTATTCGAGCCGGTCGTCGAAGTGCTCGTCAACCAGGCGGGCTACTACGGCATGGATCGGCGGCGTGCATTCGCCAGGGCCGAGGAGGTCATGCACCAACTGGGGATCTGGGAGAAACGGCATACGACGGCGCGCAATCTGTCCGGCGGCATGAAACGACGGTTGATGATCGCGCGCGCGCTCATGCACGAGCCGGAGCTGCTGATCCTGGACGAGCCCACCGCCGGCGTGGATATAGAACTGCGCCGTTCCATGTGGGACTTCCTCCGGCGCATCAACGTGCAGGGAACCACGATCATCCTCACGACGCACTACCTCGAGGAAGCCGAAAGCCTGTGCCGGCATATCGCCATCATCGACCAGGGCGAGCTGGTGGAGAATACCGGCATGAAGCAGTTGCTGAGCCGCCTCGATACCGAGACCTTCCTCCTGGACATCGCGCGCCCGCTCGACGGGCCGCCGCGAATCTCCGGGCAGGTGGTGCGCCTGGTGGACGAGACCACCCTGGAAGTCGAGATTCACAAGCGGGAGGGGATCAACGCGCTGTTCGCCGCCTTGTCGCACCTCGGTATCGAGGTGCTCAGCATGCGCAACAAGGCCAACCGTCTCGAACAGCTCTTCATGCGCCTGGTCGGCAACGGTGAGCGACGGGAGCACACGCCATGATGACGGTCCACCAGAAGTACATCGCCTTCCAGACCGTAGTCATCAAGGAGGTCCTGCGCTTCAGCAGGATCTGGGTACAGACCATCCTGCCGCCCGTGATCACCACCTCGCTGTACTTCATCATCTTCGGACGCCTGATCGGGGCCCGCATCGGGAAGATGGACGGATACAACTATATGGAATTCATCGTCCCCGGGCTGATTATGATGGCCGTGATCACAAACTCGTACTCGAATGTGGTGTCCTCGTTCTTCGGGTCGAAGTTCCAGCGCAGTATCGAGGAACTGCTGGTCTCACCGATGCCGAACTACCTCATCCTGCTCGGCTTCGTCGCGGGCGGGCTGGCGCGCGGGCTGGTGGTGGGACTCGCCGTCACGGTGGTCGCGTTGTTCTTCAGTCACCTGGGAATCAGCCATCCGCTGGTGGCGTGCACCATCGTAGTCCTGACCTCGGTGCTGTTCTCGCTCGCGGGTTTTATCAATGCGGTCTTCGCCAAGAACTTCGACGACATTTCGATCGTCCCGACCTTCGTGCTGACGCCCCTGACCTATCTGGGCGGGGTCTTTTACTCGATCAAGATGCTGCCGGTATTCTGGCAGCACGTCTCGCTCGCCAATCCCATCCTGTACATGGTGAACGCCTTCCGCTACGGGTTCCTGGGGGTGTCGGACATCGGGCTCGGCGTGTCCTACGGCATCGTGCTCGGCTTCATTGCCGTGCTGTTCGTGGTGAGCCTGCAGTTGCTGCGCCGCGGGATAGGTGTGCGCAGCTGACCCATCAGGATGCGACGGGCTCCACGCACAACGCCCCCTCCGCCACGCGCAGGGCCTGTTCGCCACGCAAGACGCGGCTCAGTTCCTCGCCGATCAATCCCCTTCGCCAGCCCACATGCAATACGCTGCCGAGATCACCGGCCACCAAGCGCTCGATCTCGGGGCGTGGCGCGAGGACCGCCGGACTCAGCCGGTGCTCCAGCGCCCGCACGCGCACGACGGCCATCAGCAGGTCCACCAGCGCGTCCTCCTCGGGCGCGAGCCGCCGCCCGGAGTGGTGCGCAGGGACCGGCTCGGGCGCTCGCGCTCGCGCGGTACGAATGCTCTCCAGGACCGCGGCGCCGTGGCGCCGGACGACCCCGTCGCTGAGCCCGCGCACATGACGCAGGTCCTGATCGGTGGCGGGCATCATCCGCGCCAGATCGAACAGGGTGTCGTCCTTGACCAGCCAACCGCGCGGCCGGTCCTCGACGCCCGCGGTGCGCTCGCGCCACGCGGCCAGGCCCTGTAGGACCGCCAGGCTCGGGCCCCGCAGACGATCGGCCCCGCGCAGCCTGCGCCAAGCCTGCTCCGGCGGGTTTTCGTAGCGGACCGGATCGCTGAGTGCCGCGAACTCGACGTCGAGCCAATCGAGGCGCCCGTGTTCCTCCAATCCGGCGCGCAGGCGCTGGTAGAGCGGGGCCAAGTAACGCACGTCGTCACCCGCGTAGCGCAGCTGCGCCGCCGGCAGCGGCCGGCGGCGCCAGTCGGCCCGCGTGTGGGCCTTCGCCAAGCGCACACCCAGGATGGCGCCGACTAGATTGGCGAAACCCGCCTGATCCGGGTGGCCAAGCAACGGGGCGGCCAGCTGAGTGTCGAACACCGGCGCGAAGGGCGCACCGCGCAGGTAGTGAAAGATCTCGAGGTCCTGGCGCGGGGCGTGCAGCACCTTGAGCACGTCCCGGTCATAGAGCAGATCGAGCAGCGGATCGAGGCTCTTGAGCGCCAAGGGGTCGATGCAGGCGGTCAGATCCGGCGTCGCGACCTGCACCAGACACAACTGCGGCCGGTAGGTGGCTTCGCGGTGGAACTCGGTGTCCAGGGCCAGCCATGGGCAGCCGCGCAGGCGCTCGCACAGCGCCTCGAGCGCGTCGGGGCGGTCCACCAACAGGAGGTCGTCGGTCGTTTCGTTCATGGGCGGGGAGCATAACAGGCGGGCGGCGGACTGACGAACCACCACCCACGGCCCCAGTCCTTTCCAATCCAGAGATGAGCCTGGCTGGGAACCGGCCGTCGGGGTTAGCATGGGGAAATTGTCCGGACAGCGGAGGCACGGCGCCGTGGAACCGATCGGTACCTTGGGGAAGGTCCTGCTGGGAGTCGGGGCGTTGCTGCTGATCCTCTGGTTCCGACCCGGGATCAAGGCTGCGTTCGAGCAGAGTCGTCAGGCGAAAGACAAAGACTGGCGGGCGGTCCTGATCCCGCTGCTGCTGATCGTGTTGTTCGTCGTACTCCTGATCCGGTTCACCTGAACCGGAGTCGTCAGACCGGTTTCGCCGTGACCTGTGCCGAGGGTGGTGGCCTCCCGCGGGAAATTTTTGGCCCCCCTTCCCGGATATCCGCCCGAAGAGGATGCCGAATGGACGAACTCCGTTACGAAGAGCGCGTCAAGGTGGCGCGCGGGATCATGCGGCTGCTGGAGCGCTGGGGCGTCGAACCCAAGGATCAACGGACGATACTCGGACTGCCCGCGGACATACGGACACGGCACCTGCGGCGGTTTCGCGACGACACCCCGCTCCCGGACACACCGGAGATCTCGGAACGGGTGGAGCATTTGGTGGGGATCGCCGATGCGCTACGCACGGCCTGCCCGCGTGATCCGACCCAGGGAGCGCTGTGGATCAACACGCCGCACCGCCGATTCGACCGGCGCACGCCCCTGGCGACGATGCTCGAGGGCGGTCTGAGCGGCATTACCGCGGTTCGATCGGAGTTGGACTGCACCTACGCCTGGCAGCCTGTCGGCACCGAATCCGGCGCGTGACGCCGAGACCACGGGTAGCCGCTCACAAACCGCCGTCGGGATCGGCGACCTTGGCGGCAAAGCGCCCGCGCAGGGCGTAGCCGATCCACGTCAGTGCGCCGAGCGACGCGACGCCTGCCAGGACCCACAGCTCGTAGCGCTGTGCATCCGCTACCACCATCGTCAGGGCACCGCCGATCGAGTAGCCGAGCCCGACGAGAACCGCCGCCCAGACAGCGGCTCCGAGCACGTTCCACGGTGCAAACTCGCGCGGTCGGATACCACTCGCACCGATCACGAACGGGGTCACCGTGCGCAACCCATAGAGGAAGCGAAAGCCGAGCGTCAGCGGGATCCGGCGCCGATGCAGCAGCGCAAACACGCGTGCCGCCCGGGCCTTCCAGGCCGGCCGTCGCTCCAGCACCGCGCCGCCCCGGCTGCGCCCGAGGAAATAGGCGAGCTGGTCCGCGCACAGGGTCCCGAAGAACGCCGCCAGCACCACGCCCCCGGGATTCAAATACCCCTGGTGGGCCAGAAACCCGGCCACCAGCACCACGACCTCCCCCTCGAGAAGGGTCCCCAGGAGGATCGCGGCATATCCATAGGTGGCGACGAGCGCTTCCAGGTGCATAGGTGCTCCATAAGCCCGGCGGCCACTCCGACGCGACCGCACGCCGACTCCCTCCAGCATGACGTCCTGGTGCGAGACTTGCAGTAAAACGGATTCGGGGCCGCGCGTCAAATGCGGGCGCGGTTTTCCCGGCGGTGCTCATCGCAAGGCAAGGCACCCGCGGGACGGGACACCCGCCGCGCAGGATGCGAAGACGGCTGGCACTGCACCGATGGGCGATTCAGGTTAGGCCTGGAACACATACTCCTGCAGCCCGCTGCGCAAGAGCACCGAGCGCTGCACACGCAGCTCCGGCAGGCGGCGTTCCAGGTCGCGTTGTGTGTACCGGGGACACTCGCGGGTCCGGTCACTCGCCTCGAAGCCCATGTGCGCGGCGTCGAGGATACGGAAGCGTGCCGGGAGCACCGGCATCCGCGGCTGCGACCAGAGGAAGGCGTGCAGGCGCGTCCCGTGCCGCAGCAGCGGGCGCAACTGCGCGGCGAAGGCGGAGAATACCGGCCCGTCCAGGTAGTTCAGCAGGTCCCAGCTGAGGATCACGTCGAAGGCGCCGCCCCCGGCGCCGGGGAGCTGGCGCCGAACCTCGGCCTCCAGCGGCGCGGTCCGGATTGCGCCGGTCTCGGGGTCGATCTCCGGGCGCAACCCGGCGAGCGCCCCCACCGCGTCGGCGATGTGCAGCACGCAGGGAAAGCGCCCAAAAAACTCGATATTGCCGCCGAGGGCAGACCCGAGGTCGAGGATCGAGACGCGCTCGACCTCCCCGAGTGCCCCGGTGAGGGCCTCGAAAAGCGGGCTGCTGGTCTCGCCGCGGGCCGTCGCTACGCCTTCGTCCGTGTCCGGGGTTGCAACCGGAAGGGGGTTCACGGCACACGCCGGGCAATGCGGTCCCGGTCGGGCCTGCATGTCATGCCTGCTTGAGACTCGGCTTGTCCTTGCCCGCACCGGGGCCATCCGCGGGCCGGTTCTCGAGGGGGCGGGAGACCGCGGGCACCGGGCGGGCCTGCG
>ENA-ORDP01001515-ORDP01001515.1-marine-sediment-metagenome-genome-assembly--contig:-NODE-1515-length-12567-cov-2.223865_pt1 | contig 12567 bp, 9 predicted proteins | sample MGYA00248627_ERZ508539 | MGnify/ENA primary metagenome ERZ508539 (study PRJEB26208, sample SAMN05571518) | marine sediment metagenome | biome: deep sea; feature: Hydrothermal vent; material...
GGACACCCTTCCCTTTTGCAAATGCGATCGGTATGTGCAGTCAGACACGTTTCTAGAAACTCAGACAAATCCTTTAAGACTGGTTGTGGATCTGTGACCATTCTTTCAAATGAGATTATTTTTATTTTTCGGCGTTCTTCTTTGGATAACAAATTGTATTTCTCGAGGTGATTATCCTCTAACCGCTTTATCATGTGGATGATCCTATCCATCTCAGGCATATTTAAATACTCACTCTCCCATCCTGCTGCATAATAGGGAAGCTGTTTTGATTCCCATTCAATTGTAAGCGTGGCGTTTCGTGGATTATCAAAAAAGTCAGCTCCATATCCTTTTTCGTACCAGGAATAAACCATACTAATGGGATGACGAACAATATGGACCATCTTCATCTCAGGGAAGGACTTAGAATATATATCATAGTGCCAGAGTGCATCATGGACCATCAAATGAAAGAGTGGATCTTTTCTTGCAATCGATTCAAGAGCTACATCACCCTCTTTTAACAATAGCCTGTTAAGGTACTGATCGGGCTGCGATGAATTCCATATACTGCTTAGGTCTCCGAACCTCAAATTGAGATTTCTACCTATCGTAAGATCATAAAACATCGTATCAACAGCATATCGCATCAGACAGATAGCCGCTTTATCCGAAATAAGGCCCAATATATGCATCATGGGAATCTGTTCCATCAAGTAATTCAGAGTCATGTGTTCTACCCTTTCCATACTTGAGATTATTGGTGAGAGCATTGTCTTGCCGGATCTTGTCAGCCCGGTTATTAGCACAAGATTCTTTATATAATTTTGACGAGTTATCTCAACCATAAATATCAATTCCTGAAACAGGACTTTTTAAATAATTTTTTTAAAACCTGGTAGACAGTATACAAGTTAAACGCGATTACCCTTTTAAAAAGAAAAAACTACAGGTAAAAAGGATCAAGACTATAAGTATTTAGCGTATGTGGGTCCACTTTAGAGGGCTCCCTTTTTTTATGTCTTTTTTGGCTTTTTTACCTACTACCTCATACTGATGTTTAGGCATTAGGCCATTTCCAGGCCTGATAGAACGAATATTATCTTCGGAAAATTTTTCCCCTGCTTTAATATCCTTAACAACAAATAGGGAACGTCTAAAATTGAGATTACCTTTTTCTTCATTTGTCACCCCATAATGAACACCGCCTAGTGCTTTTTCTGCAGTTCTAATACTTTCTATCAGTTCCTTCAACTCTTCTTGGTCTATCGAAAAAAAACTATCCGGTGTTGTGATTTTTCTCGATAGAATAAAATGCTTTTCAACAGCTACAGCTCCTACAGCTACTGATGTTAAAGCCACAGTATTGCTTAAAGTATGATCAGAAAGTCCTACAGGACATTCAAATTTTGCTGCCATATCCGGAATGGTCTTTAAATTCATTTCTTCTGGGCTTGCCGGGTAGCTACTTACACATTTTAACAAAAGTAATTTTTCGGCTCCTGCCCCTCTAGCGGTATCAACCGCTTCTTTAATCTCCTGTGAAGAGGCCATACCTGTTGACAAAATAAGTGGTTTTTTGGTTTTTGCCACATATTCAATCAATGGTAAATCGACGATTTCAAACGAAGATATTTTATGCATGGATACATTTAAATCTTCCAATAAATCAACACTTGTTTTGTCAAATGCACTCGAGAAAAAGATTATTCCAAGATCATCACAAATTTTTTTTAGTTTTACTGTCCATTCCCAGGGGGTGTTGCCTTTTTTATATAGTTGATAGAGCGTCTGTCCACCCCATTGGTGGTGATTGACCTGAAAGTATTTGTTATTTACATCAATGGTCATTGTGTCCGGTGTATATGTCTGGAATTTTACAGCATCTGCACCGCACTCCTTCGCTTTTTCGATCATCTTAACCGCTCTATCGAAATCTTGACCATGATTAGCCGACACCTCAGCGATCACAAAAACTGGGTGCCCTTTTCCTATCTTCCTTCCATTAACATCAAAGCTCAACATTCTTCTTCCCTCCTGCGAATAATTTTAACTTGTTACCATCGACCTTTAGGTCTTTTAGCAACTGGAAGTTTGAGTTTTTAAATGAAGTTATGGATGGAACGTTGTTGTCTTTTATGGTAGCGCTCACTACATCGACGTCCTTACGCATCTTGAATAGTTCCTTTACGGTTTTGTTGATAATCAGCGGCCCAAGACCCATTCCTCTTATATTCCTATGCAGACTAATACTGATAACTGCATCTTTTGTAGATGGATCAATATTGAATCGTACCTGACCGTAAAAATATTTCGAGTCACTGACAATGTAAAAAATATGATTGCTGTCTTCTAATCGTTCTTCCATCCAACTTAAATGGTGTAGCCATTCAATTTTTTTAGAGCAGGTTGAAACTTTTCTGACTAACGGATCATTTGACAATTCGTAAACGTCTTTGGCATCATCAATTTTGGCTCTTCGAAAAGTTAATCTTTTTCCGTAGAAATCTGACAACAAGGATCTAATAATCCTAAAACGTCCGTTCACATTAGACGCTTTTATTCCTAATGCCGCTTTCCTCTTCCTCGTTTCAATGGTTTTCATGCGATCAAGGGACATTTTAATGTTTGGAAGGATATCTTTATCTAAATGCCACCCTGCGTATTCTAAAAACTCAGTCTTTTGCCAACGGCCAATATTCTCCATTTGGTTACGGGCCAAACAGATCGCGATAGTTGGTACTCCAAGAGACGCTAATTCATTCAACATCTGTCCCCCCCCAGATATACACAAATCGACTTTCAGCATCAATGAACACATATCTCTGGGTCTTTGAACAGAATACACATTTACTTTTGACCCATTAGTCAGGTCGTCATGGAGTATCTTATTCGGACTTACCACATGTAAATTAAAATCATAATCGGCTAACAGATTTATAATACTCATGATAAACATTTTACAATCGGAACCGCCAAGACAAATAAGTATATCTTTAATTGTTTTGTTAATCTTTTTATTATGTTTTTCATAAAATTCTTTACGCAAAAGAATATATTTACTACCAAGCAAATATTTAACGCCCTTTCTTTTTATAATTCCTATATCATGGTTGTCTCCAACAGAATAATTAATAACAGCATCAACGTTATAGTCGATCCGGTTGTAATCATCTATCGCAACAACATAAGGTTTATATTTAGATATACGCAAACTTTCGTAAAACATACGAGGTGCCTGGTAAGAATCAATTATGACTATCGTCTTTTCATCTACTAACTCTTGAATTCTATCTGTTTTTCTTAGCCAGTCTGAACTTATAAAATCAGCACTACTAGATTTCAAGAATTCCTTTGCTCTTTTATCCGCACGAACAATAAGCTTAACTTTAAGCTCAGAATCAAAATCTTTGAAAGCCTGAGATAAAGCCAAGCATCTAGAGAGATGTCCATATCCTGACTCTGCGCCACCTTCTGTAAGAATCAAAACGTTAACCATCTTACATTTTCTGTTTCTGTCTTTTCCCAGAGAATATGGTTAGAGTAGTGAAATAGCAAAGATTACCAAACATTCACACCTCTATATGAATAAGTAGTGATTTTACAAAATACATTGAAAATATTAGAATCCCTATTTTGATATACAATAGGAATTAGTACTAAGATAATACTGCCATAAACATTATGGGACGGATTGATTCAAGTAACATGTCACGAGAACATAAAACTTAAGAGAACAGCATGGCAGAGTTTTCTCGCGTCGCACCTCCGGGGCAATGGTTGAGCTAAGCCGTAATACTCCATTTAGAGTTACTAAGTTAAAGATCAGCTTTCGATGCTCCAACCACACCTCTTTTTCTTTCCTCTACATCTCCTGTATGGGGATGACGTACTGTGTTTTGTGCTCCCAGCTCATTAACAGCCCACCATGATAAATCAATCACTTCTTCATCTTCAAGATCACTAAAATTAGTTCTCACTTCCTCTCCTTGCTCACCTAATTTCAATAAATATTGCTCAATAATATCATCATCAGCGGGGCCTTTTTCTCCGGTAACGGCTTTTCGAATCAATCCTTTTTCCAATGCCAAATCCCAGAAAGCTGTTGCAGGATATGCTGTTGTAAAGAAAAATACTTCTGGTTTTAACCCAACATGCCTGCAAAGTTCTACTGTTTCTTCAACTGTCTTTCTGGTCTCGCCGGGTGAACCAATCATAAAAGAACAATCTGCATAACCAAATATTCTTTGTGTTTCTTCAATTGCAAGAATTATTTTCTCTGGTGTCTGTCCTGACTTGTCAATTGATTTTAGAATTGTTGGACTTCCAGTCTCTACACCGTAACCGGCTTGTCTCATACCTGCTTCATATGCGCGTTCAAGCATATGCGGCCGTCCTTCCTTTCTTGCACGAAGAATATCACTTGCAACAATATTTGTTCGGCAGGTGCCTCCCCATTGCACATCCAAGCCATTTTTTTCCTTCCTCTGTATAAGTTCTTCACTTAACTCTAGCGACCAACGAAAGTCAGTCATCAACAAATCATCTAAAAAATGTATATACGTTGCACCATAGTTATTATAAATCTCTTCCATCTCATCAACGACTTCTTTGGGGCTTCTTAAGCGATATGCTTTTCCGAGATATGAGGCATAACAGTAATCACATGCACGAGCTGAATATGGACAACCACGTGATGCTAACATCGAAACTGAATATGTGTCGCTCACAGCAGCACCATCTATCCACTTTGTCTGCCAGTTCAAATGTCCAACAGGATTATGTTTGTATATAGTTTCAACCGGCCAAGCGCTGCGCAATGGCCATGGTATATAATCCAGCCCTGTCTCTCTCTTACCAATCGAAGGCCTTAATCCATTGTCGACTATTTCACAACTTCCATTTTTAGAATTTTCCTTGTACGCAACCCCTTTTAGCCCTCTCATATTTATTTTCTTCTCTATACGAAACAGCAACTCTGAAAATGTCACTTCTCCTTCTTCTTGAACAGCATAGTCGATTTCTAAACGTTGCAACATAAATACAGGCATCGAAGATGCTATACCTCCACCTAATACAATGGGCACATCTGGTAGTAATTCTTTACATAATTTTGTCGCATGCTTAATACGACTATATTGAGTAATTATCCCACCAAACGCAATGACATCTGGTTTTACTTCATCGAGTTTTTTAGTTATGCGACTATCCATCCATGAATTAATTTCGTCATCAGATGTTTTTAATGGTTCTTGCCTTTCCGCATTTAGATCCAGCACATTTACTCTATGCCCATCCATATATGCCACAGCACCTACGTATCCATGTCCGAGTGGCATAATATTGGGGTATGACCACTCTCTTATTGTGACATTAATGAATAATATATTTAGTCCTTCGTCTCTTATGCTAAATTGGGATAAGGAGTCTTTGCCTGTAACTCTGGGTAAACTAGGAAATTGAATAATCCCATCATTAAACCTTTGAAAAAAATATTTGCATTTATCCTTAGTTTGGAAGGCTTTCCCAATATCTAAGCTAAATTCATTCATAATAACCTCACATTTTGCGGATTTTTATTGATATTAATTATATGCTTCCCTATCAACCTAAGTCGGGGTGCAGTTATGCCATAGTAATCAGGTGAATTTGCTTTTCCAGACCCGATTTTATCAAATATTCGTTACCAAGACTGAAGTCGTTTGGTATATCTTAAACTGCTCTTTTCTGTGTTAAATCCGATTTCTTGAGCGAGCACCTAAATTGAGGCTAATCTGAAACAGAATAGTTTATTCCATGAATTTAGCAATTTTTTAATATCACAATTTTTCTTCTTCAAGCTCTTCTCTCATCTTTACATAGATAATTTTATTGCATTTTCTTCTTGTAGAACGGCATGCGTCACGTATACCCCGCGCGTTAAAAAATTCTACCCAAGTCTGGTGTCCGGTATTATACATTTGTTACTACATCTCAAATCCCGATAACCAATTACCTTTTTCTCTATATCTTCTATGGCCTTCTGGTTTTAGAAGGTATGCACTGTGATAAATAATACTCTATTAAACCAATATCATCGGGATCGTCCACCTCTAAAGAATACATGCTATGTTCCTGAACAATGGGGATCACCTTCTCTCCCAGATAGATATGTGCTTCTCTGATACCACGCGTCTTGTAAAGGTTATCTACTCTCAATGCAGCAATCGATCCATCAAGTAAGTAGCGTTTAGGAAACTCCTGCCAACGTATGCCCCTAACATTGCTCTTGATAGGAACAATCAGGCCCTCCTCATTAACCATTTTCAATAACTCTACAACTTCCTTAGAAGGGGAACAAGTTACACAAGATTCAGCATCAGAGTCACATAAATTTTTTATTGCTTTATCAATAGTTCCTTCTTTCCTTATTGGAACATTGGCTTGCATCCAAACAACAATGTCCGCAAAATAATTTTCTTCTTTTGCTAAATGTTCAACCGCGTGCAATAAGGACTCTTCAATTGGTGACTCATCTGTAGCATACTCTGCCGGACGCTTTATAACCTCTATGTCGTATGCTTTATTAACAACCCCAGCAATTTTATCACAATCGGTAGAAACCACCACCCTATCCATTAGTTGCGACGACATAGCATCCTCAATTGTATACCCGATAAGTGGCTTACCATTTATTGGTAAAATATTTTTTCCCTTAACCCTTTTACTACCGCCTCTAGCAGGGATTACACCTAATACCTTCACTTTATCTTTCCTCCAGGTGCTTCAACTAATTCCAAACTTCAAGTTCATCAATAATTCCAGAATCCAATTCACTACAATAGTTGATTGTCTCCTGCATGGTTTCTTCAGTTTCACCAGGTACGGTAAACATAAAAGCATTCAGCCCGCGCCAGGTACTTATGCACTTACATCTATCATCTCAACTTCATAACCGGCTTTTTGCAATACTGACGTTAGATATCTAAGGCCAAAAGGTAGGATATTTGCTTTGAACACTCTATGAGAGTCGGTTTAAATAGCACTATTTCAATACTTATTCCTTAATAAGGTAGCAGGGTGACATGCAGAAAGGGAGCTTTTGTATTTTTTCATTCTTGTCAGCGAAATATTCATCGACGGCCTTCGTTTCTCCCGGGAAAGTTCCATAATCATCGAGCAACAAAACAGCCCCTTTCACAAGCCGAGGATAAAGACAATCCAGGATAACTTTAGATGGTTCATAGATGTCTGTATCCAGGTTCAGCAGTGAAATTTTCAATTCTGGATGCGCTTCAACATATTCTGGCAATGTCTTAGTAATGTCTCCTTCAACCAGTTCAACATTCTTATCAATACTTTTATGTTTTAATATATCCAGCAATTGCTGACTGGATATACTTTCACCACCAGCCGTATCCAGATGATATTGTCGCATCTTTTTATCTTCTTCAAAGTTTGTTTCAGGGAATTCAGCAAACGTATCAAAGCCGATTATCTGTTTTGAAAATGGATTGCCAAACAGTTCCCTAAAAGTCGCGAACCTAATCAATGAGGTCCCTTTGAAGACACCGCATTCTACAATTGCTCCTGGAACATCGAGAACCATCTTATATAATTCATAATGGGCGAGTATTTTACCGATCCTCGTTATATCACTGGAGTGATAAAAATTATTCTCATATTCAAACGATCTCTCAAAGTCCGGCAACTTGATCACAGTACACTCCTTAATTTTAAATCAGAAAAAAACACTCAAACTCACTTAACAGTTTCTAAAACACTTTTTATTACACGTTCACAATCATCATTTGTCATACTCGGAAACAATGGAATGGTGAGTGCTGAATCGTAATAAGCTTCTGATTCCGGAAAATCTCCTCGACTATAACCAAATCTTGTCCTGTAATAAGGTAGAAGGTGAAGCGGTATATAATGAACATGTACACCAATACCAAGGCCGCGTAATTGTTCAAACACTTCCCGTCTAGTTTTGTTTATCTTGTCTAATTTAAGGCGAAGCATATAAAGGTGCCATGCGCTCTGCCTGTCTGGTTCGACATGAGGTGTTACGAGATATGGGGATTCTGCAAAGGCGTCATTATAACGCTGCGCTATCTCCTGCCGTCGTGCAACAAAATGATCCAGTTTTTTGAGCTGGCTCAGTCCCAATGAACACTGAATATCGGTAATTCGAAAATTGTAACCAAGCTCTTGCATTTCGTAGTACCAAGGAGAACGTGTATCAGGGTTTTTACTGTTTTGGTCTGGACTCTCATTATCTGCAGCCTGCTCTTTCAAAATCATATGGTCGTCGTTATTTGTAATGCCATGTGTCCGGAATAAACGGACTTTTTCTGCAAGAGCTTCGTCATTGGTCACGACCATGCCACCCTCACCTGACGTGATATTTTTGACCGGATGAAAAGAAAATATCGTCATCGGGGCCAGCTCCCCTACCGTCTTACCTTTATAAACAGCCCCAAGCGAATGAGCAGCATCTTGAATAACGATCACATTATGTTTTCTGGCGATGGCATTGATTTCATCCATGTTGCATGGCTGTCCTGAAAAATCCACAGGAATAATGGCTTTTGTGTTTGGTGTAATGGCTTCTTCTAGTTTTTCATAATCCATACAGTAGGTGTCTGGCCTTATATCAACAAATTTTACTGATGCACCCAAAAAAAGGGCGCAATTACCACTTGCTGCAAACGTGATCGGGGCAGTAATGATTTCATCTCCCTCTCCTACGCCGGCGGCAAAACAGGCACAATGGAGTGCTGCCGTACCTGTTGCTACAGCAATTGCATATTTTGCACCGACCTTATTTGCTACTGCTTTTTCAAATTCTGAGATAGCTGGCCCCTGCGTTATCCAATCGCTTTTTAACGTTTGCACAACAGCCTCAATATCATCATGATCAAGGGATTGCTTACTGTAAGGTATAAAACTATTTTTATTCAATGCAATGCTTCCTTCCTGATATACAAGTTATTGAAAATTAAGCTCTTGTATTTTTTTCAAATTGTAGTATTCCGAAGCTTCAATATCTGCCAGGCCATTTTTCTCAAGAACATCCTTAATCTCACACATCCCTTGTTTCAGCCCTACATTAGCTTCAAAACCTAAAACATTTTCAATTTTCGAAAAATTAACCCGGTAATTTCTGTTGTCTACCGCATTTTTCTTCTTAACTATTTCAACGCTGGGGAACACATCTTTAACTAACTCGGCTAGATCGTTAATGGTGTAATTCATTGCATCCCCACCCACATTGAAGGTCTGCCCTTTTACATTCTCTATGGGCGAGTCTAAAACCTTCAATATCGCATTACCAACATCTTTGACATGAACATTCGGCCGCCATTGATCACCCCCAAACACCTCGATCATGCCCTTTTCCAAGGCAAATTTCACAAACGTATTAACAACCAAATCAAAACGGGGACGATAAGAATGGCCAAAAACCGTTCCCAATCTCAAAATGGTCGGGCTAAACAGCGGGTTGGGTAAATTGCATACACCCAAAATGGCTTCCTCAACAAGAGCTTTTATCCTGCCATATAAAGAAACGGGATTCACAGGCGATCCTTCCGTGAGAAATTCTTCAGGATTCTCACTGGCACCGTAAACACTGCAAGAAGACGTATAGATAAACCGGTTGATATTAAGATGAGAACAAAGGTGCGTCATTGCCGTCACGGCAAGATAATTAGTTTTTAATGCCTCTTGTGGTGCCAAAGAGCACGCAGGATCCCCAACGAGCTCGGCCAGATATACTACCGCATCCACTCCCTCCACAGCTTTTACAATATCATCGATTTTCGCAGCATCACCCTGCATGAATGTGAATTTTTCTTCGTCCAGGCCCTCCAGGGAATCCTCTGTGTAAAGTAGCTTATCAAGGACTCTGACACCCCATCCATTATCGAGTAGTATTCGAACAAGAACAGAACCAATATACCCAGCTCCACCTACAATCAAAACAGTACCTTTATCAGACTTGATTTTTTCATCAGAAGGATACCCGACTAAAGAGTCAAGACTTATTGATCCCATGACCTGTCTATCATCAGTAACAACCGGAATCATTGCATATAGTGACGTGTTTCCATAACGTTGTTTTAGATCACTCAGTATATTCGATATACCTGAGCGCTTCTCTAAATCCTCCAATGTTATGCAAACGGGTTGTTTGTTTACTATCTTATCAAGCTGGGTATTAATTGAGTGCCCATGAAGAATTGCTTTTCGTAAATCCCCAGGAGAAACAACGCCACTAAGTTTTCCTTCCTCATCAAGAACTACAACGATCATCCCGTACTGATCCTCAACAATCTTGAGGGCGTCAAAGATACTATCTTTCCATTTCAGCTTAGGTGGTTCGACAAGCTGGAACATGTCGCTAATATTAACCATAGTATTTCACCTTTTTTCTGAATTCAAAAAACCATTTCAGGGAAATTCCCTCTATCGTGGTACCACATTCCACGGATCCCAATAATCTGCTTTGTAGCGATAGTCATCGCCAGCACTTTCTTTTATGGTGGCTGTTGAAAAATATATCACTTTTGTATCCGGAACAAGCGTTTTGAACCCATTGGCATATCCAGCTGGGATTAACACCATCTTGGGATCTTTCTCGCTCAAAACAAATTTTTCGACGGTAGCGTCTTTGTCTGGGTTGTCCTAATCTTCTATCTTAACCGCCGCAATAATGGCTGCTCCGGAAACGACAAAAACAGATTTTGCCTCTTTTTTGTGAGCATGCCATGCACGCACAAATTGTGATTCATGGTTGGAAACAATATAAAACCTGCGCATCTCCTGCATGTCAAAATTGTTGCAAAACTGAACATGCCCTCTATCATCAACCACGATACCTCCCCCTACACATTCAACTTTTTCGACCATTTATCATACCTCCTGAGTCATTGATTTTTATCCTATCCTTCATACGGTTTGCCGCACAAAAACATCCTGTTAAGAATGAAGATTGTAGTATAGGCCGCTATTTTTAATAAGTTCATCATGTGTACCTTCTTCCTGGATAATGCCGTTTTCCAGACTAATAATCTTATCGGCACCCTGAACAGTTGATAACCTGTGGGCTATCACAACCACCGTCGTATTTTGAGAGATGCGGTTGATTGCATCCTGCACGTTTTTCTCTGCAATGTTGTCGAGAGAACTGGTAGCCTCATCTAGTAATAAAATTTCAGGCTCACGTAACATCGCTCTCGCAATAGCGATCCGTTGTCTCTGTCCCCCTGATATTTTTATGCCCGAATCCCCCACAGCAGTATCATATCCGTTCTTCATCTCCATGATAAATTCATGAGCATTAGCCAGCTTAGCCGCTTCTATGACCATATCATCTGTACAGCCCTCCATCCCGAACACAATATTTTCCCTGACTGTATCGTGAGAGAGGAACGTCTCCTGGCTCACATAACCGATCCTGCTTAAATAAGAACTATTTGTGTAGTCAAAAATGTTTACACCATCGATCTTGATCTCCCCTTTCGTCGGTTGATATAGTTTTAATAATAAATTCACAATTGTTGTCTTTCCGCTGCCGGACTCTCCAACAATAGCAGTTACTTGTTTTTTATTTATGCATAGCGTAAGCCCTTTAAATAGATATTCACCCGAGCGATCATACTTGAACCATACATTTTCAAATGTAATGGCTTCACGAAATCGGTTCAGAACTTTTGAACCATCCGGGATTTCCTTAAGTTCCGCCGTGCATAGATCATACACAATCTCCATGTTCTTTATGCGTTCCGCTATAACCATCAAGTCGGTTCCTACCATCTGAATCGAAGGAAACAACCGACTAGCAACTATTACAAATGTACCGAACAAAGGAAGGGCTGCAATCAAACTTTCTGTGGGCCTCGAACTCAAGACTATCCCCAAGACAGCCAATGTGCTGAAAAACACAAATTTGGCAAAAACTTCAGGGAAAACTCTGCCCATCAACATTTTATAGAGGTAATTCGCGCTTCTTTCAGCGGCCCTGTCATACTTTTTCCGCCACCAATCAGAAGCAAGAAACGTCCTGATACTTTTGATACCGAGTATCAACTCATTAAGAACAACATTGATTTTGCGATCCTCTTCAATATTGATAACAGAGCATCTGTAAATTATCTTCTTCATGGTATATTTAACGAGCACCCCATAAGAAATGGCAATAAGCAGCAACAAAATTGTGCCCTCAAATGTGAGGATCAACATGAGAGAAATCATGAACAAAGAGTTAATCACATCATAGGCAAGACGGCTCATATACACAACAATATCCGTGACATGGGTTGGGGCTATCGTCGCTGTGTGTATCAATTTCCCCTGTTGGCTTTGGGTGAAAAAATTATAATCTGCTGTTATGTACTTTTGAAAAATCGTTTTCCGAATCTGCTTAATAACAGATGCCATGAGTTTATTCGAAGAAAACGCGTATAGATATTTAAAGATCGCAGCCATGATCGTTACGATAATAAGCACAACACACGCAGACAAGAAGTGATTATCAGTTGGGAACAAATAGATGACATTATTGAATGCTTCCAGGAGGAAAGTATCGCTTTCTTGTTT
>ENA-ORDP01001516-ORDP01001516.1-marine-sediment-metagenome-genome-assembly--contig:-NODE-1516-length-12564-cov-10.829563_pt1 | contig 12564 bp, 9 predicted proteins | sample MGYA00248627_ERZ508539 | MGnify/ENA primary metagenome ERZ508539 (study PRJEB26208, sample SAMN05571518) | marine sediment metagenome | biome: deep sea; feature: Hydrothermal vent; material...
CCTGTTATTCCGAACAGGCTCACCATTACTATGCGCGTATGCACGTAGCCGTAGCGCCGGCGTGTAACATCCAGTGCCATTACTGCAACCGCAAGTACGACTGCGCCAACGAATCGCGGCCGGGGGTGGTGTCCGAGTTGCTGACACCGGAGCAGGCGGTGAAAAAGGCCCTGGCGGTGGCCGCCAACATTCCGCAGATGACGGTGCTGGGCATCGCCGGCCCCGGCGATCCCCTGGCCAATCCCGAGCGCACGTTTGCAACCTTCCGCATGTTGTCGGAGCAGGCACCGGACATCAAACTGTGTGTGTCCACCAACGGTCTGATGTTGCCTGAATACATGGATGAGTTGCTCAGACACAAAATCGACCACGTGACCGTCACCATTAACTGCGTAGACCCGGAGGTGGGTGAAAAGATTTACCCCTGGATCTTCTGGAATCACCGCCGCATCAAGGGCAGGAAGGGCGTGCAGATCCTCATCGAACAGCAGCAGAAAGGTTTGGAGATGCTGGTGGAACACGGCATCCTGGTGAAGGTCAATTCGGTACTGATCCCCGGCGTCAACGACAAGCATCTGAAGGAAGTCAGCCGCACCGTCAAGGACAAGGGCGCCTTCCTGCACAACGTCATGCCGCTCATCGCCGAGGTAGAGCACGGCACCTTTTACGGTGTCATGGGGCAGCGCGGCCCGACGCACGCGGAACTCAATACTTTGCAAGATGCCTGCGCCGGTGACATGAACATGATGCGTCACTGCCGCCAGTGCCGTGCCGATGCAGTCGGTTTATTGGGCGAGGACCGCGGCGCCGAGTTCACCCTGGACAAGATCGAAACCATGGAGATCGACTACCGGGCGGCCATGGAGAAACGCGCCCGGGTACGCGTGGCCATTGAAAAAGTGCGGGCCACTAAAGAAGCCGCCAAAACACCAGTCAACAGCGTGCCGCCTGAATCTTTGGCCGTGCGCAGGAAATACCGCCCGGTATCGATGGCGGTGGCCACCACCGGCGGCGGTATCATCAATCAGCACTTCGGTCATGCGAAGGAGTTCCTCATTTATGAAGCATCCCCGGACGGCGCGCGCTTCATCGGCCATCGTAAAGCCGGCCAGTATTGTTTTGGTAGCGATACCTGCGGCGAGAGCGACGCCGTGATGGTCGAGACCATCCGTACCCTGGAAGGTTGTGAGGCGGTGTTGTGCTCGAAGATCGGATACGAACCCTGGCGCCGGTTGGAGGAGGCCGGTATCCAGCCCGACGGCGAGCATGCCATGGAACCCATCGAGGACGCCGTCATGGCGGTCTATCAGGAGATGATCGACAACGGAAAGCTCGATGATGATGTAACCGCCGAGGTTAACGCCAGCGCATAAGAGGAGCGGGACATGTCACTGGAGATTATCGAAAGTTGTATCAATTGCTGGGCCTGCGAATCCCAGTGTCCCGGTAACGCCATCCATGCGGCCAGGCCGCATTTTCTCATCGACCCAAAGAAATGTACCGAGTGCGAGGGCGACTACGCCGATCCCCAGTGCGCCGGCATTTGCCCTATCGAGGGCGCCATCCTCGACAGCCTGGGTGAACCGGTGAACCCACCGGGGTCTCTGACGGGTATCCCGCCGGCGCGCATGGCGGAGGTCATGGTGGAGATCCAGGCGCGCTGATTGCGAGGAGTTTGAGCGATGGGAAATACGTTAATGAACACCATGTTGGTACATAAACATTCGGACAATGAAAGGGTCCAGCCCCTATACGCACGGCTCAGGCCGCTGGCGCGTAACCTGCCGAATGACGAGGTGTTGGCGCGTATGCTTGCAAGCTGGCGCGCAGGGTTCGGTGTGTTGCCGGCTTGCATGGGCTTGAGCCCCGAAATCTATCATTACATGCTCATACGGCATTTCTCCGGGATCGAACTGCCGGAAGAGGCCGCAGCCAGGATCGACGCCGACCCGCGACGGCAGCCTGAACGGGCCGACTTGCGGTCATTGTTACTCGATCACCGTGCAAATGCCGATATATCGGAGGCATGGATCGCAGACATCGTGGTATCGGCCTGCATGGGCGGCAACCATCTGTGGCAGGACCTCGGGCTGTGGTCGCGCCGCGACCTGACCGACCTGATACGGACCAATTTCCCGGCACTCGCGGCCAGCAACGACCGCGACATGAAGTGGAAAAAATTCTTTTATAAGCAACTCTGCATCCAGGAAGGCCTATACATCTGCCGTGCGCCTTCGTGCCAGGTGTGCGTGGACTATCAGGAATGTTTTGGTCCTGAAGACTGATGCCGGTGGACAGGGCAGTTCACAGATCGTGAACGCGTCGGAGGTAAAAGCGCGGGCCGTCGGCGCCTACCTGGGTCTCGCCGTCGGCGATGCCCTGGGCGCAACCGTGGAATTCATGACGCCGCGTGAAATCCAGACTGACTACGGACTACATGACACGATTCGTGGCGGCGGCTGGCTCAAACTGAAACGTGGCCAGGTGACCGACGACACCACCATGGCCCTGGCCCTGGGGCGGTCGATTCTTGAAAGCGGCCGGGTGGATGCCCATGCCGCGGTTCAGGCATTCGATGGCTGGATGCGGGCGAAACCCATAGACATCGGCCATACCGTGCGCCGTGGCATCATCCACTTCCGGCAGACGGGGGAATCCTGTGTGCCGGAAAATGAGTACGATGCCGGCAACGGTGCCTGCATGCGCACCCTGCCGGTGGCCCTGGCGACCTATGGAATGGATACCGTGCAGGTACAAACCGCGTCCCGCGCCCAGGCGCATGTCACGCACAACAATCATCTTTCCGATGCCGGCACCGAGTGCGTGATTGCCATGATCCAGGCGGCGCTCGACGGTGCCACGATTACTGAGCTATTGCACGGGCCGGTACGGGAGTTGGTAACGGCATTCCCGGAGTTTCGCTTCCGTGGCCGGCGCCGGGACAATCCCAGCGCCTATATCGTGGAGACCCTGCAGGCCGTGTTTCAGGCCCTGTTCGACACCGACACGTTCGAAGATTGTTTGGTAGATGTGGTCAACCGGGGCGGTGACGCCGACACCACCGGCGCCATCGCCGGTATGATTGCGGGGGCCGTTTACGGCAGGGATACCATACCAGGACGTTGGCTGAAGGCGTTGGATCGGGAGGTCCATGACGCCTGCCGGGATCAGGCACTGGCCATGCTGACCCTCTCCCCCAGATACGCCCAATGCTAGGATGTGGACTGCCTCAAATAATAGTTGACGATACGGAATAACGGTATTATTCTGTCAACTGTTGACAAATTCGTTAAGTAAATCCTTTTCGTCAACCACGCGGAGGTCCAAATGATAGGCGAACGTCTAAAACAGGCCAGGCTCGGTGAAGGATTGTCCATGGACGCACTGGTAGCTAAGATGGACCACTTCCTTACCAAGCAGGCCATTTCCAAGTATGAAACCGGCAAGAGCGTTCCCAGCTCGGAGATGCTCGTGCGCCTGGCTGAAGCGCTCAGCATCAAGACGAGCTATTTCATGCATGAGCCGAAGGTCCGAGTGGAGTTCATCGCCTACCGCAAGCACAGCCGCTTGCCCAAGGCCGAAGCGAATCGGCTCCAGGTACGGATCACGGACCACCTCGAAAACTATTGCTGGTTGGCTGCCCTGTTCCCCACACCCGATGGAAAACCCGAGCAACGCACGATGGTCGGCATTTCAAAGCCCAGGAAAGCAAAATCCATCGAGGATGCCGAGAGGATTGCAAAGGAACTTAGACAGGAATGGAACATTGGTATGGATCCAATCGAAACCATGGTCGAAACGCTCGAAGACCATGCAGCGGCGGTATTGGCGCTGGACGCCGATGAACGATTCGACGGCATTTCCGCTTGGGCAACAATACTCGGCGACGACGAGCGGAAGATTCCCGTGTTGGTTACCAATGCCGGCATGCTCGGAGATCGGCAACGATTCAACCTCGCCCATGAGCTAGGGCACTTGGTCATCAAACCCAAGGCGGCTAAAGAAGATGAAGATACCGCTCATCGATTCGCTGCGGCGTTTCTCGTGCCCGATGAAGTAGCCTACAAAGAACTCGGTCGGTCACGCAGCCGGATTGAGTTCGATGAGCTGCTGTTGCTGAAACACAAATACGGCATGAGCATGCAGGCATGGCTTCGCCGCGCCAAGGACCTCGGGATCATTTCTTTCAGTTGGTACAAGAACACATTCGTGACGTTTCGCAAACGTGGTTGGCATCGGCGCGAACCCGGCGAACAGGTGGCATCGGAACAACCAATACGCTTTAAGCAATTTGTCCTTCGGGCGATGGCGGAAGGCATTATTTCGCGTGATCGCGCCGAGGAACTCTGCCCTGGTGTTGTTTCAATTGACGGCAAGGAAGAGAAGGTGGGTAAGGCAAAGAAGATTGCCGCGCTGCCGCTCAATGAGCGCCGCAAATTACTCGAAGCCGCCGCAGAACACGCCGCGCACGAATACGAAACAGACAAAGAGCTGACCGTCTTTACTGAACTCGACGGGATGGTCAATGGCTAGCCGTGGCGAAATATGGCTAATTAACCTCGATCCGACCATCGGACATGAGATCAAGAAAACTCGGCCTGCTGTTGTGGTCAGCTCCAATAGCATCGGCAAGCTGCCGCTGAAGATCATTGTCCCGATCACGGATTGGAAACCACCCTACGCCGACTGCCCGTGGATGATATACCTGGAGCCAGATGGGCTGAACGGTTTGTCCAAGAACTCCGCTGCCGATACGTTTCAAGTCCGTTCCGTCGACCAGACCCGTTTGGTCAAAAAACTGGGGCTCGTTTCTGAACCTGTGATGGAAGAAATCACGGCGGGGATAGCGATCTGTATCGAGTACAAATGAACGTAAAACAAGAATGATGTGGTCGCTATTTTTAATCCCGAAAATGGCGTTTTAAACCTGTAAAAGGCGTATATTTAGGATAATAATTGAGCGTTTTTAAATAGGATAGCCTGGTTCGACTCACTTGCTTAAACTAAATGAACTTAGACCGCCCAAATAATCTTGGAAAAACAATCGAGGTCAAGGCTAGCAACCGACCCGTTAAGATCGCTTACCTAGTTCCCTACGAAGAATCGTCCGTGAATCACATGTTGATCGATGCTGTGTTCTATGAGTCCTACACCCGCTGGGCCGGCGCCTTTACCTTAATTGTTCCCTCTAATTCGAATGAGTTCCTTGATCCTGGTTACGAATCGTGGTTGGAGTTCTTCGATCCAGATTTCGTTTGTACATACGTTGAACTGGATGAAGATCTAGTTAAAACAATCGATCGCTTGTGCTCCCCGATTGCGTTTCTACGACATGAGATTAGAAAGCGTGGGTCAGGTGATCTTCGCTGGCGCGCGTTTGTTCATGACTGGCACTACTACTTTACTCCCGTATCTTCGATGACAACTGTTCTCAGCCCTTACGCGCTATATCCATTCTTTCCGGGACGAGAGCCGGAAAGCGAAATTACTGTTATCACCCAATACAATGACGAATCCGAGCATCACCTGTTAAGCGATAACTTCGGCACCGCGTTTGACGTTCATAGTGTTACTCACGCCATCCCTGGGCTCTTTCGAACGCTTTGCCTAGTCCCTCCCGAGCTACCCAAAAACATTGAAGCGGGCACTGAGAGATGCACTTCGGTTAAAGATATACTCTCAGCGATTAGCAGTCGGAAAGCAATGCCCGTTGCAAGGTTCGCGATGGCACATAGTGAAGCCGTGTGTAGGGTGGAACCATATGAGTGGGCACATAACCTTAACCTTTTCGTCGGAAGCACACTTCTTGATCGAATTCATTTTTGGAACGCTCGTCATTTCACTCCGAGTCACGCTACCATTCCAGGCGCGCTTATCCTAGAAAAAGGATTTTTCGATGACGCAGACTTAGTGATCCAGTTGGGCCAATATCTAAACAACAACAATTTTCTGGGTCAAGAAAATGGACCGGCTAAAGTTTGTCTAAGAAGTTACAGTCACAGCGAAGAGGAACTGGGCTCGCTCCGAGATAATCTAAGTAAGCATACATACAACTCTGTATTCGTTAATAAAAACTTTAATGTACCTGCAATACCGGACATGAAGGAGTTCGAGCGAGGTTTCTGTATGGGGTCGATGGATACATCCACTTTCAAACTAACTGAAGATACTAATACGATATCGGCCAAAGAACCTGCTCACTTTACTTATATACCTCCTCGCCGCAAAGGCATAACCGAGGGTCAATGGATTGTCGAGCTTGATATTCAAAGACATAACAACTTGTCCAGATATTCTAATGTTGTTGACAACTGGGTATTGCCGCGAAGGCGTAAAATCATTAACGCTTTTACGAGCAACCTAGGAAAGGTTACAAAGAATTATCGTCTGGCCGTACTACCTAATAATACTGATTCCCCTTTGGGGAATCGTTCTACTAGAAAAGAGTATTTGTATGATCTTTCTTTGCCCGAGGACGAGATATTTTTTCGACATTTAGTGCTAGATTTCTTTCGTTATCCACAAGATGATCTGCGAACATCGATAGGGAATAATTCTTACCAAGATTTATCGATATCAGATAAAGGACAGAACCTACGAGGTGTCATCTCGATGTTTGACAACCTCTCTGACGCCTATGAGACTCTAACGAATAAATATTGGAGGGAAGTAGTGAGAGCAGGAAAAGAGGGATCAGCAAAATATCTCGTATATACACGTAACCAACTTAACGGATTTCTCCCAAATGATCGTCCAACGAGAGAAAAGTTAATGGGAAAGTTGAATTTAAAGAATATTGGCATAGTTACAAAATTTATGGAGAACAATCTTACCGATACCCTTGAGCGTCTAATAAGAATCAATGTCTTTTACCAAGTGTATCAATGGAGATGCCAGTATTGCGGGCATATGAATTCTCGTAGTTTTGATGGCATGAAAATTACGAATAGCTGTGAAATATGTAGTAGGACTCACTTTGCGCCAATTGATCTTGAATGGACATATCAACTTAATGATTTTGTTTATCGGTGCTTGACCAAACATGATGGTCTACCCGTGTTGTGGGTGTTGGGATTTTTGCAAGATAGGCCTCTCAGTGGTAGCTTTTGGTATCTTCCGGAAGTCGACTTGTATGAGAAATACGATGAGTCAGAACAGAAGAATGAAATAGATATCTTATGCATACATGGCGGTAACTTTTATGCGGCTGAGGTAAAATTCAGTGCTTCTCTTTTTATAAGTAAAACCGATAAAGTGGATAATTTTGTAAAAGAGATCAATATAATTCAACCAGATATTGCCCTGTTAGCGTTTGAACGATATTGCGAATCGGAAGAAGATGCCGATGCTACGAAAGCGTCTTTAAATAAGATAATTGATAGCATAAGAAAGCGCATAGGTACTTATATCAAGTTAGAAATAATTGTTGCCTCTGATGTTGAAGGATTTAATGAGCATCCCGCCGACTTAGGATGGTTCGGAAGACGCACCCACAGTATGGACAGAGCATGAACGATTGATCACACAAATAGTCGTTTCGGGTTCGGGGAGCACTTCGTAATTGCAACAGAGCGGGGCGGATCATGCTAACCATTTGAATAAGGCTTAAAACGCGGTTATTTTTAGTTTTAGCTACTAGGTTTATAAACGGAGAATAGAGCCATCACAAACAAAAAGAACAACCATAATCCCAGCGGAAATCCAAGCCGTTATGGTACTGATAACCCGTACCCACTGTCGCAGATGAAGACTGAGCTGGTGTGGGAGGGGAAGTATGATGAGTACGGCAACCGGCGGGAAGTGGCCGGGGGTGCAATGCCGTTGCAGCGTATCGAGACGGTTGAATAGTGGAATATCAACCATTATATGGTGAATATTCCACCATTTTTCGCCCCCACTTGGGCGGCGCTGGCCGAATCACCGAATCTTGCCAGGCGGCCGCCGGATTTAGGTTTATGGGATGGAGGGGTAATCAAGGCCGGACGGTCACATGAGCGACATCTTCACTTCATAGACACCGCCGATCACCACGTACTCATCTTCGCCCTTGAGCATGCCGGGCAGCAAGCGGGTAAAGAAAAAGATTTTCGACAACGGTACGTCGGCCTCCAGGATGTAGTCGCCAAACTCGTCGGCGCGCTCGCGGCAAGCGGTAAAGGAGTTCAGGTTATTCAGCAGTACAATGCACTCGCGTCGGCCGGTCTTTTCCAATACTTCATATTCATCGAGCCGGTTAACGCCGCGGTACAGACGCAGGTGTTTCTGGTTTGTAAACTGTCGCGCCAGCTCTTCCTGGCAATAGGTATAAAGCAGGTCCAGTTGTGCCTCCAGGGCATTGGTGCTGTACAGGCCGGTTGCGCGCGCCTCCAGATAACTGCGATAGGCATCACCGCCCGAGTCTTGCAGCGGTCCGTTGTGGTAACGCGGCAGCAGCCCAAAGCGCGATTCCACCCATCCCTTGAGCACCGCACCCTCGCGGCTGTTCGGGTCAAAGTGCCAGCCGCGCGCCATGCGCAGATAGTCGGCCTTGTGACGCTTGTGACGCGAGTCTTTATTCCATCCCGCATCTTCCAGCGAGTCGAGGCGGAAGTGGACCGTCATGTAGTCCGTGAACAGCCGTGCCCGCGCCGCGGGCTCGTTGAGCGCGTCCAATAGCGGGAACAATTCTCGATGCAGTGCCTGTACGCCGTCGATCATCAATGCCGTCGGATGGCGTTGAAAAGTCAGGCTGCCGAGTATCACCGCGGGGAGGTTGCAGCGGTTGATGGGCACGCGTGCGGCAGCAGGAAGGGAGGGCGGTTGGGCATCGCACGTCGTGCCGACCCGTTTGTTATCAACCCCACAGTCAACATCATTTTGTCGTACATGCGACGCCGGGTCGGTGTCTTTGCTGTTCAAAATATCTCCTAAAAACAGATAGATAGCTGATATATCCGAATATGGCACGGTGCTTGCAAAACAGAGCAGTAAGCAAGACTGACTCTGTATCCCGTCTAAGGAGAACTGAAATATGGCAACACGTCAATGTGCAATTTATGGCAAGGGTGGTATCGGCAAGTCCACCACGACCCAGAACCTGGTGGCCGCGATGGCGGAGCTCGGTAAGAAAGTCATGATCGTGGGTTGCGACCCCAAGTCCGACTCCACCCGTCTGATGCTGCATGCCAAGGTTCAGAATACCATTATGGAAATGGCGGCCGAGGCCGGGAGTATCGAAGATCTGGAGCTGGAAGACGTACTCAAGGTGGGTTACGGCAACGTCAAGTGCGTCGAGTCCGGCGGCCCGGAGCCCGGCGTAGGTTGCGCCGGCCGCGGTGTGATCACCGCCATCAATTTTCTGGAGGAGGAGGGCGCCTACGATGAAGACCTGGACTTCGTGTTTTACGATGTGCTGGGCGACGTGGTGTGCGGCGGCTTCGCTATGCCCATCCGCGAAAACAAGGCCCAGGAGATCTACATTGTGGTCTCGGGCGAGATGATGGCCATGTATGCCGCCAACAATATCTCCAAGGGTATCCTCAAGTATGCCAAGTCCGGCAGCGTACGTCTGGCCGGCCTGATCTGTAACTCCCGCAACACCGATAAAGAATTGGAGTTGGTCGAGGCCCTGGCGGAAAAGCTTGGCACTAGAATGATCCATTTTATTCCGCGTGACAACGCGGTGCAGCGCGCCGAGATCCGGCGTATGACCTGCATTGAATACGATCCCAAGGCCAAGCAGTCCGATGAATATCGCCAGTTGGCTCAAAAGATTATCGACAATAAGAACCAGGTGATCCCGACGCCGATCACCATGGACGAGCTGGAAGGCCTGTTGATGGAATTCGGCATCCTGGAAGAGGAAGACGAAAGCATCGTCGGCAAGACAGCCGAAGAGGAAGTGGCGGCGGGCAGCGCCTGACCGTTATTCGATGGCCCGTATACATCTACAGATCTGTGATGGCAATGACAAGAGAAACGACTTATGAGCGCAATGACACGTAAAGAGACCGAGGCCCTTATCCAGGAGGTGCTTGAGATCTACCCCGAAGAGGCACGCAAGGACCGCGTGGAGCATCTGGCGGTCAATGGTTGCAGCCCGGGACAAGCTGAGAAGTGCATCATCTCGAACAAGAAGTCCCTGCCCGGGGTGATGACCGCCCGTGGTTGTGCTTATGCCGGTTCCAAGGGCGTGGTCTGGGGACCGGTCAAGGACATTATCCACGTCTCCCACGGCCCCGTGGGGTGCGGACAGTATTCCCGCGCCGGGCGCCGCAACTACTACACCGGGACCGTCGGTGTGAATACCTTCGGCACCATGAACTTCACCTCGGATTTCCAGGAAAAGGATATCGTCTTTGGTGGTGACAAGAAGCTGGGCAAGCTTATCGATGAGATCGAAAGCCTGTTTCCCTTGAGCAAGGGCATTACCATCCAGTCTGAATGCCCCGTCGGCCTTATCGGTGACGATATCAGCGCGGTGGCCAAGGAGAAGTCCAAGGAATTAAACAAGACCGTGGTGCCCGTGCGCTGCGAGGGCTTTCGCGGCGTGTCCCAGTCGCTGGGGCATCACATCGCCAACGACTCCATACGCGATTGGGTGTTGGGCGCCCGCGACGATGATAACAGCTTCGAGGCCACCCCCTATGACGTGGCCATCATCGGCGATTACAACATCGGCGGTGACGCCTGGGCCTCGCGCACCCTGCTGGAGGAAATGGGGTTGCGCGTGGTCGCCCAGTGGTCCGGTGACGGCACCCTGTCTGAGATCGAGCTTACTCCCAAGGTCAAACTCAACTTGCTGCACTGCTACCGCTCCATGAACTACATCTCCCGGCACATGGAAAAGAAGTACGGCATTCCGTGGATGGAATACAACTTCTTCGGCCCGACCAAGATTGAGGAAGGCCTGCGCAGGATCGCCGCGTTTTTTGACGACAAGATCAAGCAGGGCGCCGAGCGCGTGATTGAAAAGTACAGGCTGGAATGCACGGCGGTGATCGAAAAATACCGCCCGCGCCTGGAAGGCAAGAAGGTGATGTTATACGTCGGTGGTCTGCGTCCGCGTCACACCATCGGCGCCTACGAAGATCTGGGCATGGAGATCGTTGGAACCGGCTACGAGTTCGGCCACGACGACGATTACGACCGCACCCTGAAGGAGGCGGGTGACGCCACTCTGCTGTACGACGATCTCACCGGCTATGAATTTGAGGAGTTCGTCAAGCGCATACGGCCGGATCTGATCGGCGCCGGAGTCAAGGAGAAGTATCTATTCCAGAAGATGGGAATTCCGTTCCGCCAGATGCACTCCTGGGATTACTCGGGGCCCTATCACGGCTATGACGGCTTCGCCATATTTGCCCGTGACATGGACATGACCTTGAACAACCCTTGCTGGTCGCAGCTCACGGCGCCCTGGAAGCGCGAGCAACAGCAAGGTGGCGAGTAAGTGATGCGTACTTAATGCGTCGCTGCTAAACCCTAACCCAATGCAACCGTAGTCCACGAATTCGTGGTGCGGCAGGAAAGTTACCATGAGCCAGAATGTAGACGACATCAAGCCCAGTTATCCCTTGTTCCGGGATGACGACTACAAGGAGAGCCTCGCCAGAAAGAGGGCGCTGTTCGAGGAATGTCATCCTCAGGAGAAGATCGATGAGGTCTTTAAGTGGACCACCACCGAGGAGTACCAGGAACTGAACTTCAAGCGCGAGGCCCTGACCATCGATCCGGCCAAGGCCTGCCAGCCGTTGGGAGCGGTGCTGTGCGCCCTGGGCTTCGAAAAGACCCTGCCCTATGTGCACGGCAGTCAGGGTTGCACGGCCTATTTCCGGACCTATTTCAACCGCCACTTCAAGGAGCCCATTGCCTGCGTATCCGACTCCATGACTGAGGACGCGGCAGTGTTCGGCGGCCAGAAGAACATGATCGCCGGGCTGGCAAATGCCAAGGCCTTGTACAAGCCGGACATGATCGCCGTATCCAGCACCTGTATGGCAGAGGTGATCGGCGACGATCTCAACGGCTTCATCGGCAACGCCAAGCATGCAGGTAGCATCCCCGAGGATTTTCCCACGCCGTTTGCGCATACGCCGAGTTTCGTCGGCAGCCACACCGCCGGTTGGGACAACATGTTGGAGGGAATTCTGCGCTACTTCACCCTGAACCACATGGAAGACAAAGAGGCCGGCAGTAATGGTAAGCTCAACATCGTGCCGGGCTTCGAGACCTATCTCGGTAACTTCCGCGTCATCAAGCGTATGTTGAACGAGATGGGCGTGGATCACAGCCTTCTCTCTGATCCCTCCGAGGTGCTGGATACACCGGCCGATGGCGAGTATCGCATGTACGCCGGCGGTACCACGCAGGCCGAAATCAAGGACGCGCCCAATGCCATCGATACCCTGTTATTGCAGCCCTGGCAATCGGACAAGACCAAAAAATATGTCAAGAATACCTGGCACCACAAGGCGAGCGAAATCAACATCCCTATGGGTCTGGCTTGGACCGACGAATTCCTGATGCAGGTCTCGGCGCTTACCGGCAAGCCCATTCCGGCGTCCCTGGAAAAAGAGCGCGGCC
>ENA-ORDP01001517-ORDP01001517.1-marine-sediment-metagenome-genome-assembly--contig:-NODE-1517-length-12562-cov-3.811066_pt1 | contig 12562 bp, 8 predicted proteins | sample MGYA00248627_ERZ508539 | MGnify/ENA primary metagenome ERZ508539 (study PRJEB26208, sample SAMN05571518) | marine sediment metagenome | biome: deep sea; feature: Hydrothermal vent; material...
GTCAAATTCGCGGTCGAGGCGCTCCTGGATAATTTCCATGTGCAGCAATCCCAGAAAGCCACAACGGAAACCGAATCCCAGTGCCAGCGAAGACTCCGGCTCAAAAGTCAGCGATGCGTCATTGAGCTGTAGCTTTTCGATGGCCGTACGCAGCTCTTCATAATCGTCGGCATCGGTAGGGTAGATACCTGCAAAAACCATGGGTTTTACATCTTCAAACCCGCCAATAATCATAGTACAGGGATTTTCCACATGGGTAATGGTATCGCCCACTTTTACCTCTTTGGAGGTTTTTATTCCCGAGATAATATAGCCCACATCGCCGGTGTACAGCATCTTCCGCGGTTCCTGTTTCAGCCGGAGGACACCAATTTCATCGGCATTATACTCTTTGCCCGTGTTGACAAATTTAACCCGGTCGCCTTTTTTAATTTCGCCATTGAAAATCCGGAAATAAGCAATGATTCCGCGGAAAGAGTTGAAAACGGAATCGAAAATCAGCGCCTGCAACGGCGCGTTGGGATCGCCTTCCGGTGAAGGAACTTTGCTGACAATAACTTCCAGAATTTTATCGACACCGTATCCTGTTTTGCCACTGGCTTCTATGATATCTTCGTAATCGCATCCCAGCATGTCCACAATCTGGTCTTTTACCTCATCGGGCATGGCATTGTCCAAATCCATTTTGTTCAGTATGGGAATAATTTCCAAATCGTGTTCAATTGCGAGATAGAGATTTGAAATGGTCTGTGCCTGAATGCCTTGTGTAGCATCAACTACGAGCAGCGCACCTTCGCAGGCGGCAATGGAGCGCGAAACTTCATAAGAAAAATCCACATGTCCGGGGGTGTCGATGAGGTTCAGGACGTATTTTTTGTCATCCTGCTCATAATCCATCTGAATAGCATGACTTTTTATGGTAATGCCTCTTTCTCTTTCCAAATCCATATCGTCCAGCACCTGAGCCTGTGCATCGCGCTTCGACACGGTTCCCGTGAACTCCAGTAGTCTGTCGGCTAAAGTGCTCTTGCCGTGATCGATATGTGCAATAATGCAAAAATTTCTTATGTTTTCCATGAAGCGCAAAAGTACGAAATTAACATTACCGGTACAAGCGGACACTTGCGTCTATAATGTTCTTAAAACCTGAATTCCACCGGGTCTTTTCCATCCTCAATAGGGTAGTGGCCTTTGTAAACATTTCCCAAAAGACCGTCAATGGAAATTTTATCGCCTACGTGAAAAATATCCTCGTTTAGCTGGCAATATTTTTTGTCTTCGTTCACCAGCAATCCTGTACAGTTTACCACCGAGGTCTTGCTCAGCCTGACGGCAGTTACGGCAGCATGCGAGGTGGCTCCACCTTTTGCGGTAAGCAGGGCATCGGTTTCGAATATCATGCCTATATCATCGGGCACTGTGTCAGGCCGAAGCAGGACGACCGCTTCTTTCGGAAATTTTTTGTGGATCAAGTTTATGTCTTCCATGTCGATAGCCACACGTCCGTTAAGCGCTCCGCCACCAATGCCGATGCCTCTGCCGGAGAGTTTCATCTTGTCAACGGGTGTTTTAAAACGTTTGATACTTTGGAAAGAAGCCATATCCATATCGCGGATTTGTAAAATATACAAATCATCCGGATCTTCTGACTCAAAGGTAAACTCAATTTCCTGTGGATTATAGCCCAGGTTCTCAGTAAGTTCTACAGCAATAGCGTGGAGCTTTTTGTATAATTTAGGATGTCTTTCTTCGAGAGAAATCATCTCTTCCCTGTCGCCCTGTTTTTGAGATTCGCTTACGGGATAAGGATTTACCAATCCGGCCACAATATCTTCTCCCTGGCTACGGAAGGTATAATCACCATAAAGGTGTACGCCTTGTTGTGTGTTTTTGGGGTTTTGTGTAAAAACCACCCCGCTGCCGGAGCTGCTCTTTTTGTTTCCGAAAATCATTTGCTGGATAATTACGGCAGTTCCCCATTCGTCGGCAATTTGCAGATGTTCGCGATAGACAATGGCGCGTTCGGAGGACCATGATTCGAAGACGAGGTTTACAGTTTTCATAAGTTGCCTGAAAACATCTTCTTCAAAGAAAATATCAGAATCTTTTAGTTTTTGTTTATAGGCATAAGCCATCTCGCGCATGATGGCCGGAGGGAAATCTCCCTTTTGGCTAATATTGGTTTTTTCTTTGAAACCGTTTATGATTTCGTCGAATTCATCGCGGGTCAGGCCGAAAGCCATTCCCCAGCTCTGCAACAACCGGCGGTAAGAGTCCCATGCCGACCATTCAAATCCGGGTTGCCTGCTGAGACTTTCGGTAATTTCATCGTTCATGCCCACATTCAAAATCGTATCCATGGCTCCCGGCATTGAGATAGCTGTGCCGGAACGAACAGACAAAAGAAGCGGATTCTTGGGATTTCCAAATTGTCTCGCTGCTACTTTTTCAACTTTTTTCAGGTGCTGTCTGATCATATCATTCATCTCCTTCCGCAATTCGGCATGACCGACAATGGCCGAATGGCGCCGGAAAATTTCGGTTGTAAGCACAAAACCGGGAGGAACAGGAAAACCGGCCATTCGCAGAATTTTTAAATGATAAGCTTTCGACCCCAAAAATACCTGGTTATCAAGATCGGGATTGGCATGTGCCAGCCGGGCAATGATTAAATCGGAATTGTATGACATGACCTCTTTTATCATGGCCGGGGGAAGGTTGTCGGCCATCTCTCGCAGCGACTCAAGAATTTTTAAAACAAAATTGTCTAACGGTTGCATCAAAAAGGCTTCGGCAATGGCATCACGGTAAAATTTTTCCGAAACTTTGTTTATTAACTCCTGCCTCTTTTTTTCGCTCAGTTTATGCTCTTTGTCAAACAGTTGCAGAATGACGATATTCAGAGGAATTTCATAGGTTTTCAGAAAATATTTTATCAGGGTTTTCTTCACATTGTCAGCCACAAACTGGAAAATATTGATGTACTGGTCAAAAGAGAAACTCTGAGAAACCAAACTGTATTTCAACATCAGCAGATTCGAGTTAAAGCTCTGGTTTGTAATACCATCCAGGTCAAGACCATCTCTGAAATAGTTGAGAATAACATAAATATTTCGCAGCGTTTTCCCTGAAATATAGTTCAGGTTGATGTTTTCGACCACCTTTTCCATAAGCCGTGTGGCCACTTTTTCCAACCTGAAAGTGAGACCGAGTGCTTCAAATTTTGGCTCGCGGTAAACACCGTACATCGACGGAATGCCGATAGCAATATGGCGTTTGTGATAAATATTTTCCCAGCTTTGACTTGGCTTGGGATTGAAGATAATCTCCTTCAGGTGTTTCATAAAGTTGTAAATCAGCTTTAGCGAACTTTCAATATCATCATTGTCAAGCGCTACTTTTAAGCGGTCGATATCTTTGTCGGGAATGTAGGAATAGCGTTTTAATAAGTTGATAATGTCAACGGTTTCGAAAGAATACTTCTCTTTAAGAAAAGCATACAGTGTACGAATGTCGCGCAGACGTACCAAATCTTTGTCATTTCCGCCGGGAAGTTGCGACAGCAGGTTTTCAAAATCCTGTTCCACAAGCGACAAAACTTCCAGGGGCGTACTGCTGCTAAGTGCACAAAGTTTTCTAACCATTTTGTGGACAGGTGCATACCATGGGCTTTTTTTATCGATGCTGTTGTAAACATTTTGCGGCAGTGCATCCTTCAGATTTTTTAGTTTGCCATCGTACCAAAATTGAAAAATACGGTATGTCAGGTCAATAAGTGTATTGTTGCTTTCGGTATGCACCTGCTTGCGCAGAAAATGGATAAGTTTGTCATCGCGGCGCGAAATTTCATCCATGGTAGTGGTAACTTTTCTGATTTCACCCTCGGCGCCGATTTCGTTGAAATAGACCGGAAAAATACGTGTCAGCTGTTTTACCTTTTTGTAAAAAGGAGCAATGTTTGAGTTTAAAATTTTAGTGATCTCGCGTTGAAAAAGATCGGTATCGCTGAGGAAAATACCTCCCAGTTTCAGGTTCACAATAAGAGCCGAAAGCAAATTTTCCATTTCCGACTGCGAGTATTCAATAAGGTCAAGCCAAACCCGGATATTTTTAATGTGATTTTCGTTGATGTGCAGTTGCCAGTCTTCGTTAACGTAAACCACTCCAGGTGTCTCAAATCCAAAATTTATAAGCTTGTCTTCCAAATGGTTGATAAGCATTTTTTGGTCGGAATGGTCGATGTCGATAACTTTCTTCCCAACCGTAAGCAAAATATCAAGGACCGCAGAAGTGTGTTCCTCTTTAAGGCCTTCGAGATAGTGGAACAGCTGGTCGATAAAGGCAGTAATATCCTCTTCTTCAATCTCTTTCATGGTCTGTACCAGCATTTTATTTAGCCGCCAAATGAGCCGTTCTTTCTGATCCTGCATGCCCTGCAGATGGAGCAGGTAAAAAATGAAATAGAACTTTTCGATAAAAGTTGGAAAAAGTTCAATGGTTTGTGCAAACCGTTCACCCACCTGGTCAAAATCGGGCATGGTATCTGCCATTTTTTGCCAGTTTCCCAGCCGGTTAAGGTCGTAACGTAGTTTTTCGAAATAGGGTTTTCCGATTTCCCTAATCAGAAGAGATTTGTCGATTTTTAGCGACTCTTTCTTTTGTTCAATCCAATCCTCTACGCAGCTGTCGTTTTCCCAGAAATCGATGATGGCTTCATAAATATTACGTATCAGTTGCAAAACTAATGACCGGAAACGGCCGTCTGTTGCAATTTCTTTCACATAACGCTTAAAATATCTCGAAGCTTCAATATAGCTTTCTTTGTTTTTGGCGAAACTTTCATGCAGGGTCTGGTAACAATTCAGGAGAGTCTCCTGAAAATCTTTTTTCTCGTTGTGCAATTTTTGTGTAAATTCCAGCAGTGTGCGGAGAATAAAGGTTTTGAGGTAAGTGTTAACCTGTTGGTCATTGAGCAGATTTTCGAGAAGTTGCAGCGGAACACGAAAGGCTTTTTCAGGCTGGTCGAGAGCGATATAAAACCAGTAATCAGTGATAAGAATTTTTCGCAGCTCTTCAATAACAAATTTTTTATTGCTAAAAGGATGCTGGTATTCAATTACGCAATCGTTTGCACGTTTGTGTATTCCGTAGTACTTTTTTGATATGTCTATAAACGCTTGATACTCAGTAGGTATTTTTATATCTCGATAACGCGTTTCGGCCAGATTGGCTTCGAGGGCTTTTGATATGAATTTTTTTTCCATAGCTTTAAAATCTGTAGTGATTTTTTTCTCCTTTATTTGGTATTTTTGCACCAATGGATAATGACAAATGTAAGGCTTATTATTAAAAAATACTCTTGATAAATTAAATTAAAAACTAAAACCATGACAAAGATTAAAATTGGTATCAATGGATTTGGGCGTATCGGAAGAAACGTTTTCAAAATTGCCTTTGAAAGAGATAATTTGGAAGTAATTGGTATCAACGATATTACCGACACCAAGACACTTGCACATTTGTTAAAGTATGACTCAACTCAGGGAAGATTCAATGGGACGGTTCAGCATGACGAAGGCGCATTAATTGTAAACGGGCTTAGCGTTCCTGTTACTGCCGAACGCTCTCCGTTAGAAATCAAATGGGCAGAAACTCCTGACGTGGTTATTGAGTCAACCGGAATTTTCCGTCAGAAAGAGAGTAACAAAGGCGGTTATGGCGATCACCTGAAAAACGGAGCTAAAAAAGTTATCCTGACGGTGCCTGCCAAAGACGAAATTGATAACATGATTGTCCTCGGCGTTAATGATAATGATTTGCGCGATGAGGATGAATGTGTTTCCAATGCCAGTTGCACCACCAATTGCCTGGCACCTATTGTCAAAGTTCTGAACGACAGGTTTGGTATTGAAAACGGTTTGATGACTACCATTCACTCTTACACCAACGACCAGCGGATTTTGGATGCACCTCATTCCGATTTGAGAAGAGCCCGCTCGGCTGCCATTTCACAAATTCCTACTACTACCGGCGCTGCCAAAGCTGTTGGGAAAGTTATTCCTGATATGGCCGGCAAGCTGGATGGCCTTGCTATCAGGGTTCCCACGCCAACCGGTTCGCTGGTTGACCTTGTGGTAAACCTGAAAACAGAAGCTTCCAAAGATGAAATTAATGCAGCCATGAAAGAAGCTGCCGAAGGTCCGATGAAAGGGATCCTGGAGTATTGCGAAGACCCCATTGTTTCGGTTGATGTCATTCACAACAACCACTCCTCTATTTATGATGTTGAATCGTTGATGGTTCAGGGGAAAACCGTAAAAGTTCTTTCCTGGTACGATAACGAATGGGGCTATTCTACACGCGTTGTTGATCTTATTGAGAAAATGCTGGATTAGTAGTAAAGCTAATAAATGCTTTATCTAATTCCAAGTAAAGATAATCATAGGTAATTTAAGTTAATAATTTTTGAATGATAAGGGGTTGACGACCGGCCAACCCCCTTTTTTTGGGTTAAGATAATCTGTTTCTTTAACCAGGTAATGAATTATTCTCCAACCGATCAAGGCATTTTAACGGGCGGATAATCGCTAATATTAACTTTTGGAATATGAGCCCCGTATTGTTTATTGATGGCATCGATAAAGTAATTGGCAACAACAGCATTCCCTTGTGGCGTCAGGTGAACACCATCGAGCGAAAACAAATTTCCGGTAATAAACTTGGTGGTGAAGTGTACACCGTCAACAGTTAATCCCCCGTGTTCAATGTTTTTCAATATACTGTTAAAATCAACAAAAGCAAGATTGTATTTCTTGGCCAGACTTAACATCTCTGCATTGTAACTACTGGTAGCCTGTTTCACTTTTTGAATTTCACTTTCCGTAAGAACGTATTGATCGGGAACAGGTTTCTGCGTACCCCAATAAGCACATTTCAGCGAATCGGTAGGCAGTTCAAGCATTACCAGCTCATCACTTTTTATTTGCCTGATTTTCAAATACGACAAGCTGTCGGGCAACGGCATGGAAGGATCGGAAATGACCATGGGATTGGCGCCGGCCTTAAATTCGATCCGGTAAGGTAATCCCATGAGTTTCATGGCTCCGTTATACTTTGCATAGGCAGCATTCAACTGACCGGCCTGCGTTTGATTCAGTACGATAGGATCATAAGGAATGGTGTTGAAGTACGGAATAGAAGTTATATCGGGAATATCAGCAATAACACCTTCACCCGTCAATGAAACGAGGTATTTTACAGCTGCATCGATACTGGCTTTAAAACCGACGCCAACAGCTCCGGCCATGGGCGTAATAGCGCCGCCAACGCCTCCTGAAGCGGCATATCCGAGCACATCGTTGTTACCAATCCACAGGCTGAAAAACGTCGGGTGTACTTTTGCCGCATAATTTAGTAATGTATCCGCAGGACTATAAGCAATTCTGCCAAAATATGGATTTCTATAGGCCAGTCCGGGGCCAAACAAGTCTGTTACTTTAATTCCGGGAATTCCAAGGTTGTTATAAGGGCCATTCGCAGCTACCGAAGTTGAAATTTCTTTCCAAAGTTCAATCTGTGTTGCCTTTGGGTTTGATGGAACCGGCGCAAGGCTTGTGTTACCCAAACAATCTTTTGAATATCCAAGTACAAATTTTGTTCTAAATGTGGGTAATCCTGAACCTTCGGAGGCGCCCACGCCATCTTCCGTAGGCATATAAGGAATTTTAAATTCACCTTTCATCCCTACTTTTTTCATTTGTTGTGCCAGAATGTTTGCCCATCCGTATTTTTGCCCTGAAATGTACAAAGCGCCATTGGCGTATCCTGCCGTCAGTGAATTCCCCACAGCCACGTAACTCGTGAAGTTTGCACTACCGGCTCCGGGTGTAAAATTGTCAACGGTAGGCTTACAGGAAGCCACAAAGAAAAGTGTTATTAAAAGGTATATTATTTTAGTGTATTTTTTCATGATATTTTACTTTTTAAATGAATTAAAAATGATAACTAATTCCTAATCCGGGAACTACCGTATTGGTCTTGTAATAACCTACGGCATTGGCAGGCAGATAATTCATTTTCGAGTTTTGTCCAAAAAGCTGTATAAAGGATGCGTCAATGCTCAATCCTTTAACAGGCAAGTACGAAACCCCAAGGGTATATGCAAAAGTATTGAGCGTAACGGTTTCGGGTGAGAAATAATCCTTGTTGGCAGGAGATGTTTCATAATAAGCCCCGGCGCGAAGTAGCAATTTATCAGACACTTTATACTGAACCCCGATTCGCGGTATCCAGTTGTCTTTATACAACCGCGGACTAATTGAATTCAACAGTTGCGGATTAGTCTTAAACTTAAAAGATAAAGAATCATATACACTCCACCTGACCCAGTCTAATTCGGCAGCGAGCAGTACTTTTTTTGTTACCCGATAAGCTACGCCGATGTCAAGATTGGAGGGGAGAGGAAGGCTGGAACTAAAGTGGTTAGTGGCAGGGATCATGGCGCTGAGCGCATCGGGAACATGAAATGTGGCGTCTCCGTTTTTAATATCCATATTAATTCTTGAGCGATAGGTAACGCCTACTGACCATTGGTCAGAAGCTTTGTAATGTGCTCCCACATTAAACCCGAAGCTATGCGCTTTTCCATTTAAATGCACGCCGGAGTTACCGCTGTAGTTCAACGCCCGGTTCATGTCAACGCTACCCGATACAAAAACCAGTCCGGCACCAATACCGAATTTATCTCCCATTTTAATGGAAACGGTTGGCTGAAAATAAACGGCCTGAAGTGAAATGTTCTGAATTAAATATTTCAAAGCCCAGTTACTGTTCCATTTCTCTGCACTGCCATAAGGCGTATAGATGGCAAATCCCACAGCAATATTTTTACTAACTTTTCCCGCTACATAAAAATAAAAGGGTGTTCCCACAGGATTGTCCGTCCGGGCAATGTAATCACTCTCGTACTTCTCGAAAGTAACGTTTGCAAAAATGCCACTTCCACCCAAATCAAACCCAAACTTTCCTTTCATAAAAGACAGGGCTCCTGGATTATAAAACATAGAACTCACACCAAATTGGAGAGGTGCTCCTATCAATCCCATCCCTGTTTGTTTATTGCCTTCGAGGCGCACCTGGTAACCACCGGCAAAAGCGGTCGCCGATATAAAAACCAACGCCATTACAAAAAACATACTAATTTTCTTCATAGGTATATAGGTTTAAATGAACAATGATTCGCAATAATTACTGAGAATAAAAGATGTATATTGAGTAGAACCAAGTGTTTTGGGGGTTTAACCCCGGAATATCAGGAATTTCAGAAAAAATCTCCCTGCTGTGTGTTTTGAAAAAGACATGTTATTTTTTACAAAATACATATTTTATTTATTATTTAATGTGCTTTCTTTTCATAAATATGAGTCACTTTTCCCTGTATTTATGCTCTCTTTCCGTAAGTTAACACAACCTCTTTTTACTCATACTAAAATAAAATCTTATTGTTTAACGACAGATTTCTTAAAAAGTTTGTTTTTTTTTCACAAAAAAGGCTGAAACTTATTATTTATACTGGTTTTAAAAAAGAAAGCGGCAGCGTTAATGGACAAAAGGCAGGATTTTCAGCAGGCTTGAAAAGCAAACTTAACATGTAAAAAGAGTTTAAATTTCTCCATTTAGCACTTTCCAGGCCAGTTCGGGTTGGAAGCCTTTCTGCACAGCATAACGCACCAACTTATTTTGTCGGGTAAATTCGTCTTCGGCTTTTACCTCTTTGGCAGACAATATGGCTTTGAGGGTGTTGATATACTCCTCCTCTTCAATTTCACTGAGACCTATTTGAATAAAGAGATCGGGAATTTGTTTTTGCTTTAATGCATAGGAAATTTTGTTTCTGCCCCATTTGTTGTGTCGCAGTTTGCCTATGGCAAAAGCTTTTACAAAACGCTCTTCGTTGATATAATTCTCAGCTTTGAGGATGCGTATAATTTCCTCCAGCGTCTCTCCGGTAGCCTTCCACTGTATCAATTTTGTTTTCATATCAAAAATACTACGTTCCTGATAGGCACAATAATTCCGGGCTTTTTCCAACAGGTATTCGGGTGGCGGCGGTGTCATGGTTTTTGTTTTAAAATTAGTGTAGTCGAAAGTACAAAAAAATTCCGGAAATGATAATAAAACTACCGGGATAGTTTTATTTTTTGTTGGATATATATCTTATTTCCAGGTTTCAAAACGAAATCCCATTTTGGAAAAGTGTTCCAGATAACGCGGCAAAGCATACAACATATTTTTTTCCGCTTTTACACTGTCGTGAAAAACAACAATACTACCCCGGCTTGTTTTGCTTATGGCAATATCAAGGCAGTCTTTCTTTGCCGTATCGGGATCAAAATCGTAAGTTACCACCGACCACATCACCAACTGGTAATTTTTTTTCAGGTATTTCATTTGCGAAGGCCGTATTTTGCCGTAAGGCGGCCTGAAAAATCGCGATCTCACCAGTTTATTGCAGGCATCAACATCTTCAAAATATAGATCATCCGGGGTCCGCCAGCCATTAATGTGATGGTAGCTGTGGTTACCAATTAAATGACCCGCATCAATAACCTGATGAAACGTTTGAGGATAGCTGTGCACATTGTTTCCCACACAAAAAAAGCAGGCTTTGGCATCAAATTGCGAAAGAATATTCAGTACTTTTGGCGTGATGTCCGGATGAGGTCCGTCATCAAAGGTGAGGTAGATAGCATCGTTTGTAACAGGCACGTTCCAAAGAAGTTCAGGAAATAAACGATGAAAAAATGTTGGCGTCTGAAATTTCATTTGATAGCAAAGATAAGGTCTTAACAAAGACAAATAACATTAACTGATAAATTAAAAATTATGAAACGACTTGTATTGGTTAGGCATGGCGAAAGTATCTGGAATAAGGAAAACCGTTTTACGGGATGGACTGATGTCCCTCTTTCGGAGCAAGGCATTAAAGAAGCAAAAAAAGCAGGACAGACTCTGAAAAAAGAGGGATTTCAGTTCCGGCTGGCTTACACTTCTTACCTGACCCGCGCAATAAAATCACTCTGGTTAATACTGGAAGAGATGGATTTGATGTGGATTGAAGAGCGTAAAAACTGGCGACTCAACGAAAAACATTACGGCAATCTGCAAGGGTTGAATAAAGCTGAAACCGCTAAAAAATTCGGTGACGAAAAAGTGTTAATGTGGCGCCGTAGTTTTGATATTCCACCCGAACCATTATCCAATGATGACAAAAGAAATCCCCGTTTTGATCCACGGTATGCCAATCTTACCCATGAAGAACTTCCTTTGACGGAGTCATTGAAAGAGGTGATTGAGCGTATGTTGCCTTACTGGGAAAGCGAAATTAAACCTTCACTGAAAGAACAGGGCGATTTGCTGGTAGCTGCCCACGGAAACAGCTTGCGTGCCCTTGTCATGCACCTGAAAGGAATGAGCAAAGAGGAAATTATTAAATTCAATATCCCAACGGGCATTCCTTACATTTTTGAATTTGATGATGATATGAACTTTGTAAAAGACTATTTCCTCGGCGACCCGGAAGAGGTGAAAAAGCTGATGGAAAAGGTGGCTAACCAAGCTAAAGGGAAATAATAATTTTTTGGTTTTGTATCGGGCAAACAGACCCGATACAAAATTATTATTTTTACTTCATGCGCTAATTTTAAACCGGAAACATAGCCATACCTGCTTCTAAAAACAAATTTCTACATGTCCAAAACCTGGATTATCCCTGACATACACGGTTGTATAGCCACACTCGAATTGATGGTAGAACAACAAATCAAGCCGGAGAAAACCGATCGTATGATTTTTCTCGGCGATTATATCGACCGCGGACCGGATAGTAAAGGTGTTGTTGATTTCATTATGAAACTGCAGGAGGATGGTTACAACATTTCGGCGCTCAAAGGAAACCACGAAGATTTCTGTGTGAAAGCATGGGAAGCGGATAAAAACAGGGAAAGCTTTATCGGGATAAAAACCAAATCATATCCTCAAAAAGAATGGGAATTAAACGGCGGAATACAAACGCTGGAAAGTTTCGGCGCTATCTGGCCATCTGAAATTCCTGAAAAATATATCCGTTGGATGGAGTCGTTGGAATACTTCGTGGAAACCGAAAAATTCATTGCCGTCCACGCCGGCCTGAACTTTAACCTCGATGATCCTTTCAGCGATACACGTTCCATGTTATGGATAAGAGAATTCCGGGTAAAACCTGAAAAAATAAACAATAAAATCCTTGTTCACGGCCATAACCCTGTCAATCTGGAACTTATCGATATGACGATCCGTAAAGAAAATCCGGATTTTATTGATTTGGATAATGGTATTTACGTAAACAACGTACCCGGTTACGGTAATCTCGTCGTACTGGAAATCAACAGCATGGAGTATAAAGTGCAAACAGTGGTGGATGAAATATACGACAACAAATCGTATTAAAAAGCCATTCCCGGAAAGATTTATCTCAAAAGAATAAATTTGCTGTCTTTTATTTCAATTCGTTCCACGAGAGCAT
>ENA-ORDP01001518-ORDP01001518.1-marine-sediment-metagenome-genome-assembly--contig:-NODE-1518-length-12541-cov-3.707913_pt1 | contig 12541 bp, 14 predicted proteins | sample MGYA00248627_ERZ508539 | MGnify/ENA primary metagenome ERZ508539 (study PRJEB26208, sample SAMN05571518) | marine sediment metagenome | biome: deep sea; feature: Hydrothermal vent; material...
CATCCAGCCCTTGTTGTTTTAAACTCTCGGCTCGCTCGATACGCCTGACAACAACGGTTACCCGGTTACCCGACTCAAGCTCACGCAACGCCAGTTGCTCACCAATGTAGCCACAACCGATTATTACAACACGTCTTGCGTTCATCCTTCACTCTCGCAACCACCACTCGGCCCAAAGGGAAATGTTCTGAATGTTAACCAGAATACACGAAATCAAGCACATACGTGCACTCACTTGACCGGGCGCAGCAGTCAATGTAGATTTAGCCCCGCTTAAGGTGTCCTTATACAGGATGAAACGGGAAGCCGGTGATATTCCGGCGCTGCCCCCGCAACGGTGATCGAGAAAAGCACGCATAAGCCACTGTGACCCACTATGGGCATGGGAAGGCGCGTGTAGCAACTGGCAAAGCCAGTACTCGTAAGCCCGGAGACCGGCCTCAGGCAATCAACCAGTGCTGCGGAGGGCGGTATGGCGGTTAGTGCCTCGATCCGACGCCCTGCACCGTTTCTAAACCTCTCCCCAATGTCCTGGCAATAACAGAATAATCTCGGGGAAGACCATGAATACACCATATTCAGCATACCTGCGCACAGGCTCAGCCTGTATCCTTATGAATCTCGCTACAACACCTTTCGCGCTGGCCGATACCGATCAGGAGCAGCAAGCCGTTATTGTTACTGCTACTCGTCTGGATGACACCGCCGAACAGGCACGTGGGTTCGTGACCGTGATTACGCGTGAAGAAATCGAGGCCAATCCGGCGCAGACGTTGCCGCAGCTATTGTCACAGCAGACCGGGGTAATCAGTCGCAGTCTGTTTGGTAACAATGGTTCACGCGCCACTGTCGATATGCGTGGCTTTGGTGCAACTTCAGGGCAGAATACCTTGATCCTGCTGGATGGTCGCCGTCTGAACGATGTTGATCTGTCTTCAATTGATTTTTCGGCCATCCCGCTACAGAACATAGAGCGCATAGAGATTATTCGTGGGGGGGGTGGTGTGCTCTATGGTGACGGCGCGGTGGGCGGTACGATCAATATCATCACCCGCACACCGGAAAAGCAGGGTTACAGCGGTTATGCAGAACTTACCGCAGGCTCCTATTCTCACAAAGAAGTTAATGCGCAGCTGGATAATGTTTCTGGCCCCTGGGCTATGCGCCTGGCATTACAGGCCATTGATTCCAACGGCTATCGTGATAACAATGATCTGCAGCAACGTAATCTGCAAGGCAATGTTCGCTATTCCGGCCAGGGGCAGGAATGGTATATGAATTTCAGCGTCGATGATCAGGAACTACGCTTACCCGCTGGCCGTACGGTACAAACAGCTATTGGCCTTAATGAACTCGAAAACGATCGCCGAGGAACAAACACTCCGAATGATTTTGCCAATCAGGATGGTTACCAGATCAGCGCGGGCACTGCTTTTGATATCAATAGTAAAACCGACGCAATCATTGATTTCGGTTACCGCAGCAAGGATCAACAGGCATTTCTTGATTTTGGTGGGGGATTTACAAGCTATATAGATACCACTCTGTCGACCTGGTCAGCTACACCTCGCATCAACCTGAGTCATAATCTATTCGGGCAAGCGGCGACCACAATCACCGGCATCGACTACTACGATTCAAGTTACGATTCTGATCGCGGCCAGGATGAATCCAGTTCACCGGTGCACAGAATTGATATGGAACAACAATCAACCGCTATCTACGTCGATACCAGTAGCAACATTACACCAGATACTTCATATAATCTGGGTGCCCGACTGCAATGGATCAGCACTGAAGCCGGAGACCAGTTTGATGGCACGGCGCCAGGTGGCATGTTTGGTAGCAAAGCACCGGACTTTGATCGATCGGACCGCGTACATATGCTGGAGGCAGGCTTACGCCATAAGTTGCAACCAGACCTGACAGTTTACACCAAGGCTGCGCGCAGTGTACGCGTTGCAACTCTTGACGAATTGTATAGTTTTTTTAACGTATTCACTCCACTAAATCCACAAACAGCCACAGGGCTGGATCTGGGTATTAACCTAAAGCGTAACGACTGGGCTGCCACTGCGAATGTATATTATCAAGAATTGAAAAATGAAATTCATTATAATCCCGGCACATTCTTAAACACTAATCTCGATCCAACCCGCCGTAAAGGCATCGAGCTTTCAGGTCACAGGCAATTGGGGCAACAACTAGCTATCAACGCAAACTATACCTATACGATTTCGGAGTTTCGTGAAGGGGAGTTTTCCGGGAATGATGTCCCACTAGTCCCACGAGAAACAGCAACAGTACAGGCAATCTGGCAAGCTACTGTTTCGACCCAAATGAGTCTGGTCGGTAACTATACCAGCAGTAAATACTTCGATAGCGATGAGACCAATGACTTTGGACAAAAAATACCCTCATATAGCTGGTTCGACGCACAAGTAAGCCACAGCATAGGCAAATGGAAGATCAGGGCTACAGTGAATAACCTGCTTGATAAGCAAGCCTATAACTATGGTGTGCGTAGTGTTTTTACTCCGGGGCGCTATAGCGCCTATCCGTTACCTGAACGCTCCTACACTGTTTCGGTTAGCGGGAAATTTTAAGGGACCTCTGGTTATTTTGTCATTGCGACGGCTGTATGGGTGCAGGAGCAGTTACCGAAGCACGAGTAGATAATAAAAGATTAAATAAGTGATTTATCCCCTCACCCCAACCCTCGGTAACTGCGTCCTGCGTTACTCTACCGGCTACTTCCCTGTAGCCGTCTCCCTAAGGGAGAGGGGGCTAATGGAATAGCGGAGACCTATTTTACCGATTCCAGCACAACCTGCCACTCAGCCAGCTTTTGCTCACGCGTCATCATTGCCATGGCCGGGCTGGTTGAAACCAGTCGGTGGCAGTGAATATCCCTGTCGATTATTTTAAGTGCAGGCAATATGCGCTTTAAGTATTCCACTTCTGCTTTGGCGCCATTAAAGAAAATGGTTTCAATACTGGAATATCGACCAAGCAGCGTTTCGAAATCATTGACCCTGATCGATTCATTTTTTATCGCACTATCCAGACTCCCTTTCCGCTGACAGGCAGATAACACGTCCCATAATGCGATCTTGCCTTCCTGGAGCATGCGGGTTCTTGACCGGTAATCCATGCCGTGATCAAAACCCAGCAGCTGACCGAGGATAAACCAGAACGCATTGCGTGGGTTGGCGTAGTACTGGTTTTTTGCGAGCGATTCTTCACCCGGCATACTGCCCAGTATCAAAACCCGGGCATGTTTATCAATAACAGGTGGGAACCCATATTTGGTCATTGGAAACACCATAAAATATTTACTGCAGCCCACACATTTTTCAAGCAAGTACAAAGGCAGGGCATGGAATGGGCGTGGCCTGCTAAAGACCGTCTGCCGCACGGACGCGGCAGTCGAGCGGCCAGGGATGGCGAATAGCGCGTCTTTAGCAGGCCACGCCCATTCCATGTCCGGAACCATTTTGTATCAGACGAAAACGTATACGCAGAATAAAAATTCAATAACATCTAGTTTATCCAGATTGCCAAACAAAATGTTAAAACGGTAATTCCAGAGCACGCGTCACAAACTGCATCAGTGGTGCGGCAGCCTTGAATGCCCGCTCGACCTCATTGATAAAATCTCCTTCCAGCGCAAATGATTCGTCGACCTCCTGCATCACAAAGAAACTTTTTAGCTTCATATCCTCGATCAACGGCAATTCCTTGTCAAAGCCTCTTGGTGGTCTTTTCAGTCGATCGCCTTTTACCTCACTAAAACGTTTTTTGAATGTTTTATTTTTTATGAGGTCCATCCATTCTTCCGGGTGTGACACCATGCGTTCACGAATTTTTAACAGTACCGGACCCGGAGGCATCCACACGCCACCGCCAAAGAAAACCTGATCGGGTTCCAGGTGAACATAAAAACCCGGCGCATGTGCATCACGCCCGGCCTCATGCCTGAATTGACAACCGACGTTGGATTTATAAGGCAACTTGTTTTTCGAAAAACGTGTATCACGGTAGATACGAAACATGGAGCCGCCGTTGCCTCTGGAATCTGCAATATAGCGAGACGAAATTTTATGCAACCGCGGCGCCATGGCAACAATAAAATCCTGCACCGGCCTGACGACATCCTCGCGATAAATGGGTTTATTCTCCGCAAACCAGTCGCGATTGTTGTTCCGGCGTAACTCACGCAGAAACTGAAACAGTTCTTTCGGGAACCCGGGGAATTGACTGCTCACTCTTCACTATCTCCATAAAAACGACAAAATATTATGCTGTCTTATTGTCCCAAATAACCTCGACTCGAGCACTAAAGCAGGCTACACAAGCAAAAACATACACCTTACTTACTGTTTCCTGGCTGAATCTTTCCTGACATTCTCCAGTATCGCGCACAATTGTGTTGCACCCATCAACAGCCGCATGGTCTGGCGCTGGATAATATCGGCTTCCAGGGTGTATATCTGCTTGCGTTTAACCGCCTGAACACCACGCCACTTTAACCAGCTCTTTAACCATTCCGGGTGCTCACCCACCGCACCGCTGGCGATAATCACCTCCGGGTTTGCCTGAATCACCGCCTCAGTGCTCACCTGTGGCGCCAGTACCTTCAGTTCTGAAAAAACATTCCTGCCACCACACAGGCGAATTACATCACTGATCATGTGATTACCATTTATCGTCATGAGCGGGGCATCCCATATCTGATAAAAAACGCTTACCTTACGCTTTTTGCGGTGGCGTAATTTGATCCCCTCAATAGTCTGACGGAACAGACTGGCAACAGGCCATGCTGCATCGGTAGTCCCGGCCAGTATACCCAGCCGTTCAATCAGGCTGGCAATGTCGTCCAGCTTGAGCGGTTCGGATACAAAAACTGTCAGACCCAGACCCCGAAGCTGCTCCACCAGCTGTGTGCCATTCCCACTGCCCCAGGCCAGCACCAGATCCGGTTTTAACGTAATAATGCGCTCGATATCAATCGCGTTATATGCACCGATGCGTGCAACAGACCTGGCTTTACGTGGGTAATCACTGAACGCTACTGTTGCGATCAACGCCTTACCTGCACCGGCTGAAAAGACATTCTCGGCCAGATGCGGTGACAGGCTGATAATACGCTGCGCGGGTGCCGACAGACGCACCAGTGTACCTTCATCGTCCAGAACCGCGACTGGCTGCGCCAGCAATCTGCCTGACCAGACAAGTAACAGAAAGATAATATAAAACTTTTTTTTCATACACCCACTTTAAAACAAATACAAAAGCAGGATATGGAATGGGTATCGCCTGCTAAAGACCGTCTGCCGCAGGGATGCGGCAGTCGAGCGGCCAAGGTGCCCTGACGCTGCAAGCGTAGGGTACTCACGATGAACCCGACAGGGTTCTGTGAGACCGGCGAATAGCGAGTCTTTAGCAGGCGATACCCATTCCATGTCCGGCACCATAATTTAGTATAAAGCCGTTCATTACCCACCCGACATTCGGTTTACTCTACAGTAATATTTTTCAGGGTGTTAAAATACTGCATGGATCAAATACAGCTCAAGCCCTTCTGGCAACAAAAAAGCCTTACTGATATGAGCCCTGATGAGTGGGAGTCACTATGTGACGGCTGCGGACGATGCTGCCTGAATAAACTGGAAGACATTGATACCGGCGAAATTCACTCGACTTCAGTCGCCTGCTTTCTGCTCGATATCCCTTCGTGCCGTTGTACCGATTATCAGAATCGCCGGGACAGAGTGAGTGAATGTGTATTGGTAACACCAGCCAATGTCGAAGAACTGAACTGGTTGCCTGATACCTGCGCCTATCGCTTACTGGCCCGTGGTCAATCGCTGCCCGACTGGCACCCGCTGATTAGTGGTGACCCGGAAAGTGTACTTGAGGCAGGCATCTCTGTCAGGCACCTGGCTATATCAGAGCTGAACGTAGAAGACATGGAAGACTACATTCTGGAAAGTTAAACTTTAATATCAGGGTCTCGTCCTGTCACCATTGAAACTGCATCGGCTCCCTGTTCTGTCGTTCTGGAATACAACTGCTTCAATGGTACATTCATCACATCATTCAGCTTACCTCGCACCGTATCCAGCACCCTGAATAATTCATCATCCCAGTGGTGCAGATCAGCCCAGCGATGTTCCTTACCAGGCAGTGTTACTGCCATTGCCTCGTACAGGTCATACAGTGTCATGTCAGATATATCGCGTGCCAGCACCCAGCTGCCATCGTGTGTCTGCATAATTACTTCCCGTTCTGACAACCGGTCCAACACCTCTTCCAGCACCTCTTCTGACACATGCGCCATATCAGCCAACATGACCTCGGAAGATAGCGACTTACCCTGCTGCTGCTGTTGCCAGAGCAAACCCATGACACGGTAGGCAACCATAAAGGCATGACCACGTTCAGTCAGGCAAGATGCCTGATCACGATAGATAGCCAGGCATCTCGCTACTTCTGCGCCAATCAACACCATGACCCATGAGGCATACACCCAGATCAAAAATAACGGTATCGCGGCCATCGCGCCATAAAGAGTGGTATAGGTAGGGAACTGAACCACGTAATATGCGAAACCCTTCTTTGCCAGTTCAAACATCAGCGCAGCAACCACCGCGCCGGTTAATGCATGTCGATATAGAATGGTACGATTGGGAACAACCAGATAGAGCAGGGAAAACGCGCCTGTTTCAAGCAAGAAAGGTAGAATGCGCAGCATTTTCTGCTTTAGGCCCAGGCCAGCAGCCGCATCTCCCAGCACCAGTAAGGAAGTGACATAGGAGGATACGATCAAACCGATACCCACCATCAATGGCCCCAGCGTCAGTACCGCCCAGTAAACCAGAAAACCGGTCAGTGGTTTACGGCGCCTGCGCACATTCCAGATAGCATTCATGGACTCATCAATTCGTGACATCAGCATCAAGGCTGTTAGCACCAGAAACCCGATGCCAATTCCGGTCAGGCGAGAAACATTACTGGTAAATTGCTGCAAATAGACCTGAATCGCATCACCGGCAGCCGGTACAAAATTCTGGATGACATATTCCTGTATTTCGACCTGAACCTTATCGAACACAGGAAAGGCAGACAATACGGACAGGCCGACTGCCATTAAAGGCACCAGTGATAACAGCGTGGTGTAAGTCAGACTGGCTGAATTATTAATAAGGTGATCGCGTCTGGCACGCTCCAGAACAAAGCGCATAAAACGTAATAGTTTTTGAAGCTTCTCTTTCATAGATGCTTTTTTGACAGAAGGAGCCTCTGAATTATTCTGAACGAGTCAGATTGTGCAGGATACTTGTTCATGAATAGCTCAGCGGCTCCTCAAATAAAAAGAGCCCCTTACGGGGCCCTTCATCGTCCTGCCTCGCAGAAAATTCAGTTACTGGCCTAGATAAGCCTGGTCTGAACTTTCAACCGCACCCAGTGACCAGGCACCGCGTGTCCTGGCATGGTTCACTGCTGCAGATACGTCAGCAGCAGAAGGTGATGCATCAACATCCAGTTCCTGACCAGGATAAATCAGGTCAGCATCCTTGATCTTGTCGCTGTTAGCCTTGTATATCAAAGGCCATTGATAAGGATCGCCATAAACAGAATCTTTACCCGATATGCCCCAAAGGTTATCACCGCGCTCGACCGTGTATGACGACGAGCTACCTTCTGAGGTAGGAAGCGAGCGGTCTATGCCCTGCTCATAGTTATATTGACGCAGCGCCTCCTCGGCCTGAAAACGTGCCTTGTTAGCCAGCTTAAGTGCTTTTTTCTCATCACCAGCTTTTAGTGCCGCTTCAGCCTTTTTGATTATCTTGCCTGTATCACGCCACGCATAACCAACGGCCTTGGCCTTTTTATAGGCATCTTTAGCTGCCTTGATGGCAAGTTCTGCAGCAGACGCCTTTTCAGCTGCCGGGGCTGGCTTTTGCTGCTGCTGTGTACAACCAATTGTAACGCCCAGTGCCAGTACTACAATCGCAGCCGGCTTGAGAATAGAAAACAAATTCATGGATTTAAGACTCCGTAATTATTGTTGATTTCCGCAATATGCACCTGGCTAACCAGTCATTTAAGAGATCGGTCAATGCCTTTTTCTAATATATATTGTTTATACGCTAATTCTGCCTGACTTTTGGCCTTGCCTGCAAGTTTCATTGCGCCTTTACTATCACCCCGTTTGGCTGATGTTTCGGCTTTCTTGATCAACTTACCTGTATCGCGCCATTCGAAGCCTACTGATTTGGCTTTCTTGTTCGCCTTCTTCGCGGCTGAAATAGACTGCTTTACCTTGGCCGCCTCTGCTGCAGCAGCGTCAGCTTCTGCATCCTTTTTAGCCGTATCGGCACAGCCAACGGCTAAACCCAGTACCATCGCCGATGCAACTACTAACTTGATGAAAGATTGCATTTTCATTTTATTCTAACCCCCACCAATTATTATTGATTTTTGTACATTTCTCCACACACCACTCCAAGCTAACACCCGATTTGACCATGTGTCAAGTTATCGGCGTGATGTTACGCATATAACTAGGGAGTTTCCCTTTTTTTGCCATTTTTTTGAACGCGAAGCAGGCCATCCTAGTGATTCATCTGCTCAAGTGCATCCAGAGCTGCCTTTTTCGCCGACACAGCGGCTTTTCGGGCCTGATCGTAGTCACCTTCATCCAGCTCCTGAACCGCTTTGTCTAACAAGGTCTCGGCCTGATTATACAGCTCCGGTACTTTCTGCTCTGCACCTGCGTCATGTGCTGCACGCACGGCCTGGCGAGCATCGCTCATCTCCTGAACCGGAGCTACCCCGCACCCGGCAAGCCCGGCAACTGCCAATAAAACGATTAACAATGCATTTTTCATGGCGCGAATGCTGTCATTTACAACCATATAATATAAAACCTCGGAATGATTCACGACCAGTAGCCCTGAGTCCGTAATTATCAGAGGCCTCTTCAGCAAAAAAAGGTTAAAGGACAACTATACACAGGGTATAGTACCGGTCAAGTTTCTATAGCAGGTAAGCCCATGTCCACGACGATTTATCACAACCCGCGCTGCAGCAAATCCCGGCAAACACTGGAATTACTGAAAGAGCAAGGGATAGAACCCACCATCATTGAATATCTGAAAACGCCACCAGACTACGCCACTCTGGATAAATTGCTACAGCAACTCGGACTGGAACCTCACCAGTTAATGCGCACCGGTGAAGCTGAATACAAGGAACTCAAACTGGCCGCTGAAACACTGTCACGCCAGGAGCTAATCAAGATCATGGTCGACCACCCAAAGCTGATAGAGCGGCCAATCGTTGTGTCGGGTAAACGTGCCGCACTGGGGCGTCCGCCAACAAAGGTTCTGGAGATACTCTGATGCTGGATATACTGGTTCTTTTTTATAGTCGATATGGTGCCACCCGCGAAATGGCACGTCAGATAGCACACGGTATAGAGCAGGTAGAGGGATGCCAGGCACGCTTACGCACGGTTCCTCCCGTGTCCACTGTTTGTGAAGCCAGCGAGGCCGCCGTGCCTGACGAGGGCGCACCGTATGTCAGCCATGAGGACATGGCTCAATGTGGCGGTCTGGCGTTGGGCAGCCCTACGCGTTTTGGTAACATGGCGGCACCGCTAAAATATTTTCTCGACAGTACCGGCAGCCTCTGGCTTAGCGCAAAACTCAGTGGCAAACCCGCCACCCTGTTCACATCCACCTCATCCTTACACGGTGGACAGGAGAGCACCTTGCTATCAATGATGTTACCCCTGCTGCATCATGGCATGATTATATCCGGTGTACCTTACAGCGCGACTGAACTCAACAAAACACAAACAGGTGGCACGCCCTATGGTACCAGCCATCTGGCCGGCCCGAACAGCGACCAGGCATTGAGTGAAGATGAAATTAATCTGTGTCAGATACAAGGTAAGCGACTCGCTCTGGCCGCGCGGCGACTGGCTCCTGAGACACCCGATCAGGACTGGCCTCTTCGATAAGAGACCTAATCAAGTAGCTGGTATAAGAAAATGACTATGATACAAGCAACACGCATCGGTACGCTGACCGGTTATTTTGGCCTGTGGCTACTGATACCCGTCTGGTATATCTGGTTAACTGAATCACAGTTACCACTTGGGATAATACTCGGGTTTTTACTCGTGCCCCTGTTATTCCCGTTATATGGCCTGTTGCGGAATAATACCTACACCTATGCCTGGAGCACATTTCTGTCGTTACTGTATTTTGCTCACGGTGTCTCCGAGGCCTGGACCATACCACAGGATCGGTTATATGCCGGACTGGAAATTTTTCTGAGTGTACTGTGGTTTGTTAGTGCGATGTATTATGTAAAACTGACGAGCAACAGAATCTAAAACCCACAGTCGTACAATTTCACGGCTACCTATTCTTCCAGCATCAATGCTTGTTTAACAAACGGAACCGTCAACCGCCGACTGGCCGCAAGTGAGGCCCGATCCAGTTTCTCGATCAGCTCCATCAGACTAACCATGTCACGCGGGTATCGCCGAATCAGGTAACTCGCGGTTTCATCAGGTAGTTCCAGCCCTTGCCCACTGGCACGGGTTTGCAAAACCCCCAGCTTGTCTGCATCAGACAACTCCTGTATGGCATAGGTCTCACCCCAACCCAGGCGTGATACCAGGTCAGGCAGGCCAATGCCTGTTTCAGCCGGCAAGTTACGCGCTGCAAATAATATATGGTTACCGTGCTCGCTGACCCGGTTATATAAATTAAACAAGGCCTCCTGCCAGTCTGGATGGCTAGCCACACTGTCCATATCATCTATACAGATAAGCTTCATCAACTCCAGTCCGGAGAACACATCAACTGAATAGCCCAACAGTTCTTGCAGGGGCAGATAAGCAACCGTTTTTCCCTGCTCGGCTATCTGCTGACATACTGCCTGTAGCAGGTGCGTTTTACCTGTTCCAGAATTGCCCCACAAATAAAGCTGCGACAGTTGCCCATTGCTCAGGCGAGTAACCGCATCCAGCACAGCGGCATTGCCTCCCACGCAAAAACTTTCCAGATTTACACGCTCAGGAATAATCAAACCAAGTGGGAGTTGCGGCTGCATGAGGAAACCCTTAACTGCCAGTATTATTATGGGCACGACGACCCCATACCCAGACGTAATGCACACCACTCAATACGGTCGTAGCCAGCACGGCCCAGATCATATAATCAATCAGCCAGGATGGTAGTACGAAAACACCTTCGGAGAACATGATTATCAATACCAGTGTAATCTGTGTAAGCGTGTTCAGCTTACTGATCAGACTAGGGTCGGCACTGACCTGTTCGATGTGTGTAAAATATATAATCCCGCCAGTCACAATCACCAGATCACGAACGATCACGCTCACCATCAACCAGATGGGTAACAAGCCTATTGACGCGAGCACCAGATAGCTGGTTATCAGCAGAATCTTGTCAGCAATCGGATCAAGCCACCCTCCCAGTTCACTTTGCCATTGGTATTTCTTGGCCAGATAGCCATCCAGGCCGTCAGATGCCCCGGCAATCGCAAACAATAACAGGGCCAGATCAAAACGTCGGTTCAACATCATTATCAATATTGGCAACACTAGCACAATACGGAATACTGAAATCAGATTGGGAATATCCCGACGAGTCACGGCGTATACTTATATCTCAGAGGTACATCCGACGCAGGCGTTTCTGTTGCCGGAGAAGTTGTTTCAGGAGCAGTTACTTCCGGTGTAAGCAGGGTACTGATAGACAGACTCTGCTGCAAGATGCGCTGACCACCACGAACGGTCAGGCGATAACGTACCTGATCTGCCTGCATACTGACCAGATCGACATGAGTCACCGGATCCAGGTGATTGAACATCTTGCCCAGACGAGCATAACTATCCAGTCCGCTAACCGGGCTGACCACAATATCGACGGTCTGTGTCTCTGCATCACCCAGCGACAACGCATAACGGCTGATCATGGTGTCGGCGATACCATCCATACCATCACCCAGTGCCGTTTTTAATTGTGTACTGGCGACCTGCCAGTGCAGATCCTGATCAGGCAGATACAAACTCCAGCGCCCGGCCCAGCCACCACTACGACGGTCCTGCCATAAACGGCCCACCACTACGCTATCTGCACCATACCGGCGCGAGGCCTCGCGGACTGAATCGTCAAAACCGCCCCAGACATCGGCCAACTGAACCGTTGACTGATCTTCAAGATCCATCAATGGCAATATTACCGGAACACCTCTGCGCCGGGCTTCCTGCTCAACCATTGTGCGGACTTCGCTCTGCTGACCATCTGCCAGTATGTAACGCGTGCCACCCTGTTCCAGAGCCAGCCATAATAAGGTAACCGGTCGCGCCCTGCCCCATACCGCCAGACCACTCTGTTCGAGCAGTGTGCGCAGACGACTGGCATCAAATAACATCCGCAGCATCAACTGCGGCTGCAGCTGACCTGTCTCGTCGACCACTTCCGACTCCTCGATG
>ENA-ORDP01001519-ORDP01001519.1-marine-sediment-metagenome-genome-assembly--contig:-NODE-1519-length-12535-cov-36.276683_pt1 | contig 12535 bp, 8 predicted proteins | sample MGYA00248627_ERZ508539 | MGnify/ENA primary metagenome ERZ508539 (study PRJEB26208, sample SAMN05571518) | marine sediment metagenome | biome: deep sea; feature: Hydrothermal vent; material...
ATTAAACATCAAGATTGGAAACCGACAACGCGTTAGTTTCAATAAATTCACGCCGTGGTTCAACCTGATCGCCCATCAGCGTAGTAAAGATTTCATCGGCTGCAACAGCATCTTCGATCTGTACCCGCAGCATGCGGCGGGTATCGGGATTCATCGTCGTATCCCATAACTGGTCCGGGTTCATTTCACCCAGACCCTTGTAGCGCTGAATATGCTGCCCGCGTTTTGCTTCATCCATCAGCCAGGCGATGGCCTGTTTAAAACTCGCAACCGGTATTTGTTTATCGCCGCGCTGGACAAAGGCATCTTCTCCGAGCAAACCATCCAGCTGTTCACCCAATGTAACCATGCGCCCGTACTCGGCGCTGGCAAAAAATTCACTCGGGAGCTGTCGTTCGCTGGAGACGATACCGTGCGTCATTTTACACAGGTGCATGGTGAAACCTTCGTGTTCCTCATTCTTGTCCACCTTGAGCGTGTAGCGCTCACCCGCCTTTTGATGGCTGTTGATACGCTCCTGAAGTTCAGCGCACCATGCCTGGATCTTGTCCATATCGTGCAGATCCACTTCTTCCAGCGCCGGCATGTACAACATTCTCTCCAGCACGCTCGGGTTATAGCGGCGCGACAAGCGCTCTATCGATGCCATCACCGCCATGTACTGCTTCGCCAGGTTTTCCAGGCCGGGGCCGGTCAGGGCCGGGGCGTTTTCGTTTACGTACAGGCTGGCTTTGTCCAGTGCCGCCTGTATGAGATATTCCTGTAACGCCGCATCGTCTTTAACATATTGTTCCTGCTTGCCTTTTTTTGCTTTATACAGTGGCGGCTGAGCGATATAGACGTAACCGTTTTCGATCAGCTCACGCATCTGGCGGTAAAAGAAGGTCAGCAGCAGGGTTCGAATGTGGGAGCCGTCTACATCCGCATCGGTCATGATTATGATCCGGTGATAACGGAGTTTCTCGATATTGAACTCCTCGCGACCGATACCACAGCCAAGCGCGGTGATTAACGTCCCCACCTCAACAGATGACAGCATCTTGTCAAAACGCGCTTTCTCCACATTTAAAATCTTGCCCTTAAGGGGAAGAATAGCCTGTGTACGACGGTCCCTGCCCTGTTTGGCGGAGCCGCCGGCGGAATCACCCTCCACCAGGTACAGCTCGCATTGACTGGGGTCGCGCTCCTGGCAGTCCGCCAGTTTGCCGGGCAGGCCGGCGATATCCAGTGCGCCCTTGCGACGGGTCATTTCACGCGCCTTGCGCGCCGCTTCCCGAGCCATCGCCGCTTCCACTATCTTCGCCGTAATGGCCCTGGAATCTGCTGGGTTTTCAAGAAGATAGCTGTCAAGTTTATCAGAGACAGTGGATTCCACGATGCCCTTTAACTCGGATGACACCAGCTTTTCCTTGGTCTGCGAGGAGAATTTGGGATCCGGCACCTTGACCGACAGCACTGCAGTCAACCCTTCACGAGCATCGTCACCGGTAGTGTTAACCTTGTTCTTTTTGGTGATCTGTTTTTCCATGTACTGGTTCAGGGTGCGCGTCAGGGCAGCACGGAAACCCGCCAGGTGGGTACCACCATCAAGCTGGGGAATGTTATTGGTGAAGCAGAAAATATTTTCCTGGTAGGAGTCATTCCACTGCATGGCAACTTCGACACCGACACCGTCTTTCTGGCCGGTAAAGTAGAAAACGGTCGGGTGCAACGGGGTTTTGTTTCTGTTCAGGTGTTCCACGAAAGCTCGGATACCGCCCTGGTATTCGAAAATATCCTGTTTGTCGGTACGTTCGTCGGTCAGTTTTATGCGCACGCCGGAATTCAGAAAAGACAGCTCTCTCAATCGCTTGGAGAGAATATCGTAATGAAATTCGGTATCGGTGAAGATCACTGTGCTTGGCTTGAACCTGATTTCGGTGCCGGTCTTGTCCGTATCACTGATGGCGACCAGTGATTCTTTAGGCTCGCCCAGCTCGTATTCCTGATAGTGCAGCTTGCCATCACGACGAATGGTCAGCTTGAGGTTTTCTGATAACGCATTGACCACCGAAATGCCGACACCGTGCAAACCGCCGGAAACCTTGTAAGAATTATCGTCGAATTTCCCGCCGGCGTGTAACACCGTCATAATGACTTCAGCAGCGGAGCGACCTTCTTCGGGGTGTATATCAACCGGAATTCCACGACCGTCATCGGTAATGGTGACTGAATTGTCGCTGTGTAGCGTAACGGTTATTTCTGAACAATAGTTGGCGAGCGCTTCGTCAATCGAATTGTCAACGACCTCGAACACCATGTGGTGCAAACCGGTGCCGTCATCGGTATCGCCGATGTACATACCGGGCCGTTTGCGAACGGCTTCAAGCCCCTTGAGAACCTTGATATTTGAGGAATCGTAGCTGGGTCTATCGCTCATATTGATATAATCCGGAAAGTATTGCTGGATTATACCACCTTGGTAACAACGCCGTGTTTCACGTGAAACCGTCCAACCTGATCGGAACCCCAGCCGGTTTTTTCAATCCCGTTAATTGCCGTCACAAATACCTGGGCCCCCACTGATCGCAAAAGCCGGAGCACACGAAACTGATTGTCTTCATCGAGCTCAGCACCAATATCATCCATGAGGAAAAGACTGTTTTGTGAGGTTTCGAGTTTCAGGAGCTGCACCTGTGCGACTTTCAGCGCGGTCACAAACAGCTTGAGCTGCCCCCGGGAAAGCTGCTCGCTTAACGGCTGGCCAGCACAGAAAAATGCCAGTTCAGCGCGTTGCGGGCCCGCCCGTGTATAACCCAGCTCTTTATCACGCGTTAACCCGGCCTGCAGAGCCTGCCGATAAGAAAGATCCTGGCTCCACCCCCTGCGATAGCTGATTTTCAATTCCCGGTCCATATCCAGTAATTCTGCGCATATTGTCAGCAGTACCGCTTCCAGATCAATGGTGTAGCGCTCGCGCATTTGATGGAGCTCTTCGCCACGGGCCGCGAGTTCAGTATCCCAGGCACTGATTTCCTGTGCGGACGCATGCTTTCTCAGCGCAGCATTGCGTTGCTTAAGCAGCTTGTGAAATTGCTTCCATACTTGCAGATACGTCTGTTTCACGTGAAACAATCCCCAGTCGAGGTACTGCCGCCTGAAGGCCGGTCCCTCTTCAATAAGCCGATGTAAATTACCCCCCAGCCATTGAATCGGAAAAAGTGCTGCCAGTTCAGACAGGCGCCTGATCGGTTTACTATCGATACGCGCGATAAGTTTCTTCTCGGAGCGACTGATTCCTACGGGGATGTCTCGACCTTCTGTTCGGCAGACCTTTGCCACCAGCTGAAATCCTTTTCCGCCCGAACAAATGGTTTTATCCAGGTTGCGGGTACGAAAGGATCGACCCCTGGATAATACAAATAACGCCTCAAGTAAACTGGTTTTACCTGCGGCGTTCGCGCCGACAAAAAGGTTTAAGTGGGGGGAAAAAAGGAGCTCTACCGCTTCGATATTGCGGAACCCGTCTATCGATAGGGATTTCAGAGCCATCAGAATTGCCAGATCCCCGGACGGGATCACTACAAATTTCGGTTACAACCGCATGGGCATAACAACATAACGGTACTGGTCCGTTCCCGGCTGCTGGATTAAACAGCTGCTGTTCGAGTCGCTCAGCGTGATTTCCACATTATCACTACGTACCGATGACAATACGTCCAGCAGATACGTCACGTTAAAACCGATTTCCAGTGCACTACCCTGGTAATCCACCTCGAATTCTTCGTCAGCCTCTTCCTGTTCCGGATTATGTGCTTGTATTTTAACGTTATTTTTTTCAAGATTCAGGCGTATACCGCGATATTTTTCATTCGAGAGAATCGACGTCCGGGACAGTGCCTGACGAAACAGTTCGCGATCGGCAACGATCAGCTTGTCACCACCCTTGGGAACCACCCGATCATAATCGGGGAAACGCCCATCCACCAACTTGGAAGTGAAACACAGGTCTTTGCTCCGAACGCGAATGTGATTGGTTCCAACTTCCACCTGCACCTGGTCGACGCTTGTTTCGAGCAAGCGCTGTAGTTCCTGAATCCCCTTGCGCGGTACGATCACCTGGCGGGAGTGACTGATACCAGTATCAACGTCCATGTCGCATAACGCCAGACGGTGGCCGTCGGTCGCTACGGTGCGCAGCAAACCCTTGCCGATTTCCAGCATCAAGCCATTCAGGTAATAGCGTACATCCTGCTGCGCCATGGAAAACTGGGTACGCTCAATACACTCCTTGAGCTTGTCCTGGGAAATCGCAAACTGACAGTCACTTTTGATCTCTTCTACCACAGGGAAATCCGCTGCCGGTAATGTGGCCAGCGTAAATCGACTTTTTCCGCTGTTTATCTGCGCTTTCTGGTCTTTGAAGGTAAATCGAATTTGGGCATTCTCTGGAAGTGCTTTGCAAATATCCACCAGTTTGCGCGCTGGTAACGTAATCTCCCCGCCTTCTTCAATTTCAACGGCTATTTTTGCCTGGATCTCAACTTCAAGATCGGTTGCCGTTACCTGCAATCCTTTGTCATCTGCAATTATCAGTACATTTCCCAACACCGGCAATGTTTGACGACGCTCTACGACACCAATGACTTGCTGTAGAGGTTTTAGCAAAGACTCTCGGTCAATCGTAAATTTCATTAACTATCCTTTAGTATATTTTAGTTACTTAGTTATAGTTATTAAGGCCTGATAAATCTGTTAATAACAAAAATATAATTAGTATATTCAATAAGTTAACAAGCTTTAGCCTGCGGGTAAAGCCTATACATCTTTGTGAATCACCTGTGGATAATATCGGAAAACTTTTCGGCCGCAAATTTATTCACCGGTTATCCACATCATGCGGTCAGAATTCTCCACAGGTTACTGTAGTCCTCCGCGATTCGCATATCCGCTTCTTTCAGTTCGTTCACTTTGCGACACGCGTGCATCACGGTGGTGTGGTCGCGCCCACCAAACGCCGATCCGATTTCCGGCAGGCTGTGATTGGTCAGTTTCTTTGCCAGTGACATGGCGATCTGGCGTGGCCGGGTAATGGAACGCGTGCGCCGCGCAGAGTGCAAATCCGCGACGCGTATTTTGTAGTACTCGGCAACCGTTTTCTGAATGTTATCAATTGAAACCAGCTTGTCCTGCAGTGCCAGCAGGTCACGCAAAGCTTCCTTGGTGAATTTAATATCAATGCTGCGACCGGTGAACCGCGCGCTGGCAATCACGCGTTTGAGGGCGCCCTCAAGTTCCCGCACATTTGAATTAATGCGTTTGGCGATAAAAAATGCCACGTCACCCGGCAACTCGACATTTGCCTGCGTGGCCTTGTTGACCAGTATGGCGACGCGGGTTTCCAGTTCCGGTGGCTCGATAGCCACCGTCAAACCCCAGCCAAAACGGGATTTAAGTCGCTCTTCCAGGCCCTTTATCTCTTTTGGGTAGCGATCACAGGTCAGAATAATCTGGCTCTGGCCTTCCAGTAACGCATTGAAAGTATGAAAGAATTCTTCCTGGGAGCGCTCCTTGCCGGCGAAGAACTGGATATCGTCGATCAAAAGCGCGTCAACCGATCGGTAGTGTCTCTTGAACTCGTTCATGGCATTGTGCTGCAACGCCTTCACCATGTCGGCAACAAAACGCTCGGAGTGCAGATAGGTGACCTGGGCACCTGGCCGATTGGCGACAATCAGGTTACCCACGGCCTGCATCAGGTGGGTTTTGCCCAGCCCGACACCGCCATAAATAAACAGCGGGTTGTAGGCGTCACCCGGGTTTGCGGCAATCTGCAAGGACGCAGCGCGCGCTAACTGGTTCGACTTGCCTTCCACAAAGTTATCAAAGGTAAAACCAGGATTAAGGTTGTGCTTGAGCGGCCCACCTTTATCACGGCGTCGGGTTATGCGCACGGAACTAAAAGCGCCTTCAGAACCGGAATTCCCGGGGGGTTCCCCGGCCGCTCCGGCAGACCCGATTTCCAGTTCAACTTTCAGGCCGTCGTCCAGTCGCAGGGTGTCTACGGCGTCCTGGATACTGGCTATGTAGTTATCCTGAACCCAGTCGAGGACAAAACGGTTAGGCGCCAACAGCTTCAGCCCCTGGCCCTCTTCCACCGCATGCAGCGGGCGGATCCAGGTATTGAACTGTTGTTGGGGCAGCTCGGTTTCGAGCCGCACCAGACACTGTTGCCAGAGTGAGCCCTGCAAAGGAGACCTCGTTGAATCAGTCATGTGTGCGCTATCGGGCGGACCAGTCTAACGCGCGCGCCAGCGCTTATCCACAACTAAACCGGTCTGTGTGGGTCACTAAACAAGTTGACAAGCGGTTGGCAGAAACAGTACTCTGCGCGGCCTGTTTTGGCCCGCACTTGTGCGGGTCTTTGAAACTGTTTTGAGATCGGATTGCGTCATGAAGCAAACATTTCAACCAAGTAACCTGAAGCGCAAACGTACGCACGGTTTCCGTGCCCGGATGCGTACCAAGAGCGGCCGTCTTGTGATCAAGGCCCGGCGGGCAAAAGGGCGCGCGCGCCTGGCTGTCTGAACGCACCTCCTTGAGCGCGGCAACAGCGCGTTACCCCTCTACGTATCGCCTGTTAACCGGCGCACAATACCAATGGGTATTCAAGCGTTGCGACGCCAGGGCCAGTGATCGTTTTATGACGATACTGTCGGTGTCCAATGAGTTGCGGCATCCGCGCCTGGGGACGGCAGTGTCGATCAAGGCCGCCGGTAACGCGGTGCAGCGTAACCGGATCAAGCGCCTGATACGCGAAAGCTTTCGTCTGCACCAGGACCTTCTTGGCGGCAGTGACCTGGTTGTTCTGGTACGGCCCGGCATCTGTTCACGAAGCAATCAACAAATACTCAGCGGACTGGATACTCACTGGCGTACAATCGCAGCGCATGCGCACACTGGTTCTGACACTCATTAAAGGCTATCGCCTGGTCTTCAGCCCCTGGCTGGGTAACCATTGCCGGTTTACGCCGACCTGCTCACACTATTCGATTACGGCGATTGAGCGCTTTGGTCTGTTGCGCGGCGGCTGGCTGGCTTTACGTCGTATCGGATCCTGCCACCCCTGGCATGCCGGAGGGCTTGATCCGGTGCCGCAGCGACGCTGCAAGCATTCATCATCACAAGCACCATCACCGAAGCATACTCATGGATAATCCACGCACACTTCTCGCCATCGCCCTTTCATTTCTGGTGCTGCTTATATGGCAGGCATGGATGAAAGACTATGGATCACAGCCAAAGCCGCAACCGCAGACCGTAGAACAGCCAGCCGAAACCAGGGCACCGTCAGTCGCCGAAGGTGGCGAAGACCTGCCCGTAGCGCCTGCCGATCAGCCGCCGGCCGCCGCTCAGGAAACCGTCGCGGTTCAGCTTCCCGAAGGCCAGCGTATCGAAGTGGTTACCGATTTGTTCCGCGCAGTCATTGATACCCATGGCGGTGATCTCAGGGAGGTGGATCTGCTGAAGTATCCTTTAAGCACAAAAAAGGACAGCGGGCCATTCAGATTGCTGGAAGAAAGCCCCAACCTGATTTTTGTCGCACAGAGCGGGTTGCGCGTCGGCAAAGGAAAGGGCGCGGAACCCACGCACTACGCGAGTTTTCAGGTTGACCGGAACAGCTTCGAACTGAAACCGGGTTCCGATGTGCTGGAAGTCCCGTTGCGCTGGACCAATGACAACGGTATCGAGGTAACCAAGTTGTACCGTTTCCGGCGCGACAGCTACGTGATAGAAGTGGAATTTCAGATACGCAACAACAGCGACAGCGACTGGACAGCACGCCCTTACTACCAGTTACAACGTACGCCACCTGTTAAAAAACAACGCTTTCTCTACACCTATACCGGCGGTGTGCTCTACAGTCCGGAAGATAAATACCAAAAGATCAAATTCAAGGCTATGCAGGAAGCCAATCTGAGCCGCGCTGTAAAAGACGGCTGGGCCGCTATGATCCAGCATTACTTCGTGGCTGCCTGGGTGCCCCCGCTTGAACAGACCGAGCACTATTATACGCGAGCCCTGAAGGGCGAACGTTACGTCATAGGATTGATCGGCCCTTCCGTAAACGTTACGGCGGGCAGTGATCAGACCACCAGCGCCGAGCTGTACGTCGGACCCAAATTACAGCACATCATGAAAGCCGTTGCTCCGGGCCTGGAACTGACCGTCGACTATGGCGTGCTTACCATACTGGCACAACCGATATTCTGGTTGCTGGAACACATTCACGCGCTGGTGGGTAACTGGGGCTGGTCGATTATTTTCCTCACCATGCTGATCAAGGCGGCATTTTTCAAGTTGTCGGAGACCAGTTACAAATCCATGGCCAACATGCGCAAGCTGGCACCGCGTCTGAAGGCATTGAAGGAACGTTATGGCGATGACAAGCAGAAGCTGAACCAGGCCATGATGGACATGTACAAGAAGCAGAAGGTCAACCCGCTGGGTGGCTGTCTTCCGGTGCTGGTCCAGATCCCGGTGTTCATTTCGCTGTACTGGGTGTTGCTGGAAAGTGTTGAAATGCGCCAGGCGCCGTTCATGCTCTGGATCCAGAACCTGTCGGCGCCTGACCCCTATTACATATTGCCGTTGATTATGGGGGCCACCATGCTGATTCAGCAAAAACTGAATCCGGCACCCATGGATCCGATGCAGGCCAAGGTCATGATGATCCTGCCGGTCGTGTTCACCGTGTTTTTTGCCTTCTTCCCCTCCGGCCTGGTGCTGTACTGGGTGGTGAACAACACCCTGTCGATTGCCCAGCAGTACGTCATCACCAAACGTGTGGAAGCGGCGGGCTAGCACCCACAGCGGCGCAGGCAGGGAACGCTGATTTGCCGCTGTGAATGCGTCGACTGACACCATTGCAGCAGTGGCGACACCGCCCGGTCGTGGTGGTATCGGCATCGTCAGAATTTCCGGGCCACAGGTCCCCGCCATCAGTACCCGGTTGCTTGGTGCTGCAGCGACCCCCCGTGTTGCCGAGCTGCATGTTTTCAGCGATGCTGAAGGCCAGGCTATCGATGAGGGCTTAAGCCTGTTCTTTCCGGCCCCCCATTCTTTTACCGGTGAACACGTTCTCGAACTGCACGGTCATGGCGGACCGGTGGTCATGGATTTGCTGCTGGCGCGTGTCCTGGAGCTGGGCGCGCGTCCGGCGCGTCCTGGCGAATTCTCCGAACGCGCTTTTCTGAATGACAAGCTGGACCTGGCACAGGCGGAAGCTATTGCCGATCTCATAGACAGCAGTACCGAGCAGGCGGCCCGCGCCGCGACCCGTTCACTGCAAGGTGAATTTTCCCGCCAGGTACAGGTACTGGTCAGCGCGCTGATTGAATTACGCAGCTATGTCGAAGCCGCCATTGATTTCCCGGAAGAGGAGATTGATTTTCTAAACGACGGTGAAGTACAGAACCGTTTGCGCCGCGTGGTCGATACATTGCAGCAGGTGCGCGCACAGGCTCGGCAGGGCTGTCTGTTAAGCGAAGGGATGAACCTGGTGCTGGCGGGTCAACCTAACGCCGGTAAGTCCAGTCTGCTGAATGCACTGGCCGGCAACGAAACAGCTATTGTCACACCCATTGCAGGTACCACACGCGATGTGTTACGCGAGCACATACAGATTGACGGCATGCCCCTGCACATTATCGATACAGCGGGTTTGCGCGACAGCAGTAATCCCATAGAACAGGAGGGCGTTCGCCGCGCCTGGGCACAGATTGAGCAGGCTGACCGGGTGCTGCTGGTCATCGACGACCAGGTCGGCTTCACCGCCGGGGATCAACAGGTGCTCGATCGTTTGCCCCGCAGGTTGCCGCATACGCTGGTGTACAGCAAGATTGATCTTGGCGAGCGCTCAGCGGGCATTGACCGGCGTCAGTCCGTCACCTCCGTATCATTGAGCGCAACTACCGGAGAAGGCCTGGACTGTCTGAGAAGCCACCTCAAGGAGGCCGTGGGTTACGAGGCGTCCGGCACCGGTGGTTTCAGCGCAAGAAGGCGTCACCTGGACGCTCTGCTGCGCGCCGGCGCTAATCTGGCTAACGCCCGGGCCTGTCTGGAAAGCGGCGCTGGCGAGCTGCTGGCAGAAGAATTACGACTGGCCCAGCGACAACTGTCCGCAATCACCGGCGAGTTTTCCAGCGATGATCTGCTGGGAAAAATCTTCTCCAGTTTCTGTATCGGAAAATAGCCGTCCCGGTAAATTAGTATTCACCGATGTATCTGTTATCCCCTTTGCCGGCAGCAAACCGAAGGCGGCAATAGAGATTTTTTTTACATGGCTGGAATAAACTATCGCTGAACGTCCTCTAGAATCCAGAACATACGCCGACGCGGTGTTAGCTTTTCATTGAGAGGACTGGATTATGAAGTCGGTTTTTACAGTATCGTTAGTAGCACTCAGCCTTGCCGTGGCAAGCTTTTCCGGCAGCGTGTTGGCGGAACCGCTTGCAAATAAACCCGCATCAACGGAAGGCATGTTTCACCCGAAACGCATCATGCCGATTCCGCAGGCACCCGAAGATCAACCGTTCGCCGAGCATTTCGTGATTTTTCATATCTCAAGCGGCGATGCGTTTGCGCAGAAGCTGGTGCTGAACAATGCCCAGAACCTGGCTAATTTCTACGGTCCCGACAAGGTAGCCATCGAAATTGTCGCCTACGGCCCGGGGTTGCGCACCTTGTTCAGGGAAAACATCTTTGCCAAGCGCATCCAGCGCATGGCCGACCAGCAGGGCATTTCCTTCTCTGCCTGTGCCAATACCATGAAAGGTATGGGCCGTGATCTGCATTCCCTGAACAAGGTGGCAAAAGTGGTTCCGGGTGGCGTTGTTCGCATCATGGAATTGCAGGAAGCAGGGTGGGCTTATATCCGTCCGTAACACAAACGGGCGCCGGGGGTTACAAACAGAGTTCGTGTTTACTGAGAAGTTGCGGTAGTACATAGGCACTGGCAACAGCTTGCACTGCTGTTTCTAAACAACAAATATTTGCATAAGGAAGGATTGGAAATGGCTAAAAAACTCAGATCGATTACAGGGTTGCTGGCTGCATTCGTGGCACCGTTGTTACTGTCCAGCGGTGCCGAAGCGGCAAACTGGTTCAAGCTGCGCGGTACAGAACCGGGTGGTACGGCGCACACCCTGCAGGTGTGGGGCTTCCTGCAGCCAACATTTGTTAAAGACACCAGTGATGATATTGAAGGGGGTCTTGGTGGCTTCGGAAAAGCGGTCAATGGCACCAAGCCCGTTCCGGGTACCATTGCGCCTGACCGCACTTCGCAACAGTCCTTCTTTATGCGCCGCGCACGAATCGGTATCCGCGGTACCATGATCCCGGTGAGTAACGACATCGATTACTTTATCCTGACTGAGTGGGGCCAGATGGGTGTCACGCGCGCCGGCGGCGCTGCACACCTGTTGGACGCGTCCGTCACCTTCAACCAGCTGTCACGGGGACAGGATGACGATGGCCTGCAAAATTTGGGCGTCCGCGTCCGCATGGGTCAGTTCCTGTTCTCGCAGACTTCCGAGTCCCTGTCCCATTCGACACCCGGCAGGCGCGTACACATTTTTATGGCGGAAGCGACCTTCGCCAATGCGCTGATGCGGCCCGCCAATGACAACGGCGTGAGCAACTGGCCGGAAAATGAAGTGTCGGTGAGTGCCGGCCGCGATGTTGGTATCGAGCTGTTCGATTTTCCGGAATTCAACGATCCGCTGTTCGGCGGTGGCCCGCTGGAATTTACCTACTCGCTGGGTCTCAGCAACGGCAACACCATCGGTGAGTTGAACCGTGATGGCAATTTCCGCAAGTACGGCTGGTTATCGATCGCCAAATTGTTCGACAATACACGCGGCCCGCGCCGCCATGATTTAATGCTGTATGGCTGGTTTCAGAAGGGCGATATTTCTTTTAACAACGATCTGAATAATGATGGCCGTCCTGACGGCACACCGATTCCGGCCGGTGGTAACCGTAATCCTGGTAATCTCAACACCAATGGCGCTGTTCCCGGGCAGTGTGGCGGTGCGACAGGCGGGGGTGTAGAATTCGCTTGCGCCAGTCCCGGCACCCGGGTTTTCAAAAATGGAAATCAGCGCGATGAAGAGCAGAAGTACTGGGGTTACGGGTTAGAGTACCTCGACAAGCCCTTCAAAAGCATGGGCCAGATCCGTGTCAATGTCGAATACCAGAAGCAGGATGGTCTTACATTTGACGGCGCACAGTCCCCCTCGGTGACGGTTAACGACAATATCGGCGGCTTCGAAAGTATCCTCTACCAGCTGAATGGGGAGAATACCGGCTGGTACGCTGACCTGGGTTACGATATCCAGGGTCATTTGCGCGCCCTGGGCATTCCTGCCAAACGTACCACCCTGAACGTGCGCTATGACGAGTTCAACCGTAATAACGGTAATGCGGTGAGAGAGGCGACCTTCAAGACCTGGTCGCTGACCGGCGAGTATTTCTTCCACAAAAAAGCCAGAGC